>RRZU013339369.1_pt1 | contig 10026 bp, 6 predicted proteins | sample 2165561 | NCBI WGS metagenome assembly RRZU01 (sample SAMN10456909, study PRJNA506462) | wastewater metagenome | isolation source: wastewater sludge | place: USA: Moscow, Idaho
CAGTGAACGTCACGCAGGTCGCCAAGATGAAGCCCTGGCTTTTCTGAGCTGCCTATACGGCAGTGAACCCGCCTTGGCGCTCCACGCGCGGCGCTCTTTCTTTCTGAGCTGCCTATACGGCAGTGAACCCGCCTTGGCGCTCCACGCGCGGCGCTCTTTCTTTCTGAGCTGCCTATACGGCAGTGAACGATGTGCGCCTGTCGTTCCCCAAGCTGTTCAATTTCTGAGCTGCCTATACGGCAGTGAACCATGGTCAGTACCCCCGCGCGTGGCGCAGCACTTTCTGAGCTGCCTATACGGCAGTGAACGTGTCCCGCGCGCCGGGCCAGAGCAGGTACTTTTTCTGAGCTGCCTATACGGCAGTGAACACCTGGACGACGAGGAAGACGGCGACCCGGCCTTTCTGAGCTGCCTATACGGCAGTGAACATGCCCATGACCTCCTCGGCTTCCCGCCACTTCTTTCTGAGCTGCCTATACGGCAGTGAACAATAGCGAAACCGATATTCTTTTCAGCGATAATTTCTGAGCTGCCTATACGGCAGTGAACAAATGCGCCTTTGCGGCGACTCACTACAACCATTTCTGAGCTGCCTATACGGCAGTGAACGGCGGGCAGCAGGGCGACCTGGCAGGCGGGCATTTCTGAGCTGCCTATACGGCAGTGAACGAACAAGTTGGCTGCGCGCAGGTTCCCGATCCTTTCTGAGCTGCCTATACGGCAGTGAACGACCCGGCCACCGTTGCGCACGTCGTTGTACATTTCTGAGCTGCCTATACGGCAGTGAACGTGGTGGGCCTCGGAGGCCGTGAAGCTGGCCTTTTCTGAGCTGCCTATACGGCAGTGAACGAGCAGGCCGCCCAGTTGCGCGCCCGCGGCATTTTCTGAGCTGCCTATACGGCAGTGAACCAGCCGTGCGGCCGGCGTGAACTGGACGACCCTTTCTGAGCTGCCTATACGGCAGTGAACCGCAGCAACCTGGCGAAAATCCCGCTGTTCCCTTTCTGAGCTGCCTATACGGCAGTGAACGTCTTCGGCTGTTCTTCCGACAACTGCCAGGCTTTCTGAGCTGCCTATACGGCAGTGAACACGAATGGATCACCGAAGTGCTGGCCGCCTAATTTCTGAGCTGCCTATACGGCAGTGAACATCTGCAGCCAGGTCGGGACGGTCTTCTTGGTTTTCTGAGCTGCCTATACGGCAGTGAACCCAGAACCTCCCGAGCCGTGGCGGCTTGAAGTTTTCTGAGCTGCCTATACGGCAGTGAACGTGCAGGGTAACGGCGCGCCAGCGGTTCGGACTTTCTGAGCTGCCTATACGGCAGTGAACTACCGCGAATCGACTGTAACTGTCTGATTCTTAAAGAGCTATCCCCCGAAGTCCATGCTCACCCATTTTTCTGGATGCAGGCGTAAATACTTGATTTTCCGTGGCCTTTTCCAGGCCACGGAAAAAAGGGTCAGAACCAGGGGATGGTTGCCGCGCTGCTCAGCCCATAGCTGCTGAAGGTGCCGGCGCTTGGTTTGTCCTGTAGCGGTCCATGCTCGATGAACAGGCGGAAACGCTGGCCGCTGCTCTGGCTGCGCATTTCCACCCAGGGCAGGCGGGTCAGTTGCATGGCGCTGTCGGGGATGCGCTGGCGGGCGGCGTCCTCGTCGAGGCCCTGGCGTTTCATCAGCCGGCGGCGCTGGCGTTCGGGGTTGCTGTCCACCTGTACCCGGCGCACGACCCGGTGCTGGCAGCCGGCCGGAACCGCTGCCAGCTCGCCGAGGCGGGTGTGGTCGCGCATGCCGGTCAGCCAGTCCAGCGCCTGCAACTGCGTCAGCGCGTTCAGGCTGCCATGCAGGCGCAGATGACTGCCGGTGCCGCGTGCGCTGTGCCCCGGCAGGCTGATGCCCACCGAGCCGTCGCCGAGCTGCACCAGCGCGCGGTGCAGCTTGCCGAACAGCGCCCGCAGCAGCTGATCCGGCGCGAACTCCGGGTCAGGCAGCAGGTGGATGTCCAGATAGTGGTCGTGGCTCATTTGTCCGAGTCCCCGAACACGCCACCACGGATCAGGCAGGCCATCACGAAGTGCTGCTGCTCCAGCGCCGGGGCGTCGCCCTTCAGCACCCAGTTGTCCAGCAGGTTGTAGAAGTCCTGCTTCTGCTTCGGCTGGCGGTAGGCCTTGCCCTGCGAGGTCACCGAGCCGTAGGGCTCCACCGCAATCGGCCCCAGCTCGCCAGCGCCTTCGTACCAGGTGTCGATGGTGCGCAGGGCATTGCCGATCTTCTGCGAGTGGATGGCGGCCACGTCGCGCACGGCGTACAGGGTCTTGCTCTTCTGACCCTTCTTGTCGCCCCGGTCGAGGATCAGCTCCTGCGACGGGAACACCTCCTGTCCGGCGCCGATGCGCACCCAGGCCGTCACTTCCAGCAGCACATGACCGCGACCGCTCAGGCCTTCGGCGATCACGGCGGCCAGCGCATCCAGCTCGGCGGTATGCGGAAACTCGCGCAGGCCGATCTGCAACGCATCGAAATCCCAGCTCTGTGCCGCCTGACCATCGCGCAGGCGGCTGACGCGCACCAGCACCGACTCGGCCCCGACGCGGTTGCGCCACAGGAAGCGGCCGTTGGCCAGGTTGACGGCGTAGCGGTGCGCCAGCACGTCGAAGCTGCCGTACTGGGCGATGGTGGTCAGCAGCGCAGCCTGATAGTCGGCGTCGTTGCAGGCGTTCGGCGTGCCGGCACCGCCGAGCACGCGCAGGGTGAAGCGCAGCTGCAGGCTGTCGCAGTCGGCCGGCAGGCTGGCGACATCCACGGTCTGCAGGTTGGGCGACTGGATCGAGGCGTCCAGTTTGGCCGGATCGGCATCCTTGGCCTTCAGCCGGTTGGAGATGGTGCCGCGCACCGACTTGGTCTGCACGGCAACCGGCTGCCAGCTGGCGGCGTTGTCGCGCTGCTCCCAGCGACCGGCGTACAGCAGGGCATCGGACGGGTCGAGCTTGCGCTCGAAGGCGAGGACGGAAGCGGTTTTCAGGTCATTCTTGGCCATGACGGATGTCCTTATTCGGAGTCTTGCGGCAGGTAATCGGTGGTTTCGCACAGGTACAGACCGGCATCGGGATCGGCGCGGTGGTACCAGAACAGTTCGGAGAGATCGCGTACCCGGTGCGGGCTGAGCCACTGCCCCAGGCTGTACAGGCTTTCGACGAAGCAGAACGGCGTGTCGCGGTCGCGGGCGTTGCGCACGCTGTCGGCAGGCTGCACCTCACCAAGGGCGCGGTAGCCGACCGGAATTGGCACCAGCCAGCCGCCACGCGGACGCACATGCCAGTCGGCGGCCGGGCTGTCTTTCTCCGCATCGGCCTGCGGCGGGTCGATGTTCAGGCGGGTCAGATCCAGCAGGGCATCCAGGGTATCGGCCTGCGGGTCAGCCGCCTGCAGCTGCGTGGTGTGCTCAGTCAGCAGATCGCGGCGGCCGACCAGCGCAAAGCCCGGCAGCAGACGGCGGCGCAGTATGCGCAGCTGCTTCTCGTCGCCCTCTTCCGAGCCAGTGCGCTCCAGCAACTGCGCACGCTGTGCCGACGGCAGCAGGCTGCCACCCGCCAGCCGCATCGACAGCGCCGCCTGCAGGATGCGGGCAGCCAGCCCCTGCCGGATCGCCTCGTCGTACAGGCAATCGCCGTTGACGCCAATCAGCAGGCTGACTTCAAGATGCGCGCGGCCCTCCTCGACAATCGCGGCGGTGCTGCCATCGGCATTCACCGGGTTGCGCGTCAGATGAAAGACATGGGTGCGCTTGCCGGCCGGCAGCGAGGTCTGCGCCTCGAAGTGATGGCAGACGATGGCCACGCCATCCAGTTCGATATCCAGCTCTTCCGCCTGCAGGCGGCGCTGCAGCGCATGCACGAAGCCGGTGAAGGCGGTAACGGCCGGAAAGCCCCAGCTCAGCGGCCCGGCGATGGCGTTGGCGTTCTGCACCCGCAGGTGCGGCAGCAGCAACAGGGCTTCACAGTTCATCGTCGAGCACCTCGCGCAGCAGTTGCAGCTCACCCAGCAGATCGCGCTTCCACTGGGCATGGACATCTTCATCCAGCCGCAGCCTGTCGTTGCTCAGTACATGGTTCAGCCAGTTGCCGAAGCGGTGGCTGACCTGCTGCTGCCAGTCGGGTACGGCCTCCTGCGGGTGGTGCGGATCGAGCCAGCGCCGTTCGGCCGGATGCAGCAGACAGTCGTCCCGCTCGCTCCAGCCCGGCTCCAGCGCCTGCAGGCTGGCGGCGTACTGCAGCAGCTCATCGCAGATCGCCGCCACCATCGCCGCGCGCTTGCGGCGGATGTGTGCGTTGTTGCGCTCGGTGCCCTGCAGGAACTCGCGCAGCCCGCCGGTCAGCTCGCGCACCTGCCGCTGGCCACCGAAGGCACGGTCAAACACCGAACTCACGCCCAGCGGCAGCCGCACCTCCGCCGATTGCCACTGCGGCGGCAGCGCGGCCAGCAGCCAGTTTTCACCCAACCTCTTGCTATTGAGTTGGCTGATGTTCTGCTTATTGGAGCCACCCAATATGCGAATGGCGAGGTTGGGATATTCACGGTAGCCACATGACCAACTCTGTTCGTCTTTACGGGCTTTGCGGGCATCCTTCGCTGCGTCTCCATATCGGTCCTCCTTGAGTTGCAGGTACATCCGATGGACCAAGCTGCTTGGAAACAGAGGGGCAAGCAGGTGATAACTGCCATCCTCCAGCGGGAAATACAGCTGTCGGGCCAGCGCATCGCTGGATGGTTCACTCTTGCTACCAGCAAAGGTGCTACTCCACTCTGCACCTTGCTCAGGATCATCAGAGAGAGCAGCAGCCAGAATGGGGGCATTTGCAAGCGCCAGTTTGAACAGCGGCTGAGATTTAAACTCCAGCTGCAAGAGCGCCCATACATCAAGGGCGGCGGCATTCACGACCACATCGACTGCAGGATCTTTCAGTAGTCGTGAAGAAACCAGACCGGGCAGTTCCTCCTCTGAGGGCGGGACATATGGGTTTGTACCGCGCGCATCAGGGTGAATTGGCTTGAGTGTATGTGTTGCCAACTGCGCCTTCTTGAAGCGCTTTGCCGCACTCTCCAGCCAGACGGCCGGCCGGTGCTCTTCCAGCAGCTTTGCGCGCTGCTCGTGCTCGTCGTCTTTCAGCTTGTCGAGCTTGTCCTGCAGGCGTGCGTCGATGAAGGCATGGATGCCGGCGCGCAGTGCGCTGGCATCCGGGGATAGGGGAATCGCCATTGAACCTCCTGTAGGGCGTGGCCGGCAGTCCAGCCGATGCGGCCAAGATAGCGTCTTGCCGGTCGGCTGTCTGTCGACCTTGGGCGCATGCCGCCGGTGTGGCAGGCGGCAGTGGCGAGGCTGGCACACGGGGGCGACAGGGTGTGTCGCATGCAGTCAGCGCGGACGCCGGAACCCCAGCACCTCATGCCACTCCCAGCCCTGGCTGCTGTCCTGCAGCACCGCCAGCTGCACCTGCCCGAAGCGGCGGGCACACTGGTTGGGTGAGAGCTCGAAACGCTCAGCCAGCGCCAGCAGTTCGCGGCGGTAGTCGATGCAGGCCCAGGGCTGCATGCGCTGGCCGCAGTGCAGCGCCGGCTGCGTCAGCAGATTGCCCTCCCGGATGAGCGTGCCGTCGTCCTCCAGCCGGCAGAACTGCAGCGCGCCGTCCTCGTCATCCTCTTCCAGCTGCAGGATGTACGGCTGGTCGGGGCGACCGGCACGGAAGGGAAAGGTGCGCGGCAGCAGTCCACACAGGCTGCTGCGCAGCATCCAGCCATCCTGAGCCTGCAGCCGGGTGCGATCACGCTCCTTCAGTGCACCCTCTTCCAGCAACAGTCCGGCCAGCCGGGCGTGTTCCAGCAAGTCCAGCCGGCTCTTCCAGTTCGCCAGCTCGCCCTGCGGGCAGATGCGCGGCGCGGCGTTGATCGTCTGCAGCTGCTCTGGTGGCAGCAGCTGGAGCAGGTCATGACTGGCCAGCCGCGCCTGCTCGTGCTCGAAGCCGGGGCGGGTAAAGGCCACCTTGCTGCCCTGCAGCGCGAGCAGGTTGTACTGCAGCAGCAACAGGTTGGTGGTGCTGACAGGCTCCGTGCGATGCCGGCGGATACGACCAGCCAGCTGGATCAGCGAGCGGCTGGAGGAGGGCTCGACGATGGCCCAGTCGTAATCATGATCGCGCCCCACCTCGGCGACCGGCGAGGCCAGCACCACGAACAGCTGATCCGGCTCGGGATGTGCGGCCAGCGCATCGCGTACCAGCGGATGACTGAACAATGCCTGTTCTTCGTGGCGATCCAGCAGGCTGTCCAGCTCGCGCTCCAGCGCCGAGCGCAGCAGCAGCGGATGGCGCGAGTGGTACACGCACAGGTGAATGCGCGTGCCCTCGGGCGCATCCAGCGCCAGCAGCGCCTGCGCCACCTCGGTCAGTGGCTCGATATTGGCCATGCGCAGCAGGCCGCAGCTGACCCGGCGGCCATCGGCGGCGGCCGTGCGGTGAGCCTGATGCAGCTGCAGCATCGCCGGCAGCAGCTGGCCGGCCAGCTCCTGACTCACTTGCGGGCGTTTGCGGCTGTCGAGGGCCAGCGGCAGGATCGCGGCGCGCCGCCGCACGCCCTGCGTGCCCAGCTGCTGCACGCGCTGGGCGACAAATTCGCCATGCGCCGCCAGCAGGGTGTCCCGGCTGGCATGGCGCGAGTGCCGGCAGTTGAACTCGTCGAACCAGCCGCAGCAGACTTCCAGCGCCATGCCCGGCTCGCCCCGGTTGGCCTGATACACCCGGCGACCGGCGCAGTAGGCCTCGAACAGGCCGCCGACCAGCGCCGGCGGCAGGGTGGCGGATGACAGCAGCACCCGGCTGCCGAGCAGGCCGGCCCAGTACACCAGCCGCGCCAGCGCCGGCAGGTCGGCCATATCAAAATCGTCCACCTCGTCCAGCACCAGATCGCTGGTGAGCAGGCGCAGCATGGGAGCGATCTGATGACCGCCGCGCAGGCTTTCGCAGGCCGGCATCAGGTGGTCGATGGTGCAGGCCAGGATCGGTGCGCTGACCAGTTTGTGCGCTGCAGGACTCCTCTCCAGCCAGCGTTGCAGCGGGCCGTCGGCCAGCGCGCTCTCGTAGTGGACGTGCAGGTTGTCGGCCAGCAGCGCCTCCGCCGACTCGCTGCCACTCTGCGCTGCCTTGCCGGCCTGCGCCGCCTCGAACAGCTGGCGCACCGCTGCACCGCCGACCATCACCGCCAGATCGTCCTCACCCAGCCCGAGGCGTTCGCGGTATACCTGCCCGGTCTGCAGGGTCAGGGTGCGCAGGCCCAGCGCAATGCTGAAGCGCGGACCGCGCTGCGGGTCGGCCAGCGCGTACAGGATGCGGCCATTGGCCAGCGTCTTGCCGCAGCCGGTGGAGGCCATGTTGATGCCGAAGAAACCGTGGCGACTGCTGGGCAGGTGCAGGCTGCAGGCCAGATCGAAGGCCTTGTCCTGCCAGGCAAAGCGCCGGTCGGCGCTGCGCTTGCGGAAACCGCGATGCGGCGCAAGCCTGGGCAGGCGGCGCTCCAGCTGCGGCAGCACCTGCGCCACCCGCCGCGCCTCGCGTGCCACACCCAGCAGGTGCTCGTCGAGGCGCTGCTTGAGCCGGCCAGCCTTGTCGGTGTTGGCATGCGCGGCAAAGCCGGCGTCGCCCAGCCCAGCCGAGGATGGCCGGCTGGAGTAGTGGTGGTCGGCCAGCATCAGCGACAGGCGCGCCAGATGCAGTACCCAGGGATTGTCCAGCAGCGTGCTGGCGCGCTGCAGCAGGCCGGGATGGCGCAGCAGGCTGCTGGCGCACTCGGCAATCCGCTGCCGCCAGCTGCGGCTGGCAAACGGCAGATGCCCTTCGGCGAACTGCCAGCAGGCGGCCTTGTCCTGCGCGCTGGCATCGCTGCGTGCGCCGCACCAGTCGGCGTTGATCAGGGCCGGCAACTCGGTCAGCCTGCGGCGGATCAGCCCCTTGCCCTCGGCCGGCAGCGGCAGCCGGTGATGACTGACCACCAGCCAGCCGATCACCTGCGCCAGCGCCGGCAAGGCTCCCGGACTGAACGGGCCGCCTACCGGCCCTCGATCATCGCGCTGCAGGCGTGCCAGCCAGTCGCCATCCTGACTGCTGTCGGCACAGGTCAGCCGCTGCAGCCACTCGGCATCGCTGACCGCCGGGCCGACGAAGGCTTCGAACAGGCGCAGCGACACCCATTCGTGGCGGTAGGCATCGGCTATGGCCTGCCGCTGCCTGAGCTTGGCCTGAAACGCCGCACTCGCCTTGCCCAGGTCGTGCAGCAGCGCGGCCATCTGCGCCAGCAGGCGGATGTCCTCTCCCGTGTGCCAGTCGTTTTCGTCGTCGCGGCGCAGGATGTCGCGGCTGGTGGTGTTGGTCGGTACCGCACCCTGGGCGTTGAAGCGGCTGGCGTCGCCGACGATCCACAGCAGTTCGCTGTGGTTGAGTCCGCGTATCCAGTGGCAGGCCACGGCGGTGTTGCGCCGCGCGGTCTTCTTCAGCAGCTTGCGCAGGGTGGCGAGGCCGGCCTGGGTGATCGGCGTCTGCCAGCTGCGTTCGCCGCAGCGTTCGGCGAACTGGTCAAGGATGCGCCGGCTTTCCACCAGCGCGCGTTTGTCGCATTGGGAGATCAGCAGGATGTTCATGCGCTCACCCGGCCGAGGCGGGCGGCCACGTCCTGCAGTGTTTCGATCATGAAGTCCAGCGCTTCGCTGCGTGTCAGGTTGTCGATGCAGGCCTGGCGGAATTCCTGCTCCTCGTCGCCGCGCACCGCCGAGACGAAGGCCTGCGGCAGGATGCAGGCATCCTTGACCAGATCGGCCACGTCGAACACCAGTCCGCCGCGGCGGGTCTTGCCGTGCAGCACGGCAAGACCGTGGGGAATGCCCAGTACCCAGGTGGCGCTGGCGGCCAGGCCGTAGGCCAGGTAGTTGCCGTGGTCGAGAAAGCGGTTGGCCGGGTCGCTGCCGGTGCCGCGCTTGGCGCGGGTGAATTCGCCATAGCCGCTGGCATCGCAGGCCAGCTTGAACAGCGCCTTGCTCAGGCGTGCCTCTTCAGTGAGTAGCGCGGTGCTGTCCGGCAGGTCGGGGATCAGTTGCTGCGAGCGGTCGAGCAACTGGTCGAGGCGCGCCTCATCAATGGCGAATCCCGCTTCGCGCAGGGCGCGGGTCTTCCACAGCGTGCGAATCCGGCTCAGGCGCGCCAGCTGGAAGTGGCGGGCCGCGTTCAGCCTTGCGGTGTCATCGAACCAGAAGCTCACCCAGCGCTGCAGGTACTCGGTCGGCCGGTATTCGCTCTGCGGCGCGAACCAGGCCACTTCCACGTCCATCTCGTTGGCACAGAACAGCGGCGTGCCGCCACCGCCGCAGAAGCCGACCATCACCCCCGCCTTGGCCAGCTCGCGCATCGCCGCCTGGGTGATGGAAGTGCCGGTGCCGAGCAGCAGCGTGGTGGTGTTGGCGATGGGAATGTTCCAGTAGCGCGAGCGCTTGCCTTCGTCGGTGACGTACTCGACGCGGCCGCCGTTCACCAGCAGCCGGCAGTGCTGCAGGTAGTAGAGGTTGGCACGCTTGGAATGCAGGATGGTCTTGAGGTCGCTGGGGCTAAAATCGTCCATGAGTGGCTCCGCCGAAGTTGAGCCTGCAGCATAAGATGCCGACCTGGGCGGTGCTATGGCGATAGGTTCAGGGGAGAGCCGAGCCGCTCTTGTCGACTGTCGAGCAACCACGGGGCAATTACCCCCGAAAACGACTCAGGCCCGCAGCGAGGCGGGCCTGAGCGTTGTGCATGTGGTGGGCCCAGCAGGGCTCGAACCTGCGACCAAGCGATTATGAGTCGCCTGCTCTGACCAACTGAGCTATAGGCCCCAACGGGATGCTGCGCGATCCGGGCGGGGCAGGGCGCGGGGTGCCGTCCTGGCCGCCTGCCGGGCTCCCGTGGCGGGGAGCCTGTGCAGCAGAGCGGCGCGATTATAGCGATGCCCGTGTGTC
>RRZU011619474.1_pt1 | contig 10024 bp, 9 predicted proteins | sample 2165561 | NCBI WGS metagenome assembly RRZU01 (sample SAMN10456909, study PRJNA506462) | wastewater metagenome | isolation source: wastewater sludge | place: USA: Moscow, Idaho
AGGCCATTGCTATCACAGATAAACCAAAGGCCATTGCTACGCCCAGGGTTCCTACTGATGGAAAAGGTTGTCCTGCTCCGGCATATACGGCAGCACCACAGCCCATGAGAACAAGAACCATAGTTCCGATCATTTCTGCTAAATACTTTTTCATAAAGATTCTATTTAAGTTAAACATCTTGTGTAATTTGCGAAACTTGTGTAATTCGGCACGAATATAATGAAAATATATGTATCTCCTTAAAAAAGGGATAAATCTATTTTCATCTTTAACGTATAAGTACTTATATTTGTTTTATAAAATCTAAATCTAAAATCTACATTATGAAAAAAACGATACTTTTAGCGGCGTTAATTGTATTTGCTTTCTCACTCTATGGTCAGGAATACGTGGTTCCTAAAAATGTTAAGTTCGAAAATAAAGCGGATTATGCCACTTACGAACCGCAAGTCAAAGAAACAATTGATTGGTTGCTCACCACATCTTTGGGTAAAGAACAGCATAAAAGAACAGAAGCGAATGCGTTCTTGATGACGTGGCTCACCGGAACGCCTGATGTTACTATCAATATTTATGACGGTTTCCTGCCGTTCGTAAAAAAGAGTCCGGAATTACTGATGCCTTTCATGGCCGGCTGTGTTAAATATTCATTGGAGAATGGTTATTCGAAGGATGATGTACTGATCAATAAAGCCGGGATAGAAACGATTGTAACCTTTTACCGCAACAACAGAGGATACTTGAAAAAGGATGGCGATATAGAAAAATACGAAAAATTGATAGAGAAAGGGAAACTTGAGGAAGATATCAGGAAAAAGCTGGAGAAAACAAAGAAAAAATAAATTCGAAGCAGCAGATATGACTTATCGGGTCAATTAATTGAATTTTTGACCGAGAAAGGAATCGACTCTGTCCGAAATAAATACCATGCCGAATATCCCGAATCCGATGATATGGGAGCCGTCATCCCATACAACATTGGTAGTCGATAAAAAAAGATAGTTTGTCGAGCTGACAGACCTGAGTATCATTTGGTCAATAGCCGGATTTCCCTGCATTGCAGTCAGAGGACTTTCTGTATGATGCTGTATATAGTTGTCAAACTTATCTCGTACTGCATTCTGATGTCTTTCCTGAGAAGGGTTTGTCAGAATGGCAACAAGGGCGATCAATAGAAATACATGTCTCTTTTTCAGTCTGTATTTACTTTTCCGCTTATATAATTCTGCGTATTTATCTACTTCCATTATTTTTTTAAGATCTGCGCCGGAATTCTGCACATATTATTGCTGTTGCTACTGCTACGTTCAGCGATTCTGATGTTTGTTGCCCAACAGGATAATTCGGGATGTATAGCTTCTTCGTGATGAACTTCTCTGTTTCAGGGCGTATGCCATTTCCTTCGTTTCCCATCATTACTATTCCGTGTCGGGTTATTTCCTGCTCATACATATTTTTGCCGTCGAGAAAAGTACCGTACACAGGCATATTTTTATTTTTATTCAGAAAATCGATAAGGTCAACATAATGAATGTTCACGCGGGTGAGAGCTCCCATCGTGGCTTGCACCACTTTGGGATTGTATATATCGGCGGTGTCGTGCGAACAAAATATGTTCTTTATTCCGTACCAATCGGCCAGCCTGACTATTGTTCCCAAATTTCCGGGATCTTGTATCCCGTCCAAGGCTAAGACGAGCTGACCTTCTATATTCACTGTGCTGTCCGCCGTTGGCTGAAAGAAGATGCCCAGGGCTTGTTGAGGACTTTGAAGAAAGCTGACTTGAGCCAGTTGGCTGTCATTTACTTCGATTATTTCATCGGCATTGCTCGTATCCGTAGTTGCCAGAAAAGATGGTGTTGCCACAAGTATCTGACATTTGAGGTGAGGCAGGAGATCGCATACCAGCTTGTTGCCCTCTGCCACGAATGTGCCGTGTTCCGAGCGGTATTTCTTTTCCTTTAGCGAACGTATATATTTCAGTTTGTTTTTGCTTAAACTCATAAAATTTCTACTTGTTACTCATCACTTCAAGTCTGTTCCATTCCGGATCCAGGGTTTCAAATTCGTAATAACCGTCGCCTGTCAGCCGTGGACCTCTCAGTATGGGATAACCGGCTTCTTGCAATTCTTTAGCCTTAGCTTCTACCGCCTCTCTTGAGTCCACTAAAAATGAGAGGTGAATATATCCCTTGTGTTGTTTTACGGTATCGTTTGCGTTCTCCGGTATATCGGCCCGGTGCATTATTTCAAGTTGGCTGCCCGATTCGAAACTCAGGAAATAGCTTGTAAAACCGGTATCCGGATTTACATATTTCTGGTTCGATGTAGCTTGGAAGAATTTAATGTAATAAGCTTTTATTTTTTCCAGGTTACTGACCCATATTGCCGTATGGTGTAGCTGCATATTATTGTTTTTAGAATCTTTATTTTCTTTTTACAACAAAACTACAAAAAGAAACAATTAAAACCCTAAATTTGTCGTTCATTTGATATATAGTTTCCTGTTAGAGCCTATTTAATGAAGAGTAAATCAGTCTTTTTTTTTATAATTATAATATTCTGCATTGTTCTGATACCGTCGTGCAGCTCTACCAAATTTGTGCCCGATGGAGAATACCTGCTTTCCAGCGCTACCGTAAAGAGTGATAAAAAAGTTGTTCCTGTGCTGGAAATGGAAACTTATATTAAGCAGAAACCCAATTTCAAAACGTTTGCGATATTTAAATTGCCTCTCTTCTTATATAACTTGTCGGGTGAAGATACCACCAAATGGATAAACAGAACACTGCGTAGCGGAGGCGATGCCCCTGTTCTATACGACAGCACAATGGTGGAACAGACTGTTGTTGACCTGAAGCGCATGATGACAAACAAAGGCTATCTGAATGCAACGGTTACTCCCATAGTGAAATTAAATAAGAAGAAGGCTGAAATAGTCTATGATATCAAAGCCGGAGAACCTTACCGGATAGATAGTTATCAGATAAAAATAAGCGATACTGCCATATCGAAGCGAAATTTGCCTGTGGCACCAGAACATTTGCGCATAAGAAGAAACAGGGACGTTGTGTTTATGGATATCGATTCGGCATTGTCGCGGAATACCCTGGTTCAGAAAAACGCATTGTTCGATCTCGATAAGCTGGATATGGAACGTGACAGGATAACATCCGTTCTTCGGGGTACCGGTTATTATGCTTTTAATAAGGAGTATATAGGATTTGAAGCTGATACAACCTTGGGAAATCACAAAGTCGATCTGGGTCTTACTATATTTCCCTACTCGGAACGTACTCAGGCCGGCAATATAATAGAAACACCCCATCGCCAATATGTCGTAAAAGATGTAGAGTTGTTGGTAGACTACAATCCGCTCGAAGACGGAAGTATCACTGAATACGTATCGACAAGCGTGTATGAAAAAAATGGCTATAAAATAAAATACGGAATAAGAGGAGAGTACATTAAACCTGATGTGATATTGAATAATTGCTACATAATGCCGGGAACTTTGTATAACGAAACGATGACTTCCCTTACATACGGAGCTTTATCTCAGTTACAAATTTTGAAGAATGTAAATATCAGCTATACTACCGTTTGGGAAAATGATTCCACAAAATTACGTTGCGTTATAACCTGTGTATCGGATAAAAAACAAGGGACATCTATCGAAATAGAAGGTACAAATTCGGAAGGGTATCTGGGTGTGGGAGCAGGAGTCGGATATTTGCACAGGAATATATTCAAGGGTTCCGAATTATTTAATATTAAGCTTCATGGTTCTTACGAAGCTATCACCCCCGATTTTACCAATTTTGACGATAATTATTTTGAGATAGGAGGAGAAGCCTCTGTAACTTTCCCTCGTTTTATGTTTCCTTTCTTGGATGAAGGTTTTCGCCGTGGTATTCACGCATCCACTCAGTTCAATTCCAGTTATACATTCCAGCGACGCCCGGGTTATTTCACACGAACAGTATTGGCAACGGGGGTTAAATATATCTGGCAAGACAGAAGATTGTCGTTAGACAGACACCTATTCGACCTTATCAATGTAAGTTACATTCACTTACCCAAGAGTAGTTTGAATGAGGATTTTCTTGCGAGTCTGACTCCCGCTGCCAGACGGTATAGTTTCGAAGATCATTTTATCTTGGGTACAGGTTATACCTTCTCCAGAAGTAATGTTGTCAGCCCAACCCGGAGAGGACAGCCGATATACTCCCTGAGGGCTTCTGTGGAAACAGCAGGTAACTTGTTGTCATTGGTCGCTAAACTGACCGGCGCAAAAGCTGATGAATTGGGTTCGAAGGAAATTCTCGGTACAAACTTTGCCCAATATGCGCGAGGTATTGTAGATTATAGCCGTACTTATCAGGTGGACGAAAAAAACTCCATAGCCTGGCATGTGGGAGGCGGGCTGATCTATCCGTACGGGAATAGTCAGCAAGCACCTATTCAGAAGAGGTTTTTCTCGGGTGGGGCCAATAGCGTAAGAGGGTGGGCTATATGGGAGCTCGGGCCTGGTTCATATTATTTTGAGCCTTCTGCAACAAGTACTAAAGACAATTTCTATTTTCATTCGGGTGATATTCGCTTCGACGCCAGTGCGGAGTACCGGAGTAAATTGTTTTGGATAATAGAGTTGGGTGCTTTTGTTGATGCCGGAAACATATGGACGATAAGGAATTATGAAGATCAATCTCGCGGACAGTTCAAATTAAATAGATTCTATAAAGAAGTTGCTGTGGCTTGGGGATTAGGTCTCCGCCTCAATTTTGATTTTGTTCTTATCCGTCTCGATGGAGGATGGAAAGCCTATGATCCATCAGATGAGCCGGGGAAGACAAAATGGCCGATAAAATACCCTTTCAAATTTAATGATAATTTTGCCTGGCATATTGCCGTAGGCTATCCTTTCTGATTTTGTATCTGTTAGTATTTTTGTTAAATAACCTTATCTTGTTGTCTGATTCATAAATTTGTTTTTTATTTGTACCCATACACGACTTTTTATTCATTAACCTCTAAAAAAAATAGCCTATAGAATAGACATTACTCTTTTTATTTAAAAATATAAGAGAATGGAAGAATTAATATCTCAGACCGACGAGCAGTTGGTTTCCGATTATTCTAATGGCAATAATCTTGCATTTGATATTTTGTTGGATAGGCATAAACAAGTTGTCTACAGCTATATCTATTTCACTGTGCGTAACAGGGAACTGGCAGAAGATATTTTTCAGGAAACATTTATCAAGGCTATTGTAACCATCAAGCAAGGGCGATATACCGAAACGGGAAAATTTCGTGCGTGGATATCGCGCATAGCACACAATCTGATTATCGATCACTTTCGTCAGAAGAAGAATGAAAATACAGTATCGAATGATGAAGCTCCTGTCGACTTGCTGAATAACCCTTCACTGTGTGATGGAACTATTGAAGATGAAATAGTTCGGTTGCAGATTACATCAGATATTCGTAAACTTATATCATACCTTCCCGATAGCCAGCGTGAAGTGTTGGAGATGCGCTACTATCAAGATTTGAGTTTTAAAGAAATCGCCGATCAAACAGGTGTAAGCATCAATACAGCCTTGGGGCGGATGCGCTATGCTATACTCAATATACGACGTATGGCAGATGAACACGATATTGTGCTTACAATGTAAAAATAGTTCTAGTTAAGTTAGTTTAGGAAGTTTAAGAAATGACAGGCAGCACTTTGGGCGGTGCTGCCTGTTTTTGTTTATCGGTATTTTTATATCCGGAATGAAAAATAATCGGATGTACGCAATATGACAAATTGTAAATAAACAAGTTGATTCCCGATAGAATAAACAATCAATATTTTTTTTAGCTTTGTGTGATGTATAATATAAAATAACTTATTGTTGTATGAGTCTGAATATAAAAGAGCAGTATAAGCGATATTCGCTGATCATTATTATTGTAATTATGGGACTTGCTCTTTTTCAGCAATTTGTTCCGTTCTTAGGAGGGGTGTTAGGTGCTTCTACCATCTATATCTTAGTCAGGGGACAAATGGAAAGACTGACTTCGCAGAGAAAACTGAAAAGGAGCATAGCTGCTACGATCATTTTGGTAGAGGCCATATTATGTTTTCTGGTTCCCATATCGGTGGCCGTATGGATGGTTGTTGTTGAGTTGAATAATATAAATCTCAATCCGACAGAGTATTTGTCGGGTATACAGCATTTCATAGATCTTATTCAGACGCGAACCGGATACAATGTCCTTAGTGCTGAAAATTTGACATCTGTGGCCGCTTTTCTGCCCAAAATAGCACAAGTATTGGTCGATAGTGTGAGTAGCTTTATCATCAATGTTTTGGTACTTGTTTTTATTTTATATTTCATGCTTATCGGCGGACCCAAGATGGAGAGTTATATCTATTCACTTCTACCTTTCAGCGATAAGGATAAGAAAGAAGTGATGCATTCTATCGATATGCTCGTTAAATCAAATGCGATAGGTATACCTTTGCTTGCTATCATACAAGGGGTGTTTGCTACTGTGGGTTATATGATTTTCGGAGCACCAAGTCCTGTGCTGTTTGGCTTTCTGACTTGTTTTGCCACCATAATCCCATTGGTGGGAACGATGCTGATATGGTGTCCGTTGGTTATATACATGGGGCTGACAGGCGATTGGGTTAGCGCAGTGGGACTGACTATTTATGCCCTCGCCGTTATTTCAAATATCGATAACCTTGTCAGGCTCATGCTGCAAAAAAGGATGGCCGATACACATCCGCTCATTACCGTTTTCGGTGTTGTGGTTGGGTTGCCGTTGTTTGGCTTTTGGGGTGTGATTTTCGGGCCTTTATTGCTTTCTGTTTTCATCCTGTGTGTCGATATATTTAAACGTGAATATCTGGATGATAAACAAACGATAGACGATGTTACGACAAATAACTAATTAAATTGAAAATAATGAAAAAGTTAATCCTTTTTGCAGCTTGTTTGCTGCTGATAGCACAAGCTTACGGTCAGCAGGCCTTGGGTAAAGGTTCGGAAATTGTTTCTCCCGAAGTGCATGCCGATAATACCGTAACATTCCGCTTAGAGGCGGCGAATGCGAAAGAAGTGAAATTGACCGGCGATTGGATCCCTCGCAAAGACTGGATTGCACCTACTGTAGACATGGTAAACGATGGTAATGGCTTATGGTCGTATACCACGGAGGCTCTTCCATCTGATTTGTATAGCTATCTGTTTTTTGTAGATGGTGTCGAAGTCCGCGATCCGAACAATGTATATCTAAACCGTGATGTAGCCACAGTGTCCAATATATTTATCACGGGTAATGGGATTGCTGATTTGTATAAAGTGCAGCAAGCACCTCACGGATCGGTTACACGACGCTGGTACGATTCTCCGGGAAATAAGATGTCGCGACGCATTACTATATATACTCCTCCGGGTTATGAAACAAGCACGGAAAGCTATCCTGTGCTGTATCTATTGCATGGAATGGGTGGAGATGAAGAGGCATGGATGGCTCTTGGCCGTGCATCCCAAATATTAGATAATCTTATAGCTCAGGGCAAAGCTAAGCCGATGATAGTGGTGATGACAAATGGGAACGTTGTTCAAGAGGCTGCTCCCGGTGAATCGTCTTTAGGTATGTATAAGCCTACATTCCAGTTGCCTCATACGATGGATGGAAAGATGGAGGAAACGTTTCCCGAAGTGATGAGCTTTATTGAAACCAATTACAGAACGATTCCTGACAGATCGGGCAGGGCTATTGCCGGATTATCGATGGGAGGCTATCATTCTTTGCATATATCGCGTCACTATCCCAATACGTTCGATTATGTAGGGCTATTTTCTCCAGCTGTTATTCCGCCTCAAAGTGCAAAATCGAAGGTGTATGAAGATATAGACGGTACACTAGCCGGACAAATCAGGAATGGATATCAGCTATATTGGATAGGTATCGGCAAAACGGACTTCTTGTATAAAGCGGTAGAGGAATACCGGGTGAAGCTGGATAAACTAGGAGCTAAATATACATACGTGGAAACCGAAGGAGGCCATACTTGGAGCAACTGGCGTGTCTATCTGTCTCAATTTCTGCCACTGTTGTTTAAGTAACGACGAAAGATATTATCGGAGTTCCTATATAAAATAAATCTATTAGGGGATGGATTTTATCAGCCTGTCTATTTGCGTTTTTTTAACATTGTGAAAGCAACAAAAACGAGGTTATATGCATCTTCTATATATAATAAGGAATTAAATTCGTATATTTGTTTGTGTTAGATAAAATTATTGATAAGAGGATTAAACCTTTAAGATATAGAATAGTCTAACGGATATACTGAATTATGGATGAATCATAAATCGAGTTTTAATTGAATAATAAAAGATATAGGAGAGCAGATCATGAAAACTAAAAATTTATTGCTGTTGATTCTAATGTCGGTAATCCCGTTCTTTGCTTTTGCGCAAGACGAATGGGACGATATCTATGCTTCTTCAAAATCGAAAGAGAAAAAGAAGACCGAAGTAAAAAAAGTAACGTCTCAGAAACAAACTAAACCTACCCAGGTACTATTGGTAAAAGATAACGAAGATGTGACGTTAGAAACCGTGGGAAATGTAAACATTGATGTGGATGCATACAACCGCAGAGGAAATGTTGAGGTATACGAAAATCGGTATGCCCAAAATGATACCATATATGCTGGTGATACTGCATATACCGATGAGGAATATCAGGACTATCAGTATACCGATCGTATTGTTAAATTTCATGATCCTGAAAATAGTGTAAAAATATCCAGCGATGGCGAAATAAACGTTTACGTGTTAGATGATAGTTACAGCAACTACTATAACACTCGTTCCAGTTTTGGCTGGGGCTTTGGCTGGGGTTGGAACAGCTATTATCCATGGTATGATCCATGGTATGGACCTTCTTATTCATGGGGATGGTATAATCCTTGGTACTATGGTGGCTGGGGCTTTGGCTGGAGTAGCCCGTGGTACGGTGGTTGGTATGGCGGTGGCTGGGGCTTCGGCTGGAGCAGTCCATGGTACGGTGGTTGGTATGGCGGTGGCTGGTATGCCGGCGGCGGCTGGTATGGTGGCGGACATTACCATAACGATTACTATCGTCGTTCTCATTACAATTACTCCGGACGCCCTCGTACAGGATATTACGGGTCGAACAGAGGTGGATATGCCGGTGCAGGCAGAGGTTCAGGTGTGGCTACCCGTCCGGGTTACAGTGCCGGAGGACGTGGTTCGAACGTAAGCACCCGTCCGGGTTATAATTCAAGTGGCAGAGGAACAGGTGTGTCTACCAGACCATCTACTCGTCCTAGTTACAATGGTAGTTCGACTACAGGAAGAGGATCTTCATCAGGTATATCAACCAGACCATCTACTCGTCCGAGCTATAATGGTTCAACCAATAGTAGCAGTGGCCGTGGTTCGTCAACAGGTGTGACTACCAGACCATCTACCCGTCCGAGCTATAATGGTTCAACAAATAGTAGCAGTGGCCGTGGTTCATCAAGTGGTGTGACCACCAGACCATCTTCTCGTCCTAGTTATAACTCAGGCAGCTCATCATCAAGTTCACGTCCGAGCTACAATAGTTCAAGTTCTGGCAGCTCACGTCCAAGCTACAATAGCTCCAGATCAAGTAGTTCAAGTAGCAGTTCTCGTCCGAGTTCGAGTTCAAACTCAAGCTATAGCTCAAGTTCTCGCTCATCGAGTTCATATAGCAGTGGCTCTTCTTCTAGCGGTTCATCTTCCCGTTCATCCGGTGGTGGTGGAAGCAGCAGAAGTGGCGGCGGCCGTGGAAGATAGTACTAATCTAAAACAAACATAGGTGATAAAAGCTGTTTCAAAAGACTAATAGGCGTTGAAGCAGCTTTTTGATAAAAGATATTAGGTATAAGTAAAATAAATAATTATGAAGAAAATATCATTGTTCTTGATGGCCTCTATGATTTCATTCGGAGCTGTAAAAGCG
>RRZU012187719.1_pt1 | contig 10024 bp, 8 predicted proteins | sample 2165561 | NCBI WGS metagenome assembly RRZU01 (sample SAMN10456909, study PRJNA506462) | wastewater metagenome | isolation source: wastewater sludge | place: USA: Moscow, Idaho
CTTAACACATCACACATTTTCATGAATAAAAACTAAAAAAGTAACCCCTTCGCATCCAAGGAACATGAAACGGATGCGGAGGGGTTTTTGATTTAGATTTTCTCTTTTGGAACATAATGCGTATGCAAGAGTTCATGAGCCTTGTGGCTATTTGGTTTGCCTAAGTACTCATCGTAAAGTTGTTTGATATATGGGTTATCATGAGATTTTCTGAGGACTTTGTTTCGATCTTCTTGATAGATGGCTGCTTGGCGTTTGCGGATGATTTCCATATCGCCGTGGTGGTATGGTTGACCGCCGCCGCCGATGCAACCGCCTGGACAGGCCATGATTTCAATGGCGTCAAATTGGGAGATGCCATCTCGGATGTCTTCCAGTAGTTTTCTAGCGTTGCCAAGGCCGTGAGCGATACCGATACGCAAGTTCATATCGCCAACTTTGACCGTGGCTGAACGGATGCCTTCGAGGCCACGAAGTTGTTGGAAATCCACTTTTTCAAGCGTTTCGCCAGTAATCCAGTCATAAGCCGTTCTGACAGCTGCTTCGATAACGCCGCCTGTAGTACCGAAAATAACAGATGCGCCTGTGCTTTCGCCCAGCATATGATCGAAATCGCTCTCAGGTAAGTTCGCGAAATTGATGCCCGCTTCTTTGAGCATCAGTGCCAGTTCTCTGGTGGTGATGACCACGTCGACGTTATTGTTATCGTCTTTGGTGAGCTCAGGACGTGCAGCCTCTGCTTTTTTAGCCAGACACGGCATCACGGAAACCACCACGATGTCTTCTGGTTTAAGTTTCATCTTCTCAGCATAGTAGGTTTTAACCATGGCGCCAAGCATGATTTGAGGTGACTTACAGGTTGATGGGATGTCCAGCATATCTGGAAATTGATGTTCGAAGAACTTCACCCAAGCAGGACAACAGCTGGTTAACATCGGTAACACACCGCCGTTTTGGATGCGGTGAATCAATTCGGAAGCCTCTTCCATAATGGTGAGGTCAGCACCGAAATCCGTATCAAAGATCGCATCAAAATGAAGGGATCTTAAAGCACTGACGAGTTTGCCTGTGGTGATGGTGCCTGGCTCCATGCCGAACTCTTCCCCGATGGCGACGCGGACAGCAGGTGCCACTTGAACCACCACGTGTTTCTTAGGATCAGCGATGGCTTGCCATACTTTAGGCGTGTTGTTGACTTCAGTGAGCGCTGCGGTCGGACAGACAGCCACGCATTGGCCGCAGAAGGTACAAGACGTATCCGCCATATCTAAATTAAACGCTGGTCCCACGAACACGTTAAAGCCTCGGTTAACAGCAGATAAAATACCACAGGTTTGAACCGTATTACACATGGTTTCACATCGACGACACATCACGCACTTGTTTGGATCTTTCACAAGTGCATAGGAAGACGTGTCTTTTGGATGATCCATTTTTTCACCAGAATATCTGATCTCTCGAATACCCAGTTCTTGTGCGAGCGCTTGAAGTTCACACTCTAAGTTCTTAGCGCAGAGCAGACAGTCGAAAGGATGGTTCGAAAGTAAAAGTTCCACAGCTGTTCTTCTGGCAGCGATGGCGCGGATGCTGTCCGTTCTAATCACCATACCGTCCGTACAGAGTTCTGAACAAGAAGGCGCCAGTGGTGCTCTGCCTTCCACTTCCACCACGCAAACACGACAAGAAGCACTTTGGTTCACGATGCCAAAACCTTTTAAATCCATGTGACAGAGTGTTGGGATTTTCAGACTCACCATCCTTGAGGCTTCAAGAATCGTGGTGCCTTCTGGCACTTGTAAAGGCATATCATTGATTTTTATACTCAGCATTTTCATCTTTATACCTCCTTCACGGTCTTAAAACTGCTTGGAATTTACAAGCCGTAAAACAAGCACCGCAAGCGATACATTTTTCTTGATCGATGACGTGTTTTTGTTTTGGAGCCCCAGCGATACAGTTCACAGGACATACGCGCGCACAGGCTGTACATCCGATACATTTTTCCTCGATGATCGAATACTTCGCCAGCGCTTTACATGCGCCTGCAGGACATTTCTTATCGACGATGTGGGCGAGATATTCGTCATAAAAATACTCAAGTGTGCTGAGGATTGGGTTCGGTGCCGTTTGTCCAAGTCCGCATAACGCACTTTCTTTAACCGTCTTACCCAAAGTCCTAAGCTTTTCGATATCCTCCATAGTGCCTTCGCCCTTGGTGATTTTATCTAATATTTCAAACATTCTCTTCGTGCCCAAACGACAAGGCGTACATTTACCACAGGATTCATCTTGAGTGAATTCAAGGTAGAATTTCGCGATGTTGACCATACAATCGTCCTCATCCATGACGATCATCCCGCCGGAACCCATCATGGAACCGATGGCTTTCAGACTTTCGTAGTCGATTGGAGTGTCTAAGTCAGCAGCAGTGATAACGCCACCAGATGGTCCTCCCGTTTGAACCGCTTTAAATTTTTTGCCGCCAATGATTCCGCCGCCTATATCATAGATAATCTCTCTCAGTGTGGTCCCCATAGGAACTTCCACGAGACCGACGTTATTGACTTTACCAGCCAGTGCAAAGACTTTTGTACCTTTAGATTTTTCAGTGCCGATGGAACTGAACCATTCTGCTCCTTTTAGGAGAATAGGAGGTACATTGGCAAGGGTTTCAACATTATTCACGGATGTTGGCTTACCGTTATAGCCTTCAACAGAAGGGTATGGTGGTTTTTTCGTCGGTTCACCGCGATTGCCTTCTACGGAGTGGATCAATGCGGTTTCTTCACCGCAGACGAAAGCGCCTGCACCGAGTTTGATCTTGATATCAAAATGGAACGACGTTCCGAAAATTTCTTTACCTAAAAAACCATATTCTCTCGCTTGACTCAGAGCCACTTCCAGGCGTTTGATCGCCAGTGGGTATTCTGCGCGGATGTAGACGATACCTTCAGATGCGCCGATGGCATAACCTGCGATGGCCATGGCCTCGATGACAGAATGTGGGTCGCCTTCTAATATAGAACGATCCATAAAGGCACCTGGATCGCCTTCGTCGGCGTTACAGATGATATATTTTTGATCGGCAACAGATTTACGTGTGAGTTCCCATTTGAGACCCGTGGAGAAACCACCACCGCCACGACCTCTGAGTCCGCTGGCTTTGAGGATGTCTAACACTTTATCTGGGGTGTACTCGGTGAGGGCACGACCCAAAGCTTCATAACCATTAAAAGCGATATACTCGTTAACGTCTTCTGGGTTGATGAGACCACAGTTTCTAAGCGCGATGCGATATTGTTTTTTATAAAAACGCATATCGTCGTGTTTAGGGAGTTTTTTCTGTGTTTCAGGTTCGTGATATAAAAGGCGAGAAACGGTTCTGCCTTTGATGATATGCTCATCGACGATTTCATCCACATCGGATAAAGCGACTTTCACATAAAAAACGTTATCCGGATGGATTTTCACGATTGGACCTTGACCACAAAAACCAAAACATCCCGTTTTGATAACCTCAACTTCTTTTTCATAGCCAGATGCGCTTAGTTTCGCTTTGAATTTTTCTACGATTTCTAAGCTTTCAGACGATACACATCCGGTTCCGCCACAAACCATAATGTGTGTTCTTTGTGTAGTCATACCCCAACCTCCTTATAAAGCACTGTTGTAAGTCTTAATCAGCACGTGGTCATCTAAGATCTGTCCAGCGAGAATGTGCTTTTCAAGGATATCGTTAACAAATGCCTTGTCTACATTGCCATAAATCATAGGTTCTTTACCAGGCATGTTGATTTGAACGGTTGGCTCGCTGTGGCAGTATCCCATGCACCCCACTTGAACCACTTTGATGTGATCGATGCCTTTGTTGGAAATTTGAGTGACCAGCTCATTAAGCACGTCGCGGCTACCCGCAGCGATGCCACAGGTGGCCATGCCGACGAGGATCTCTATAGTGGGCTCATCTGAATCGCCAGTTTCTCTGAGCTTAACTTTCTTCATGTGATCTTCTCTGATTTTTTTGAGTTCTTCCAAGGACTTAACAGACATTACGTATCGCTCCTTTCTCGTGTTTTATAGTCGTCAATGATGGTTTTAACATCTTCGGGCTTAACGTGACCATAGACTTTATCGTTGATCATGACCACTGGAGCCAGACCACAAGCGCCGATGCATCTTACGTCTTTCAGCGTAAATAGACCATCTGCGGTGCTCTTGCCCGGTTTGATGTTTAACTGTTCACTAAACTCGTGCATGACTTTTTCCACGCCTTTGACGAAGCAAGCCGTTCCCATACACACGTTGATGGTATATAGACCGCGCTTCACTTGTGAAAAGTATGAGTAAAAACTCACGACACCGTAAACCTTAGCAGCTGGAATGTTCAATTTCCTCGCAACATAAAGCTGTAATTCACTTGGCAAATAACCAAACAATTCCTGAGCTTTGTGGAGGATGGCGATGAGCGCTTCTTCTTCTGCATTTTGTGCTTTGATAAAGGCATCCAACGCTTTTAACTTCTCATCAGCATGTTCCAAACTAAAAATATCGGACATACAAACCTTCCTTTCCTCTCCTTATATTTTGTATCACCATCGAATAAACGAAATATTCAGATAATAATAGTATATACCTAAAATCGTAGAATTGAAGCGTGGAAATCGTTAAATTTATATTTATGTGAGTTGTTTAGAAAATGTTGTAATCTACAGCTTGATTTTTATATAAAATGGATTAAACTATATACATTAGTACACAATTGAAATACGTGCAAAAACCTCAGAGTTTACTAAACTTCGGGGGTTAATTTATTTTTGGGGAAAATGAGGGAATAAGACTATGTCATTTGTAAGAAGTGGTCCGCGTATACTCATCGTGGAAGTGAGCGATGAAGCGATCTTTAAGAACTTTTTAACAACGCATTTTGACCACATGGATATCACCGGTAAAGTCAAGTCTTTTGAAGACATTATTTCGTTGATGAATCATCATCAAACGTTGATTTACATCGCACCAAATGCGAAAGAGAATATCGAAAAATTCGACATCGATCACTGTATTATCTTAAACGACAGTGCGCAGTCATTTTTGATGAAAGCATTAAACTGTAACGTTTCTGGTGTGGTTAAGCACGTGAGAAGAGCGCCGAGAATCATCGTCATGAAGGTTATCGGAAACATCGAGAACACAGTCGCTGAAATCGCAGAAGATTTTAAGGCTGTGATCGAACCGACGAAGACCGTCATCAACGCGCACAGCGAAGGCACCGTGATTTTATTTACGAAAGCGAACATCAACAAAAGACTCGAATTCAGCGATTTGTATTCTGAATCGGTGTATACCACAGAGCATTTTTCAGAGACCATCAACAGTCTTGATCATCATGCCCTCAAATATATCAACCGCAACACAGAAAATAAAGACTGGTATAACCTCACCATCAACATCCGCGACCGTTATGAAGATTACAAGAAGCACTACGATCGACTCATCTACATCCTCGATTGTATCGGCGCAGGCTTAATCCTAAAAGAGGGTTGGACGGAAGATACGGGACGCTTTTTCTCTACTGTAGGGGTTTATAAAGTCATCCTGTACACGTACATGGAGCCGACTGAGATTAAGAAAGTTCTCCTCGCGCTGGAGTACATGGAAAATGGCGAACGCATCGTCGATTTTGATCTCTATTATAAGAAGAAAAAAATCCACTGGGATGAAGTTAAAATTAAAGGCATTGGATCGAATGATCTCTTGAGTCAGCATTACCGTGCTCAGCTCTATAAATCTTTAGATGATGCAGATATCGAATACCTAAGATCTGTGGAAGACTATATTTTCGCCTCTAGGTAAGTTTGATATAAGACGATTTAGAAGATAGATTTTTCGACGATAAATTGATATAATCATTTAGGATAACGAAACAAAAAGCTGACGATACTGTCAGCTTTTTTGATAAGCACAAGTGGAGGAACCCGTGAAAGAAGATGTTCATTACAAGATGACCCTATCCTACGATGGGACGCGCTATAAGGGATGGCAAAGACTCAAAACGTCAGAGGCCACCATCCAGCAGAAAGTTGAATCGGTATTGAGTCGCATCTTTGGTCAAGACATAGAAATCCATGGATCAGGCCGTACTGACGCCGGCGTCCATGCTAAAAATCAAGTGGCGCACTTTAAATCGGCGAAGCGCATTGAGCCCAAACTGCTTAAAGAAGACCTCAACCGATTTTTACCTGAAGATATCGCGATTAAGGACATTGCGTTTTGTGCCAGCGATTTTCACGCTAGATTTAACGCCACAGAAAAGACTTATGTCTATACGCTCTGGACGGCAGATTACCCGCCGGTTTTCGAGCGGGACTTTGTTTGGGATATGCCAAACAAAAGACTGGATCTTTATAAGATGAAACAGGCCGTTCCGTTCTTCATCGGAAAGCACGATTTTAAAGGCTTTTCCACGGATAAAACGAAAAAATCCACCACCAGAACCATCTACGATATCACCTTCGAGCAGGATGACACGCAACTGAAGATCATCTTTAGAGGGGATGGCTTCCTTTATAATATGGTTAGAATTCTGGTTGGGACAATGCTGGAGATCGGTCTCGGTACACGAGAACTCAGCAGCATCTCCGACATATTCCACACACAAAAGAGAGAGAAAGCAGGGGAAACAGCACCTTCAAAAGGTTTAACCTTAGACAGTGTCAAATATGAACATGAGGAAAGGTAACACAAAAAAATGTTACAAGAGGATTTAGAAAGGGGAAAAAATGAAAGCGCTATATTATGATTGCTTCGCAGGACTCAGTGGAGACATGAACCTAGGTGCCATGATCGACCTTGGTGTATCTTTAGATATGTTAAAATCAGAACTCTCCAAACTTGGCTTAGATCACGAATTTGAACTCAAAGTCTATAGAGCCGATAAACATGGTATCTTCGGCACCAAAGTCGATGTCATCGATCTCCATGAGCACAGCCATGACAACGGACACGACCACGGACACGATCACGGACACAAACATAACCATGACCACAGCCACAACCATGAACACGACCACAGCCATGACCATAACCATGAACATGAACACAACCACGATCATGATCACGGACACGACCACGACCATACACACCAACGTAATTATGGCGATATCAAGCACATCATCGAACAGAGTACCCTTAGCGAAGATGTAAAAAAGCGCAGCCTTGCCGTATTCGACATCATCGCCAGAGCAGAAGCAAAGATTCACGGTAAAACCATAGATGAAGTTCATTTTCATGAAGTGGGTGCGATCGATTCGATCGTAGATGTGATTGGTGCAGCCATTTGTTTAGAGGCACTCAAGGTGGATAAAGTCATCGCATCTACACTGGAAGTCGGTAGTGGCTTTGTGAGATGTGCACATGGCTTGATGCCGATTCCTGCACCTGCCACAGCTGAGATTTTGAGTGGGGTTCCGATCAAAAGTGACGTTAAAAAGTTTGAGATGACGACACCGACAGGTGCAGCCATCTTAAAAGCCTTTGTCAGTGACTTTACCGATGAAAAGCAATTCAAAATCGAAAAAGTAGGCTATGGACTTGGCACTCGAAATATGGACATTCCGAATCTCGTCAGAGTGATGTTGGTGGACATTGAAAATGGAAGGGGCGATTCTCATGAATCTCATGAATCATTTAAAGCCAATTCGGTTTCTTATGATGACGATCACAACTGGCTCATGGAGACGAACATCGACGATATGAGTTCGGAGCTATTGGTCTATGCAGAAGAGAAACTATTGGCGGCCGGTGCACTCGATGTCTATAAGACACCGATTATCATGAAAAAAGGTCGTCCTGCGATCAAACTGACGATACTGGCAAAATACAAGGATTTAGAAAAACTTCAAAAGGTCGTTTTCAGTGAGACGACATCCATCGGGATGCGCATGTATCCTGTGGAAAAAGTTAAAATCAAGCGCACGTATGAGATGGCCAATACGGAATTTGGTCCTATATCTATGAAAAAAGCGTACTTTAAAGATGAGCTGGTGAATACAAAGCCTGAGTTTGAACAGATGAAGAAGTTTGCTCAAGCATCAGGGTTATCGATTAAAGAAGTCTATAACAGAGTCGCACAATCTGGTGCCCATCAGTCGATGGATGTGAAAGTGCTTAGAGAAAAAGACAAAAAGTTTAATCAACTTTGTCAGAAAATCGAAAGCTATCATAAAATTCTCGTGGCGTTTTCAGGTGGTGTGGATAGCACATTCCTCTTGAAAGTGGCGACGGAACTTCTCGGTGACGATGCGGCTGCAGTGACGGTTAAATCACCTTATATAGCGGACTGGGAGATTGCGGAAGCGATAGAGATAACAGAAAAACATCACATGAGACACGAAATCATCACGGTTGGGATACCAGAAATCATCGCTAACAACCCAACCGACAGATGTTATCTTTGCAAAGGGCAAATCTTCTCAACCATCAAGGCTTTTGGAAAAGAGCGAGGATTTGATTTCGTCGCAGATGGTTCAAATTCAGATGATACAAAGGATTACCGTCCGGGCATGCGCGCTCTAAAAGAACTCGAAATTCAGAGTCCACTTTTAGAATGTGGCGTTACGAAAGACGAGATCAGAACTTGGTCTAAGCAACTGGGTCTTGAGACTTGGGATAAACCAGCCTATGCGTGCCTGTTGACGCGTTTGCCATATGGAACGCTCATCGACGTAGCTGATTTGAGGATGATCGAAGCAGCAGAGGCATTTATCATCAAAAAAGGCATCAGAGCTGTTCGCGTCAGAAAACAAGGTGGTTTGGCGCGTATTGAAATCGATAGAAAAGAACTTTCTAAAATATTCGACTTAAACTTGATGGACGAAATAGCAACGAAACTCAAAGAGATTGGTTTCGAACAAGTAACGATAGATATGTCAGGCTACCAAGTAGGGAGCTTTAATAAAGGAGTCGTTCAAAATGAAGTCTAATGAAATCAAAGATTTACTAGACAAAGTTGCTCGGGGAGATGCAAGTGTAGATGAGGCGTTAAAGACACTGGAAACACTACCTTTTAGTGATTTGGGGTACGCTGTCATCGATCACCACCGCGCGCATCGCACCGGACACCCTGAGGTGATCTACTGCGAAGGTAAAACCACAGACCATATCTTAGGCATCATCAACCACATGTCTGAGAAAAAAAGCAATATTTTAGCCACGCGGGTAAGTCCAGACGTGTATGAAGAAGTACAAAAGCACCATCCAGAGCTCCACTATAATCCTCTGGGCAGAACCATGACGCTGATTCATCAACCACATGAAAAACCTAAAGACTATGTCGCCATCGTAGCTGCGGGAACATCAGATCTTCCCGTGGTGGAAGAAGCGTATGAGACCCTGAGTGCACTAGGTTTTGAGGCGATGAAGATCGTCGATGTGGGCGTGGCTGGGATTCATAGGCTTTTCAACCGCCTTGATGATATCAGAGGGGCAAAAGTAGTCATCGTGGTGGCCGGCATGGAAGGCGCACTCGCCAGTGTGGTGGGCGGCCTCGTCGATAAACCCGTCATCGCAGTACCAACCAGTGTCGGTTATGGTGCCAGCTTCGGAGGCATCAGCGCACTTTTAACCATGCTCAACAGCTGTTCTTCAGGGGTCACTGTAGTAAATATCGACAATGGCTTTGGCGCTGCATTTGCAGCGTCACAGATGATGCGGCTGTAGTTAAGTTATATACATGAGATACGAATGGCTATATCACGATATGTGTGTTCACTTAGTCCTCGGCACTTCCTTCCATATTTATGACCTGCGGTCATAGAAGGAAGAGCCTGCGGAATCGTTCATCACACACATCGTGATATAGCCATTCTCATTTGGGCATATAACTTACTTTTGTGGGAGAAAGAACATCAAGGGATATACATCGCCTATCGTCCATGGCGTACCCTTCGGTACCTCGTGTTCGAGACGTAAAGCGTTCACCCGGATGTAAAAATGAAGAAACGGTCTTTCCCTTAAAATCAAAACTCGC
>RRZU012269737.1_pt1 | contig 10024 bp, 10 predicted proteins | sample 2165561 | NCBI WGS metagenome assembly RRZU01 (sample SAMN10456909, study PRJNA506462) | wastewater metagenome | isolation source: wastewater sludge | place: USA: Moscow, Idaho
CATACTCCGAGGATAAAGAAGTATAGGACTTGCCTTCTTTCTTTTTTTTATAAATTTCGATTTTATCTTCTTTTGTTAACTTTGCCATTAAAAATGCACCTCCACTAATTGGCTGGGCCAACTAATGGGGTGCACTTCAATACCGTCTGGAGTTTAGAATTTTATCAGTAAAAACAGAATGAATGATTAATCAATCAACTTCGACATGATCTTAACAACTTCTTCAATTTTCTCATCACCATGTCCTTCTTGAAATGCTTCTGTTACACAATTTTTCATATGCTCACGCATTAATTCTTCGTTTGCTTTTTTTAATTGGGCTATTGTTGCGAGTATTTGATAAGAAACATCAATACAGTAACGATCATCCTCTAACATATTGTTAACAGCGTTAAGCTGTCCTTGAGCTTGATTTAAAAGTTTTTTTGTTTTTTCTCTATGTTCCATATGTGACATCCTTCCATAATTTATAGTTTTAATAATTGACATCATTGCGATGTGTGATATACTAATTATACATCCCCTCTACCCAGGGGGTACGAGAGTATTATAACATGACTAAAAATTATGTACAAGTGAAGGGAGTATGTTTATGGAAAAAGTAAGTTATGATGTCACGGGAATGACCTGTTCATCCTGTGTTGCATCAGTTGAAAATAGTGTTAAAAAAGTTGATGGGGTTAGTAATGTTTCGGTTAGCCTTATGACAAACAGTATGATTGTAGAGTTTGATGAGGGAGTCGTTAATGCAAACTCAATAGCTCAAACAGTGATTGATGCAGGATATGATGCAGCGGTCAAAGGGGAAACAAAAAAAGAAACAAATGGTGAGAATGCAATTGAAAAAGAAATAAAGGATATGCGTATGCGTTTAATTATTTCGATGATCTTTATGATTCCACTCATGTATATTTCAATGGGAGAGATGATTAACCTTCCAGTTCCTGGTTTTATTTCGGGTTATGAAAATTCATTGAGTTTTGCCTTCTTACAATTTATATTAGTACTGCCGATTGTTTATGTGAATCGTAAGTATTTCCAAGTAGGGTTTAAGTCACTCTTTAGAGGATCACCAAATATGGATTCCTTAATCGCAATTGGATCTTCTGCAGCTATCTTATATGGGATCTTCGCAATTTTCCAAATTGGTATTGGACTTGGGACTCAGAACGTAGACCTCGTTCATAAATACTCGATGGATCTATATATTGAGTCTGCAGGAACAATCTTAGGATTAATTACTTTAGGTAAATTCTTAGAAGTAAGAGCAAAGGGTAAGACTTCTGATGCAATTCAAAAGTTAGTAGATCTTAGTCCACAAACTGCTTTAGTGCAAAGAGATGGTTTAGAAGAAGAAATTCTTATTGAAGACGTTATTGTAGGAGATATCGTTATCGTGAAACCTGGATCAATCGTTCCTGTCGATGGTATTGTCATTGAAGGAAATACATTTATTGATGAGAGTGCATTAACAGGAGAGAGTTTGCCGGTTGAAAAAGCAATTGGTGATAAGGTTGTAGGTGCTACAATCAACTCTACTGGATTTGTTAAGGTTGAAGTCACTCAAGTTGGTGAGGATACAACATTATCTAAGATTATAGACTTAGTGGAAAATGCTAATACGACAAAAGCTCCGATTGCTAAGCTTGCGGATCAAATTAGTGGGGTATTTGTTCCCGTAGTTATAACGATTTCAATTGTAACGTTTATCGTTTGGTTTATGATTACAAAAGACTTTAGTTCATCACTTGCACCTGCAATCGCTGTATTAGTTATTTCTTGTCCATGTGCACTTGGACTTGCGACACCAGTAGCAATTATGGTTGGAACAGGTCTTGGAGCTGAACATGGAATCTTATTTAAAACAGCAGAATCTTTAGAATTATTACATAAAGTAGATACAGTAATTTTGGATAAAACCGGAACGATTACTGAAGGAACTTTAGATGTTATGGATGTTGTAACATTTAATAATCATGATGAACAAGAAGTCTTGGAATTATTCGTATCTCTTGAAAAAGTCTCGGAACACCCCTTAGGACAAGCGATTGTTTCCTATGGTGAAAAGAATCATGTTAAAATAATAGATGTAGATCATTTTGAAGCAGTAGTAGGTCAAGGGATTCATGGTACAGTGGCTGGTAAAGAATACTTTATCGGAAACAAACGCCTCCTAGATCATAACAACATTGATTATGAAGGAATCCTTGAGATTTCAGATGATTTTGCAAGAGAAGGTAAGACACCAATTTATTTAGCGAATGATAAAGAAGTGATGTCGATTCTTACTTTAGCGGATAAAGTTAAAGAAGACAGTAAGCAAGCAATTTCAGATATGCAAAAATTAGGCTTGAATGTTGTGATGTTAACTGGTGATAATGTTATTACCGCAGAAGCAATAAAAAATTCAGTAGGGATTAGTGAAGTTGTCGCTGAAGTAATGCCAGATGAAAAAGAAGCGGTCATTAAGACGTATCAGGATCAGGGTAAGACTGTTGCAATGGTTGGCGATGGTATTAATGACTCAATTGCTCTGGTTAGAGCAGATGTCGGGATCGCAATTGGTGCAGGTAGTGATGTTGCTATTGAATCCGCAGATACTGTATTGATGAACAATAGACTATCAGATGTTGTCTCTGCTATTAAAATTAGTAAGAGTACCATTAGAAATATTAAGCAAAACTTGTTCTGGGCATTCTTTTATAACACATTAGGAATTCCTTTGGCAGCAGGTGTCTTTGCGAGTTTAGGATTCATGTTGAATCCATCATTTGCCGCAGCTGCAATGAGCTTTAGCTCTATTACAGTTGTCCTAAACGCACTAAGATTAAGATTTATGTATAGAAAGTAGGAAAAAAAAAGAAAAAAACATATAAAGTAGAAAAGATGAATTGCGGACATTGTGAAGCAAAAATTACGAAAGCATTAACTGAGGCAGGCGTAGAATCAAAAGTTGATTTAGACAATAAACTTGTTACAGTTAATACAGACTTGAGTGATGCAGAAGTTACAAAAATAGTAGCAGATGCGGGTTATGAAATGGTTTCTCAATAAGAAGTATTGTACAAAGCCTCGAAAGAGGCTTTTAATTTGGTTAAAAAGAAGATACGACGAAATAACACTAAATACTATGAGTGTTAAAGTGAATAAGCAGGATAAATTGGTAATTATTAACAATTAGTTCTATGAAACAATATTACAAGTAATTATGTAAATAAGCCCTTATATAAAGGGTATTCTATGTTTTCATACATTTGAAAATACAATGAAATTTATGTGAAATGTATAATACATGACTTTTCATCCTTCTATTAGGTATACTTTACGTAGAATTTTTAAAATTCTAGATGGAGGATATATTATGATAAGAATTATTACTGATACATCAACGCTTTATTCAAAGAAAGAGGCAGATGCAATCGGGTTAGAAGTTATTCCCCTAGTAGTTACAATTAACGATAAAACATATCGAGAATATGAAGAGATTAATCCTGAGGAATATATGGCTTTGATTCATGAAGGTCACGTTCCTCAATCATCTCAGCCAGCGATTGGTGAGATGGTAGAAATATTAGAAAAGTATATGGATGATGAAGTCATCGTAATTAGTGTTGCGGACGGGCTTTCGGGGACATACAGTTCATGGGAAAGTGCAAAGGATATTTCAAATCATCCAAACACTACAATCGTGAATACAAAAACTCTGGCTTTTGCGCAACGTAATATGGCTCATGAAGCATTGATGATGAGAGACTCGGGGGCAAGTGTTGAGGAGATCCTTGAACGTCTTGCGGTTATGAGTGAGTTCTCTAAGAGTTATCTTCTTCCGACAGATATCGGATTCTTAAAAAGAGGCGGACGTTTAACACCTCTTGCGGCATCCATGTCAGGCCTACTAAAGTTACAACCTGTTGTTGCGGCTACAGATGATGGTCTAAAATTAGAGAAATTCGCAGTTGCTAGAAACTTCAATATAGGAATTAAGAAAATATTTGAAGATATTAAAGCACAAGGTGTTGATGAGAATTACAAATTTGGGGTAGTACATTCTCAGTTTATTGAAAAAGCAGAAGAAATTTCGGAAAAGATTAAAGAAACATTTGGTGTCGATCATGTCGAAATATTTGGTTTATCACCAGCGTTCATCACTCATGGTGGGCCACAATGTTTAGCGATACAAGTTGTGAAAAAGTAAATCAAGAAATAGATGACACAAAAAAGGTTTAGTACTTAATGAAGTACTAAACCTTTTTACTCTAATACGATAGAGTCTATTACGTTAGAGTGAATATAAATCGTCAACATCATATAAATCAAAGTCCTCACGTTTTTTTATGTCAGTATATCCTGATTTTGAAAATAATCCGAAACTATCGGGATTGAGATCTTTAGACACTTCAACTAATCTAGAACTAATACGATGGTCAATCTTACTGTTTGTCCACTTTGCTTCATATGTTGATAATCCGTCTGTAGTAAGAAGAACAACGTCAATCTCAATTTCTTTTTTTAGTTCCTTGTTATTGTACCAATAACGACCAATATCTAATATTGTATCTTTATATTTTCTAATTAAGAATTGTGAACAAACCCGTTCAAATTCAATTGAAACAAATGCTTCAAAATGGTCTTTAACAAGATAGTTATAAAATGCGTTGGCGTTCATAATTTCTCTAGAGGAGCGATTCTTTTCAATAAATTGGTAGTGGAATCTAAACAATTGATCTTTAATGATGTAAATACTTTTAGTATTCTGAGAATCGCTGAAGCATCTTTCTTTTTCAATAATACCGAGTTGCATTAAAGTTTTGAGATAAGTCGATAAACTACCAGAACTTGCGATTCCGCTTTTATTTTGTATTTCGTTGTAGCGTGTCGCTCCAGAAGCAATGGCAGTTAAAATACTGGCGTATGAGGAAATACTTCTAACTTCTTGAGATAAGAAAAATGTTACCTCATTTTCGAAAGGAGCACCGTTCTGTATTATTAATTTTTGAATGTTCTCTTCAACCGACATCGAGTCATCAATTTGAACTAAATAGAATGGAATACCTCCAAATACACTATATATTCTAATTTTATCTTTGCTGTTAAAGTTAGGATAAAATAATGAGGAGTCGTAGTAGTCAAAAGGTTCAAGTTTAAGTTTAAAAGTAGTTCGTCCATAAAGAGGCTTCTTATAAGAAATTGCGTCCTCGACCATCCCAATATGACTTCCTGATAAAAATAATTTTAATTTAGAATCAAGAAGTTTATGATCAACTATATTTTGTAGTACAGAGAGTACGCCTTTTTCAGCTTCGATAAGATAAGTGAATTCATCGAGAATAAATATTGTCTCCTTTTCTAAACTTTGTTCAGCTAGAAATGAAAAAATATCTTCTAGAGAATCGAAACCTAATGGGATGCCATAGAAATCGGCTATTGCCTTACTCATTCCTTTTATATTACTTTCTAAGCCGAGTTCATTAGCGACATAATAGATTGCATTATGTGATTTAGTGATTTCAACAAGTAGTCTTGTCTTACCTACTCTGCGTCGACCATAAATAAGTCCAAACTCAAAATCGTTAGAATTAATATTACTCTCTAAAAGTTCTAATTCTCGTTTTCTACCGATAAACATAGTATCGCCTCCAAGTATACTATAAGTATATCACACTATTGTATTTAACTCTAATACGATAGAGTCTATTACGTTAGAGTTAAAATATAATAGTAATTAAACTAATCTTTTTTAAGAGTGTGTTAGTAATAACGTGTTAGAATGTATACTGTGGAGGTAAGGATATATGAAATATAAAGGAGTTATATTTGATCTTGATGGAACAATCGTTAGTTCTATCGATGATATAGGAAACAGTTTAAATAGAATTTTAAAAAAATATGAGTTGCCACTTTTAACGATGCAAGAATATACTGATAGAATTGGTCAAGGCTTGCATCAATTGGTTATTGATAGTACACCAGAAAATACAGATTCACAACTTATAGAAAAAATATTCCTTGAGTTTGTGGAAGATTATGGAAACAACTACAATATCGAAACAAAACCATATGATGGTGTTAACGAGATGTTACAAGAACTCATAAATCATGGTGTTAAACTTGGTGTCAATTCAAATAAGAAACATGAGTTCACAGTAGATATTATTAATACCTTGTTCCCTGAGATCCCATTTGTATTAGTATTAGGTGATCGTGTACATGTAAATAAAAAACCAGATCCTACGAGTGCAGTAGAAATTATAGAAGCAATGAATTTAGGTAAGGATGAGGTTGTATATGTTGGGGATACGGACCATGATTTGCATACTGCAAATAATGCTGGTATTGATAGTATTGGAGTGTCGTGGGGATATCGAAGTTTAGATTTATTAAAAGCTGAGGGTGCCACTCACACTGTAAATAACGTAAAAGATATTGTATCAGTAGTGATCGATTAAATTTAATCACAAAAGATATAAGGTTATAAAATTCTCAAAGATATCGTGGTATAATGAGTATCTAAACATTATAAGTGTTTACTTTGAGAGGGATGAGAAGATGATCACACTTTATTACAATACAATTACTAAAGAATTAAGAAATAAAATAATTAATGATGATTTGAATGAAGAGGAACTTGAGGGGATAAGATATACTTTAACAAAGGATTACCCACTTTATAAAAAGAACCGAACGATATCGAATCGTTTAATATTAACGTCAATAATTTCTGTTGTGATGGTTGGATTATTATTCATGTTGTTTATTGTGGATAACGCACCAATACATATTGTTACGGGATCAAGTGGAGCAAAAACAGTTGTTATGATTTTAGTGGCTTTTCTTCTACTTGCGGTACTTTGTCTTATTGTCTCTGCATTTTTCTCAATGAAATACGTAGCGTATGTCCACGCGCATCATTTAATGAAGTTATTGAATAAACATCAACCAGAATTAGCTAAACAGATCAAAAATGAGTTAGGATATTAACCTAACTCATTTTTTATGGCACATACAGTGTTTATTTAGTTTATTAGATGTACTTCACTAAAATGTACCAATCAAGCATGATATGATAAACCTAAAGATTGGGAGGGTGCAAGATGAACAATGTGTTTTATAGGATAGAGTACTTAAAGAAATTAAACAGGGAAGCAAAAGATCGTAACGAACATTACTTTGAAGAACATGTAAGAAATAAACTTACAGAATGTGATGTCTTACAATTTGAAGAATATCATAATGTCGAACTCCCCGAAGAATATAAAAAGTATCTCTTAGAATTTGGAAATGGTATTGATGGAAATATGCTTCATATATTCCCCATAGAATATTATAATTGGCTGTATCAAGATGAAGCGTTGATTAAAAACTATTTGTCGACTGATTTTCCTTTTTCAGAAAAAAATGAATATGTTAGTTTTGGTGATGACTATATGAAAGAAACAACTGGGACCATCACATTAACAGATTGGGGTTGTGGCATTCATGATTTACTTGTCATTTCTGGGGAAGAAAAAGGTTCAGTATGGACTGATGATCGATCGAGTGACAACGGTATCTATAAAACATCAAGTTCTTTTAGAAAATACTTAGAAGACAGAATTGATGTAAAGATGAAGGCGCTTGTTGATCAAGAAAAATATATATACACACTCTTTCGTTATCCCCCACTCGTGCGAATTATTGAAGTGAATGGGAGAGGACGTGGAAGAGATGTACTCATCATGTTTAAAAATAAACATTATTATGTCTATCATTATCAAGCGGATGAGTTTTTAGAAGAAGGGGAACAATCAAAAGTCTTACTTCCGGATACGAGTGAACGCATGGTATTTATTATCGATCAAGCGCAAAATTTTGAAGAAGTCGATTTAAACGAAACTTATCGTTTTGAATATGAAGATGAACTAAAACGTTCTGTTCAGCATAATTCTTCTTTGGTTAAAGTGAGAACTCGAATCTTAGAATCATATCAAGATGGTTTTAGTCCTCAGTATTACACTCGTTGTCGGGTCGATAACTTCCCAGATGATCTGTATATTGTGACTTATCGTGACATATCTCATCTTGAAGGTAAGGAATGTATGTTTGAAGGAAAATTAGGATCTCTTATAAAAGGGATCAACATATAAAAAAGGCTCTCGCGAGCCTTTTGAATTTCTATTGTTCTTTCTTGTTTCTATGTGCTTGTATAAATTTATACCAGAAGACGAGGACTGCTAGTGAATGGAAAATTAAGATAATCCAGAATCCAATAGCAATACTACCACTACCAATTAAATTAGTAATGTTTCTTCCGCCACCAATTGCATCAGGAATTGTTCCAAGGAGCATAATTAGCGAGATAATTAAGTTTATTACAGAGATTACTTTAGCGCCTAATTTTTCCATAAAGTGCAGAGGCTTGAAGAATACTGATAATAAACCGATGATATTTGCGAAGTAATAGAACCATCCAATTCCATTTGCGAATTCCATAAATCCGATACGGTACGTTGATCCGTTTAAACTATCAGTCTTAAAGACGAAGATCTTAAAGAATAAGACTGCGAATGAAAGAATGTAATACGCAAGGTATAATTTTTTTGTTTCTGATAACGTATTAAATTGTGAAGGTTTTTCTTCTTGTAATTGATTGTTGTTTGTGTTTGTTTCCATAGTGTCACTCTCCTTAACTGTCCATATTATAACACACTATATATGGATTATGGTATGCTTAACACTCACTAATAAACAATGTAAACACTGATTAAACATAATGGTATTTAATACGATATGAAAGAATTTCAAGGAACTCTAAGAAACATTCATGTTTAATCAAAAGAAAATAATTTAAACTTATTTTCTATAAGCATTTCTAAGTGGTAAACTAGTAGTAACATCATATGAATATGTTATGTAATATAAGGTGAAGTATTAAAGTAGAGGAGTAATTATGAAGAAAGTAATATTAATATTTACAATGATATTGTTGGTAGGATGTGGAAACAACACTAAAATGACTTATGCAGTTTGTGAAGACGAAGCTTTAGAAGGTATTAAATCTGTTATTGAATTAAGTGCAGCGGATGATATTATTCAAAGCTACCGTGTTCTTGTAGGCTTTAGTAAAGAGAACTTCGAAGGCTTAAGTGATCAAGAGATTGAAGAGGCCTTTAAAAAGGATATGCCAGAGTTAACGGCAACGTCTAAACATATTGAGTTTGGTGTTGAACAGGATTCAGAATACATCTATCAATATCTTAGTTTTCTAAACCTAAAAGAGATTACAAGTGCAGATTATGCAGAAGTAGGATATAACGGTGGTCTCATGTTTGGTGACAAATTGAGTGATGTCTTAAAAACATTTGAATCTGATTCGATCGTATGTATTAGTCAATAAGATACGTATAACATAATATTTTGTGAACACATTAAAGAGATAATAAGAGGAGAAACTATGTTTAAAAAATTATTTGGAAAAAAAGAGGAAGAGTCCAAAGAAAAGATTGTAGAAGAGAAGGAACATTCGAATACATTTGTATCGTTTGCCTTATTAAATGAGGCACGTTATGATTTTGAAAAGTTTAGGGCAGATTTCAAAAAAGATTGGAATATAAGCTTAGACGATTATGAGGATTCCGATGATTCTGAAATGTTCGTCTTTGATCATGATGAGATGATGATTGCGATATCAATCATGCCAGCACAAATACCGAATGATGAAGCGGTATTTCATGCACGCACAAACAGAGTGTGGGACGATGCTGTAAATGTTGCAGAGGCTCATAAGGCTCACTTACTCATTTCTGTTTTAGGTAGAGACGCAGAAATGATGGACGTGGCGAAAATGTTTGTTAAGGTATGTTCTTCAGCAATTAATCAAGAGAATACAACAGCATTGGATAGTTTAGGTAAAAAAGATCTTGAAATTATTGACTCAAAGGAAAATGCAGAAGATGTATACAGTCTGATTACTGATATAAGTTTATATGTTATTGATTATGATGCAATACTATTAGATGGTGAAACAATTGGGTTTACAGAAGATCAA
>RRZU010244260.1_pt1 | contig 10023 bp, 7 predicted proteins | sample 2165561 | NCBI WGS metagenome assembly RRZU01 (sample SAMN10456909, study PRJNA506462) | wastewater metagenome | isolation source: wastewater sludge | place: USA: Moscow, Idaho
CGCGATTTTCAGGGATTCCCGGAGGTTTTCCCGGCTGCGTTTCGCCTCGTCGAGCAGATAGCGTTGATAGTCGTCGAGGTCGCCGGTAAAGTCCTCCATGCCACCGCGGGTGACGAGCCAGAATTCGTCGCACACCGATCGGAGCAGAGAACGGTCGTGGCTGACCAGCATGACGGTTCCCTCGAATTCGTTGAGTGCCATCGCCAGGGCTTCGCGGGTAGCGAGGTCGAGGTGGTTGGTGGGTTCGTCGAGCAACAACAGGTTGGGGCGTTGCCAGACGATCATGCACAGGACCAGGCGTGCCTTCTCCCCGCCGCTCATCGTGCCGACCGTCTGCTTGACCATCTCGCCACTGAAATTGAAGGTGCCGAGGAAGCTGCGCAGATCCTGTTCGCGGTCGCTTTGTCCGGTGGGCGAGCCTTCCTTGGCCAGGCGCAGCAGGTGTTGCAGGGGAGTTTCGTGCGGGCGCAGGACGTCGAGTTCCTGCTGCGCGAAGTAGCCGATGTTGAGGCCCTTGCCTTCACTGACGATACCGCTGCAGCAGGGCAGGACGCGGGCAATGGTCTTGACCAGCGTCGACTTGCCCTGACCGTTGGCGCCGAGGATGCCGATGCGCTGCCCGGCCATGACCGATCGGTTGACCCGGCGAACAATCACCGTCGGTGGCGTGCCGGCAGGTGCATCGGCCGGTGGCGGGTAGCCGAAGCAGGCATTGCTCATGACCAGCATCGGGTTGGGCAGGCTGGCGGGGGCCTTGAACTCGAAGGTGAAGTCGGCGCTGGTCAGCACCGGCGCCAGACGCTCCATTCTTTCCAGCGCCTTGACCCGGCTTTGCGCCTGCTTGGCTTTCGTCGCCTTGGCCTTGAAGCGGGTGATGAAACTCTGCAGATGGGCGATTTTGTCCTGCTGCTTGAGGTAGGCGTTTTGCTGCAGATCGATCTGCTGCGCGCGGGTTTCTTCGAAGGTGCTGTAGTTGCCGCCGTAGCGCGTCAGCTTGCCGTTCTCGAGGTGCAGGGTCACGGTGGTCACCGCATCGAGAAACTCCCGGTCGTGGCTGATCACCACCATGGTTCCAGCGTAGCGCTTGAGCCAGGTTTCCAGCCAGACCAGCGCATCCAGATCGAGGTGATTGGTCGGTTCGTCGAGCAGCAAGAGATCCGACGGACACATCAGCGCCCGCGCCAGTTGCAGGCGCATTCGCCATCCTCCCGAGAAGCTGTCGACCGGATTGTTCAGTTCGGTGGTCTTGAAACCCAGGCCGAGGATCAACACCTGGGCACGCGCCTGTGCATCGTGTGCGCCGGCGTCGTGCAGGGCCAGGTAGGCGTCCGCCAGGCGTTCGCCATCGCCATTCTCGCTTTCGGCCAGTTGTACTTGCTGCTGGGCAGCCAGCAGCGCCTGGTCACCTTCGATCACGAAGTCGGTGGCGCTCAGGCTGCTTGACGGCATCTCCTGCACGACCTGCGCCAGGCGCCAGGCAGCGGGTCGCGAGAATTCGCCGGCATCTTCGTGCAGGCTGCCATCGAGCAGCGCGAAGAGGGTGGTTTTGCCAGCGCCGTTGCGACCGACGAGTCCGACCCGTTCGCCGGGGTTCAAGGTCACCGTCGTCTGGTCAAGCAGGGCCTTGGCGCCGCGACGCAGGCTGACGCTCTTGAGCGTGATCACGCCGTCGAAACTCCCGTCGATGCTCCGGTAATGGGCGTGCAGCCGGGCGCCTGGTCAGCAACAACCAGGCTCACCGGAAGATCACGGTCTTGTTGGCATGTACCAGCACCCGGTCCTCGAGGTGATAGCGCAGCCCGCGCGCGAGGACCGCTTTTTCGATGTCCTTGCCATAGCGCACCATGTCTTCGATCGAATCCGAATGGTCGATACGGATCACGTCCTGCTCGATGATCGGCCCCTGGTCGAGTTCCCTGGTGACGTAGTGGCAGGTGGCACCGATCAGCTTGACGCCGCGCCGAAAGGCCTGGTGGTAGGGCCGGGCACCGACGAAGCTGGGCAGAAAGGAATGGTGAATATTGATCATCTGTCCGGGGTAGCTGTCGCACAGATCGGCGGGCAGAATCTGCATGTAGCGCGCGAGCACCATCGTGTCCCCCTTCACTTCCTCGTAGATACGTCTGATCTCGGCGTGCGCTGCTGCCTTGTTGTCGGGGTCTACGGGTACATGGTGGAAGGGGATGCCATGCCACTCGACCAGCGCCTTGAAAGTGTCGTGATTCGAGATGACGCAGGGAATCTCGATGTCGAGTTCCTTCGCCTGCCAGCGTGACAGCAGATCGTAGAGGCAGTGTTCCTGCTTGCTGACCATGATCACGACGCGCCGTTTCACTGCCGAATCACTGATTTTCCAGGCCATCGACAACTCTTCGGCAAGCGGGCGGAAACGCTCGCGAAACTCGGCCAGATGAAAAGGCAGCGACTCTGCTTTCACCTCCATGCGCATGAAATAACGCCCGTCCTGTTCACCGTTGCCGTCGTCGGCGTGATAGCTCGATTCGAGAATCCAGCCGCGGTGCTGGGCAATGAAGCCGGAAACGCGCGCGATGATGCCGATCTGATCCGGGCAGGATCCGGAGAGGGTATAGAAACGCTGCGAATGCATGCTGCGTAACCTTTCTAGGCGGCTGTGACCGCAACGAATGCCCTGTCGATCTCCGCGCGCAGCTCGGCATAGGACTGCGTGACCGGGAACTGCGGGAATTCGCGGATGACCTGCTCGGGCGGGTGAAAAAGGATGCCGGCGTGCGCTTCGCCGAGCATCGCCGTGTCATTGTACGAATCGCCAGCGGCTACCACTGTGAACCGGAGTTCCCTGAGGCGGCGCACTGCCTCACGCTTCTGATCGGGCATGCGCAGACGGTAGCGCACCAGCATTCCGTCGGCGTCGGCTTCGAGGCTGTGGCAGAACAGCGTTGGCCAGCCGAGTTGCCGCATCAGCGGGTGAGCGAACTCGTAGAAGGTGTCGGACAGGATGATCAACTGATAGTCCTCACGCAGTCCATCGACGAAGGCCCGGGCGCCTTCGAGCGGTCCCATTTCGGCGATGACCTGCTGGATATCTGTCAGACCGAGCTTGTGTTCGCCCAGGATGGCGAGGCGGGACTGCATCAGCTTGTCGTAGTCCGGCTCGTCGCGGGTAGTACGGCGAAGCTCCGGAATGCCGGTGCGTGTGGCGAATTCGATCCAGATTTCGGGGACGAGGACGCCTTCAAGGTCGAGGCAGACGATTTGCACGGCAAGCTCCCAGAGAATGAGGTTTGAAGGAAACCCGCGATTCTACCAAATCCTTGGAACTGCACAGCAGCGCTACACTGGCCGCCTCATCGCAGTATGATGAAAGACCTACGGACCTTCCGAGAGAAACGAGGAGATGATGATTACGCCCAATATTCTTGCTCTTGTTCTGGCAGGTGGTGAAGGCACCCGTCTGCACCCACTGACCCAGCATCGTTCCAAACCATCCGTACCTTTCGGCGGCCGTTTTCGCATCGTCGACTTTGTTCTCTCGAACCTGGTCAACTCGAAGATCTTCTCGATCTACCTGCTGGTCCAATACAAGTCGCAGTCGTTGATCGAGCATATCCGTCGTTCCTGGTTGCTGGCGCCGATCTTTCCCGAGCAGTTCATCGCGGTGGTTCCACCGCAGATGCGCGAGGGACCGGAATGGTTCCAGGGCACTGCCGATGCCGTCTATCAGAACCTGGGGCTGATCGAAAAGCGTTCTCCGGACCTCGTCGTGATATTTGGTGCCGACCACATCTATCGCATGGACGTGCGTCAGATGGTCAATTTTCACTTGCACAGCCATGCCGACGTCAGTATCGCCGCGTTGCCGGTTCCCATCGGAGAAGCCTCGGCATTCGGCATCATTGACGCCGACGAAGACGGGAGGGTGCGCAGTTTCCGAGAGAAGCCGATCGACCCGTCGCCGATGGCCGGTGATCCGACGCGCGCCTTCGCCTCAATGGGAAACTACATTTTCACGACCGATGTGCTGATCAAGGCGTTGCGGGAGGGGCACCGGCTGGGAGAAAGAGATTTTGGCAAGGATCTCCTGCCACGCCTGATTCAGACGAACAGGGTGTTTGCCTACGATTTCTGCGGGAATCGCATCCCCGGCATACGCGCCTCCGAGGAGCCGGCCTACTGGCGCGACGTGGGAACCATCGATGCCTATTTTGCCGCCCACCAGGATCTCCTGGGTGCCGAGCCGAAGTTAGATCTGTTCAATCCCAAATGGCGGATCGGTTCCAGTAACTATCAGGGGCCGTCGCCGAAATTCTTCCACGCCGAACTGGACAACAGCATCATCAGCGCCGGTGGGCTGATCAAGGGGGCTCGCATCCGCAATTCGATCGTTCGCCGCGAAGTATTCATGGAGGAGGATGTGGAACTCGATGAGTGCATCATCATGGACTACGCAGTGCTGCGCAAGGGGGCGAGGCTCCGGCGCACCATCGTCGACCGTTACAACACGATCGAAGCCGGTGATCGTCTCGGCTACGACGCGGACGCCGACCGTCGCCGATTTACCGTCACCGACTCGGGAATCGTGGTCGTTCCCAGAGGCCAGGGAATGGATATCCGTGCGGAGGAGAGGATGTTTCGCTACCTGTAGTCGTCGGCCGAACCTCTTGAGGATTGGCCTGTTCCTCGGCCTTACGGTTGACGGGGCTGAAAGGCCATTGACCGCGCCGACACGCTGAAGGCATCCGAGAAGCAGGCGCCGTCTTCAGCGCCATGCTTCTTGAGGAAGGGGAAGATCGCCTCGACCATGCGTACCGAGCCACAGGCGTAGATTTCGTGCTCCTTGAGTTCCGGGAAGTCTTCGAGTATCGCCTCATGAACCAGGCCGGTACGGCCGCTCCAGGAATCCTCGGGCGCCGGATCCGAGAGCACCGGAATGAAGTGGAAGTTCTCATGCTCACGCGCCCAACGTTCCGGCAGGTCCGGCAGGTACAGATCCTTGCGGCTGCGCACTCCCCAGTAGAGATGGATCTGGCGCTGCAGCCCGCGCTTGAAGGCGTCCTCGACCATGCTCTTGACCGGTGCGAAGCCGGTTGCGCCGGCGACGAAGACGATCGGCCGCGTGGATTCGCGCAGCGTGAAGTCGCCGATCGGGCCTTCGAAGCGGACTTCGTCGCCAGCCTTCATCGTGTCGAAAACGTGCGTAGTGAAACGGCCGCCAGGCATCAGCCGGATCTGCAGTTCGACAAACTCGGCTTCGTGTGGCGGATTGGCAAACGAGAAGGCGCGCCGCTGACCGTCTTCCAGGATGATGTTGATGTACTGGCCGGCCTTGAAGGCGATCTGCTGTCCCTCTGGTAGCTTGAGCAGGACGCGCATGACGTCATCGGTGAGCTTCTCCATGCCGACGACACGGGCGCTGTACTCCTGGAAGCCTTTTGGCAGCGTTCTCGCCTGGTACTCGATCTCGACGTCTTCGAGCGCGCTGGCGCAACATAGCAGGACCTTGCCTTGCGCCAGTTCGGCGGCGGAGAGCGCGCTCGGCTGGTAGAGGCCGGGGTCGACCTTGCCCTGCAGCACCGTGCACTTGCATACGCCACAGCCGCCGTTGCGGCATTCGTAAGGGAGATCGATGTCCTGGCGCAGGCCGGCGTCGAGCAGCGTTTCGCCAAAACGTGCGCTGATGGCCTGGTGGTCGGGGTGAAAAGTGATCGAATTCTGTGCCCTCGCCGAACCCAGCCGCTGCGGTGGTAGCCAGGGCAGAAGGAAGAACAGGGCGGTGAGACCGAGCACCCAGTACCAGAGATGCAGCGGATTGATCACGTAGACCAGCGCCAGCACCGGCAACTCGAACCAGTCGAAATCGATGTTGGTCGGCACCACCGACATGTCGGCTTCGCCCCCCTGGCTGAGGATCGGCTTGACCAGTGCGAGTGCCAGAAACATCAGCGTGACGGCGATGGCGATCGGGCGGGGTGGATTGATGTGCGCGCGCGGGACGCGCTGAACATGTACCCACATGATGAAAGCGACGATCAGGGGCGCACCGATGTGGATGAAGGCCAGCAGCGTGAACAGGCGGCTGTTGACGCTTTCGAGGTAGAGGAAGTTGCGGATCAGCGTGCCATTGAACATCGGCAGGACGTCGAACCACTCGGCGGTGGCGATGACCACGAACTGCGCGAGCTTGTCCCACACCAGCATGAAGCCATTGACGCCAGCAATGTAAACCAGCCACAACAGGGCCACGCCGGTCAGCCAGGAGAACGAACGAAAACCGCGATAGCGGTCGTAGGCAAAGTGCCGCAGCATGTGCAGCAGCATCGTCAGGATCATGCCGTCTGTCGCGTAGCGGTGGATGCTGCGCAGGATGCCGCCGGCCCACCACTGGTCGTGGGTGATCCGCTCGACCGACTCGAAAGCGTCATGGACGCCGGTATCAGCGAAGATGTAGAGGTACAGGCCGGAGCCCACCAGCAACCAGAACTGCCAGAAGCTGATCGTTCCGAGATGATAGAAAGGGTTCATCTTGTCGCCGAAAGCGACATTGAACACGTTCTCGATGCGCATGAACAGCCAGCGCAGGAGTTGTTGCAGGACCTTGACCATGATCGCTTTCAGCTCAGGAGATTAGTGCGTAGTGCGGTGGGATGGGTGGTCCGCCGGAAGTGGCGCCCGCATCCAGGTATGTCGACAGCGGTGGTGATCATTTGAAGAACAGTCCGCCGTGGTCCGGGTTGAAGTCGATCACCATCACCTGCCCAGGGACGAGGGTGACCTCCGCTTCCTTGCTGAAGTTGAAGCCCGGTTTGGTGAGCTTGTCGTTCATCCTGACGGCCACCTGGTGCTTGCCGGCTTTCACCTCGAAGCGTTTGTACACAGTCGAGACCCCGTCCTTGTAGAGGCCGGTGGGGTGCATCACGGTGCGGAAAGCGGGCTGACCGTCGAGATCGACTTCCAGTCTGATATCGGATCGTTCGCGCGGGCAGTCCATCGGCGCGCGCATGTTGGGTGGCAGTTTGGCGAGTTCTTCGGGGGTGCGTTTGCGACACTCGCGGTCGCCCAGGTGGCTGATCGACAGCTTGATCAACGCGACGTCGTCGGGAATCTGCCGGTATTTGGGCGAGGTCGCAAAATAGCCGATGAAAGCAGCGAAAGCGCCGTAGAGGATCAACTGGCCGACGATGGCGGCGGGTTTAAGCATGATAGGAGGCTTTCCGCTGATAGGGGGGAAGTTTTTCGCTCGAAACCGATTCGAGCCGGGTTCTGAACTCGGCCAGCGCATTGGCCAGATTTCTGCTGTCGTGGGCTGCGGCAGGATAGAGTTGCAGTCGTGCAGCCGGAACGGTCTTGCGCAAATGCGGTTCCCGCTGGCCCAGCAGGCGTTCGCTGGTCCACCGTTCGCCGAGGCGGAAATCGCAGCCGCCGCTACGGCAGGTGCTCACGAACACCCCGTCGGCGCCGCCGCGCAGCGCATATTCAACGAAGGCCGGCGGCAACATGCCGGTGCACAGCAGGGGAATCACTGCCGTGTCGGCGGCTGCCAGGGTGCTGGCATCGGCGCCGCGCGCACAACTGAACACGACGATCCTGCTGCGGCCAGTGAATTGTGCCAGTGCCTGCTCGAGCTGCTCGCGTAGCGCATTGACCGGCTGCTGCGGCATGTCGATGCCGGTGAGCAGCGTCTCCTGTCTGCGGAAGGGCGTCGAGGAAGGGCAAGCGCCGGCGCAGATTCCGCAAGCCGCGCAGAGGTCGGCATCGACGACAGCCAGTTGCCAACCTGGCCGCCGAGGGTGCGGCTGCATGCTGATCGCGGCATAAGGGCAATCGGCGAGGCAGCGATCGCAACCGGTACAGTTGGCTGCATCGACGGTGGCGACCGGCTGTGGCTGTGGGTGAGGCAGAACGGGCAGGATGAAGAGCAGTGCCGTCAGGCCGAACAGCAGCGTCCAGATGAGCGCTGGCGAGCTGAGGTCGGTCAGTGGATGAATGAACAGAATGAACCAGTCGAAGCCGAGATCGCCGGGGACCGTCGCCAGATTGGCCGGCGGATTGCTGAGCGCCGGCTTGAGCAGCGAAAGAACGAGCAGCGCTGCCAAGGTGCCCAGCATGGAGCGCCGGGACGGCAGGTAATCGACATGGCTGATGCGATGGACATGTGCCCACAGGCCGAGGATCAGCAGCAGCGGCACGCCGAGATGGAGGAACACCAGCATGGTGAAGAAGCGGTCGTTGATCGAGTCCGGCGCCATGAAGTTGCGCGCCGACGGTTCGCTGAAGATCGGCAGCCAGTCGAGCAGTTCGGTGGTGGCGGTGGCCGACAACTGCGCAAGCTGATCCCAGACGATCCAGTAGCCACCGATTCCTGCGATGTAGGCGAGCCAGATCAACGGTACGCCGGTCATCCAGGAATAGAGGCGGAAGCCGTGGTAACGCCCGTAGCTCCATTCGCGAACGAGGTGCAGCAGCATCAGCAGCATGAAGCCATCAGAGGCATAACGGTGCAGACTGCGCAGAATGCCGCCGAGATACCATTGTTCGCTGCTGAGGTAGCCGATCGAGCGGTAGACGGCGTCGATGCCGGTGTCGAGCACCGCGTACAGATAGAGCCCGCTGCCGACGGTGATCCACAGCAGATACAGACCCAGCGCGCCGAGATGGCGCAGCGGATTGTCCTCGCCGCCGAAAGGCGCGTCGAGAGCTTCCTCGAAGCGCAGGAAGACGCTTTTCGTGCCATTGCGCAATGCTGCGTGGAGACTCACGTCGCTGGGGTTCCTGGGCCGGTGCCGGTCATGATCATTAGTGCTTGATTATATTTCTGGCGGGCGCTTTGCGTCTTGACACGAGTCAAATTCGAAACAAGCAGATCGTGACCGATTGACGAAGAGATGCCCCCATGCATCGATTCCGCAACATGCCGCTGCTGTCTGGATGGAGATGCTTGCTCAAGGCACCCGGCGCATACCTTGGCGTGAAGAACATCGGAAAGACGCTGTGCAGGAAAATCGCATGCACGGTTTGATGAGGTAGGGCAGGCGTGAACCTGTCCTTTACTCCACCCTTTTAGCCCTGGCGATCATCGGCAAGAGCCTGAAACACGAGAGCCAGCAGGCGACGGCGATCCATGTGCGACTCGACCTTGACCCAGTGCGGGCCGCGGTGAATACTGCTACCAATGCCCTGCTCGAAGCGGGCGTCATGAAGACCGGTGCTGATGCGGTTCAGATCAAGAAAAAAGTGACCTGAGATGAGGAGAACGAATGATGGAAACAACGCTATACCAGACTGATTTCTACACTTGGGCACGCCAACAAGCCGACATGCTGCGCGCAGGACGCTTCGACACCATCGATGCCGAACATTTGATTGAGGAACTTGATGCGATGGGGTCACGTGAGCGGCGCGAACTGGCGAACAGGTTGAAAATTCTGTTGACGCACCTGCTGAAGTGGCAGTTTCAACCAGAACGGCGGGGCGCAAGTTGGGCGCGCACGATCCGCGTGCAACGCATGGACATTGCCGATTTGATCGCCGACGAGCCGGGCCTGGTGCCAGAGATTCCCCATGCGTTCGAGAAGGCATACCCAAAGGCGTTGCTGCTGGCGGCAAACGAAACAGGCATGGATGAATCGACCTTCCCCAAGCAATCGCCGTACTCAATCGAACAGACGATGGCGGATGACTTTCTGCCAGAGGGCAATTGAAAGAACCTGCGTTTTTGCCGCGCTTGGCTCCCTGATCCCTGCGGGCGAAAACCGGGAACCCTTGCCCGGTTGGCGTATACCAACAACGGCCACAAATTACCGTAATGGTTCAGACTAAGTGGCTGTTTATTCTGTAACTTCTTCGATATGAGGAGGGCGCATTCGTGACCGGGCAAAGTATAGCACCTGCACAAGGGTGACGCGGAAGGGTGCGTAATTGATGGATGTGAAGAATTGCTCTAAACCGAAATTGACGATGCGGAAGATGAGGTATGGGATATATTGATACGGCATGTCGCCTGCCCTTCGACAGAATTCCCGGCAACTTGATTGCCAGCATAAACTC
>RRZU010858761.1_pt1 | contig 10023 bp, 9 predicted proteins | sample 2165561 | NCBI WGS metagenome assembly RRZU01 (sample SAMN10456909, study PRJNA506462) | wastewater metagenome | isolation source: wastewater sludge | place: USA: Moscow, Idaho
CAGGAGTCGATCCTCACCGCGGCGAGCTCGGTCGACCGCACCCTCACCGTCATGTTGAGCGGGATCGCCGTCATCTCGTTGCTGGTCGGCGGCATCGGGGTGATGAACATCATGTTGGTGTCGGTCTCGGAGCGGATCCGCGAGATCGGCCTGCGCAAGGCCCTCGGGGCCAAGCCTCGGCTCATCCGCCGGCAGTTCCTCGTCGAGGCGTCGCTGCTCGGCTTCGCCGGCGGGCTCCTCGGGGTCGCGCTCGGCGTCGTCGGCGCCGTGGCGCTCCCGCCACTCGCCGACGTGCGCGTGCTGCTCTCCATCCCGGTGTCGGTGCTGGCCATCGCGATGGCCATCGGCATCGGCGTGCTCTTCGGCGTGTACCCGGCCTCACGGGCCGCCCGCCTCGCCCCCATCGACGCCCTCCGGAGCGAATGACATGCCCCTGCGCAACGTCCTGCACCAGATCCCCCGAACCACCCGGATGGTCGCCGGCATCGGCATCCTCGCCCTCGTCGCCATCGTGGTGGGTGCGGTCGCCGCCGGCGGCCAGGGCTCCTCAGGCAACTACCGCACGGCGGCCGCCACCATCGGATCGGTCGACCAGGTGCTCGAGGCCGTGGCCACCATCGAGCCGGTGGCCCAGGCCACCGTCGCGTTCCCGATCGCCGGCACCGTCGAATCGGTCGACGTCGAGGCCGGCGACACCGTGGAGGTCGGCACCGAGCTGGCCGCGCTCGACACCGCCAGCCTCGAACGGTCGCTCCGCGAGGCCCAGGCCTCCCTCGACCAGGCCGAGCTGAGCCTCGAGCGTGCCCTCAACGGGGAGGCCGTGACCGGCAGCGGCGGCGGCCCGTCCAGTGGGACCGTGACACCGACGGCGTACGACACCTCATCGGGTGACGGAGCGACCATCGAGCTCGGGCGGGTCGAGACCATCGCCGCCACGAGTGGGCCCAGCGACGCCGACATCGCCGCCGCCCAGCAAGCGCTCGTGAGCGCCCAGCAGCAGGCCGACGCGGCGGTGGCGGCCGTGCAACCGGCGATCGACAACGCCACGTCGGTCTGCGCCGCGGTGGCCTCGGCCGACGACACCACGTTCCCCGGGGCACTGTCGGCCTGCGCCGACGCGCTCACCGCGGTGACCGCCGCCCAGCAGGCGGCGCTCGCCGACCAGGCTGCGGTGTCCGGCGCGGCGGCGACCCTCGACGGTCTCCTCGCCCAGCGGGCCGCCGCCCTCGGCGAGCAGCCGACGACCACCACGACGCCGGCCGCGCCCTCGCAGCCGGAGGTCTCGGGCGGGGGAGCGACCCCCGACGTCGGGTCCCTCCCGTCGTCCGGTGCCGCCGGGGGCGGTGGGTCCAGCGTCTCCTCCGAGCGGCTCATCGCGTTGCAGAAGGCCGTGGACGTCGCCGTGCTCGAGGTCCTCGTCGCACAGCAGGCCGTGGCCCAGGCGACGGTCGTGAGCCCGATCGCCGGCCAGGTGGTCGCCGTGAACATGGCCGTGGGCGACGAGGTCGACGCCGCGTCCTCCACCGCCAATATCGTCGTCGCCGGGCGGGGCGGCTACGAGGCGACGGTCTCGGTGGGCGTGGACGACCTCGCGGACCTCGAGGTGGGCCAGCCCGCCACGGTCCGCCCGGATGCCGGCGGCGACGTCCTCGACGGCGAGGTGGTCGCCATCGGCGTGGCCGCGAACGCCGGCAGCTTCCCGGTCACCATCGGCATCCACGGCGACACGAGCGGCCTCGGCAACGGCTCGACCGCCTCGGTCGGGATCACGACCGCCGCCGCCGAGGACGTCCTGGCCGTCCCGACCTCGGCGGTCACCGTGGACGGCGACGTCGCCACGGTCGAGGTGCGTGCCGGCGACGGCACCGAGACCGTCACCGTCGAGATCGGTGCCATCGGCTCGACCTGGATCGAGATCACCTCGGGCCTCGAGGAGGGCCAGGAGGTCGTGCTCGCCGATCTTGACGAGCCCCTCCCGGGCAGCGCCACCGACACCAGCGGCTCGAACCTGACGACGGGGGTGCCGGGCGGCGGGTTCAGCGGAGGGCCCTTCGGTCCGCCTGGAGGGTGACGGCCGTGGGTTCCCGAGAACCCGAAGGCTTCTCACACCGAGTCCGGAAGCTGGGGTCGCACCATCCATGGTGTGACCTCCGTGCTGCGCCGACTGGCGGCGACGACGCTGGTGGCGGTGCTCGTGGTCTGGGCGCCGGCACGGGCCGAGACCGGCGAGGCGCCGCCGTCCACGGGTGCGTCGGCGGCTGCAGCGGAGGAGGAGGAGGAGGGGGAAGGTGGAGCGTCCACTCCCACCGCGGCGGCCGACGGGGTTGTCGCTGAGGCCGGCGAGGTCACCTGCTCCGATATCACCTACACGCCGGCCTCGGCGTCCGGTGCCCAGCTCGGGACGCTCTGCACCCCGAGCGTCGTCACCTCCCACACGACCGTCCTCCTCGTCCACGGGGGCGGCGGCTACCAGGGCTCCCGCGCCGACCTCGCGGCATGGCAGGAGGTCTACGCCGACGCCGGCGTCCCCACCCTCGCCATCGACTACACCCTCACCGGCGACCGGGGTGAGGCGGCGATCTATCCGCTCGCCGAGCAGAACGTGAAGGCGGCCGTCGAGTACCTGCGCCTCGTCGGGGCCGACCTCGGGACCGACCGGGTGGTGGTCCAGGGCCACTCGGCGGGCGCCCGCCTGGGTGCCATCGTCCTCACCACCCCCGACGACCCGTCCTTCGCCGGCCCCGAGCTCCGAGCGGGCGTCTCGGACGCCATCGACGGCTTCATCGGGTTCTACGGCTACTACGGCGGCGACCAGTTCGAGGCCGAGGCCTACTACGGATCGGCGTCGCGCCAGGCGGCCGATGCCGTAACCAACGCGGGCCGGGCGACCGGCCCGACGGTGCTCGTCCACGGCATCGACGACGGCTTCGTCCCGGTGCAGCACTCGCGCCGGCTCGCCGAAGCCCTCCAAGCGGCGGGACCTGGGGTCGAGCTCGACCTGGTCGCAGACGCCGGCCACGGCTTCGACGGGTACGCCCAGGCCGAGCTCACCGAGGCGGGCCGGCGATCGGCCGACCACCTCCTGGCCTGGCTCTCGAGGCACTGAGCGGCGACACCTACGATTCGTGCATGGCCGATGCGATCGGGAAGAAACTCGAGGCGATCGAACGGCACCTCGATGTGGCTGTCGCCGCGATCCCTGTGTTCGCGGGGGTTGCGAGAGCCGAGTGTCGGGCTCGAACCGACGACCTCTTCTTTACAAGAGAAGCGCTCTGCCAACTGAGCTAACCCGGCGGGGGAGGCCAGCGTACCGACGGGTGGGTGGCCGGGAGGGTCCGCGATCTGCGTGCACCGGCGTGCCACGCTCGAAGGTGATGGGTTTGAGCGACCGCGACCGGTCTATCCTCGACTTCGAACGTACCTGGTGGACCCAGGACGGACCGAAGGAGAACGCGATCCGCTCGCAGTTCGAATTGTCACCCACCCGCTACTACCAGCTGTTGAACCAGCTCCTCGACGATCCCGGGGCGCAGGCGTACGACCCGCTGGTGGTCCGCCGCCTCCGGAAGCTCCGGACCGAACGACGCCGCGCCCGGTTCGTGGGACACTCCGTCGGCCAACACCCCGGACGGTGAGCCATGGCGAACCAAGCTGAAGCCGCACCTGTGCGAGGGCTGTTGCTCATCGGGGCGGCCGTTCTGATCGGTTTCCTGTTCCTGAGCAAGGGCTTCGACAACGGCGGGGTCACGATCGACGCCGGCGAGCTCCCGACCACCGACACCACGGTGCCGAGCGGTGTCGGAACCGGCACGGACAGCAGCACCGACTCCACCGACGTCATCGCGGGCACGGGCACGACCCAGGTGCCGCCGGCGTCGCTGCCCGTCTACGTCGCCAACGGCTCGGGGGTGAGCGGGGCAGCTGGGGTGGCCACCACCGAGCTGGCCCAGGCGGGCTACACCGCCGCCATCCCGCCGGAGGGCTCGGCGCCGACCACCCCCACGACGATCGTCTACTACTTCGAGGACGCGACGACGAGCTACCAGGCCGATGCGCAGGCGGTCGCGGCCGCACTTGGCGCACAGCCCACCGCGGTGCAGCCCCTCCCGGCCGACCCGGGCTTCGACATCAAGAACGCGGTGGTGGTCGTGTGGCTGGGGCCCGACCTCGCCCAGGCCCCCGCGGGCTGATTCCGCCGGCACCGCGTTGATGCCGTGACCGGGGAACCCGCATCTCTCGATGCCCTCGCACCCTTCCTCGCCCGGCCCGAGGACGCCGCGATCATCATCGACTACGACGGCACCTTGTCGCCCATCGTGGACGACCCCACCCAAGCCGTGCCCCTCGACGGTGTGCCCGAGCTGCTCGACGACCTCACGCGGCGCTTCGCCCGAGTCGCCGTGGTGTCGGGCCGGCCGCTCGCCTTCCTGCTCGACGTCCTGCCCCACTCGCTGATCCTCACCGGCCTGTACGGCCTCGAGGCGCTGAGCGGGGACCGACGCTTCGATCACCCCCAGGGTGGGGCGTGGCGTGAGGTGATCGACGACGTCGCCTCCCTCGGAGAGGTACGCGGCCCGACGGGGATGCTCGTCGAGCGCAAGGGCCTCTCGCTCACCCTGCACTACCGCACGCACCCCGAGATCGAAGCCGAGGTGCACGACTGGGCGACCACCCAAGCCGCCCGCTCGGGCCTCCGCTGCCGCCCGGCCCGCATGTCCTTCGAGCTGCATCCGCCCATCGACGTGGACAAGGGCACTGCGGTACGCAACATCGCCAACGGCGTCCACGCGGTGATGTACGTGGGTGACGACGTCGGTGACCTCTCCGCGTTCGCACAGCTCGACGTGCTCGCCGCCGAGGGTCGGGAGACCCTCCGGGTGGCGGTGCGCAGCGAGGAGTCGACCCCCGAGCTGCTCGACCAGGCCGACCTGGTGGTTGACGGCCCCGCCGGCGTGCAGGACCTCCTCCAGCGCCTCACCGAGGCCTGACCCGCCCCTCGCTCGTTCCGGCGTCAGTCCCGCCCGGGTGGCGGGCGCAGGTGACGCCAGCTTCCTCGCGCCGGTCGGGACGGTCAGGCGTCGGCGGCGGCGAGCAGGTCGGTGAGCCAGTCGCTCGGCCGGCGGGCCGCCACGATGGCGAGGCGGCGCTCGTGTTGGTCGGCGCGCTGGTCGGCGGGCATCGACAGCGCCGCATGGAGGGCGTCGGCGGTGCCGGCCACGTCGAAGGGGTGCACCCGCAGGGCGGTGTCGCCGACCTCCTCCCACACGCCGGCCTCGGGGCTGAGGGCCAGCACCGACCGACGGGCGCTGAGCAGCGTCCCCTCCTTGGCGACGAGGTTCAGCCCGTCCCGCACCGGGTTGACGAGCAGCACATCGGCGAGGGCCAGGGCGGCGAGCGAGCGGGGGAAGTCGTCCGAGGCGTCGTACAGGATCGGTGTCCAGCCGGGGGTGGCCCAGCGTCGGTTCACGTCGGCGACCACCCGCTCGACCTCCTGGCGGTAGGCGAGGTACTCGGGCAGGCCCTCCCGGGAGGGGTAGACGAGGGCGCCGAAGACAACCTGCTCGCGCCACTCCGGGTGGGTGGTGAGCAGGTCGTCGTAGGCGAGGAAGCCCCGCAGCAGGTTCTTCGACAGCTCGATGCGGTCCACCCGCACCAGCAGGCGCCGGTCGCCCACCTCACGCTCGAGTGCGGCCCGGGCCGCCACGCCGGCGTCCGACGCGGCCACGGCGGTCAGGTCGTCGGGGTCGGAGGGGAGCGGAGACACGAAGGTCCGGGGCGATTTGCCGAGGACGAGGCGGGCGCTGGCCTCGACGTCCGCCGCCCAACGGGTGCAGTGGAAGCCGCAGGCGTCGTGGGCGGCCATGCCGGCCAGCAGTTCGTGGGCCTCGGCGTCGGGGAGCACCCGCAGCAGCTCGGGCGGGGCGAAGGGCGTGTGGCTGAAGTGGACGAGGGCGAGGTCGGGCCGGCGCTCGGCCACCCGTGGGGCGAGCAGGCACAGGTGGTAGTCCTGCACGAGCACGGCGGCACCCTCGGGGGCGTCGGCGATGACCGCGTCGGCGAAGGCCTCGTTGACCCGGCGGTAGGCGGCCCACGCCTCGCGCCAGCGCCGGTCGAAGCGGGGACGTCGGGCCGTCTCGAACAGGCCGTGGTGCACGAACCAGAGCACGGCGTTGCACACGACGTCGTAGGCGAGGCGGAAGTCGTCGGGGTCGATGGCGAGCGCCCGCACCCGGAAGCCCTCGGCCTCGATGACCCCGCCGGCGGCGGCTTCGCGGTCGGCGTCGGACATGGCGGCGGCGATCCAGGTGGCGTCGGTCCCGGCCACCAGGGGGCCGATCCCCGACACGAGGCCGCCGGCGCCCCGCTTGGCCACGAGCTCGCCGCCGTCGCCGTAGCGGAACGACACCGGCCCACGGTTCGACACGATCACCACCGGTCGCTGGGCCATGACGCCGAACCTACCCGTCCCTGGTCCCACCGCCGTCGCCCCCGCCGATCGCGCGCCGCTGGGGGCCCGAGGGGGAAATGTCGGTCACCGACGACTGGTGGTTCCTCCAGCTCCGAGCGCCGTGCGGGTATCGCGGGCGTGGATGATCGGCCACACTGCCTCGGTGAGGTTGGTCGCCGCGCCCGACAAGTTCCGGGGGACCGCGTCGGCGACCGAGGTCGCCGACGCCATCGGACGCGCTGCCTGGGAGGCGGGGTGGACCTGCGACGAGGTGCCCATGGCCGACGGCGGCGAGGGTCTCCTCGAAGCGCTCGGCGGCGCCAACCGGACCTCGACGGTAACGGGTCCCCTGGGGGACCCGGTCGCGGCGCCGTGGCGGCTCGACCGCTCGACCGCGGTCGTCGAGATGGCGCTGGCCTCGGGCCTGTCGCTGGTGGGTGGGGCCGAGGGCAACGACCCGATGGCCGCATCGACCTACGGCACGGGTGAGCTGATCAACGAGGCGGTCGAGGCCGGCGCCCGCCGGGTGATCGTCGGCGTGGGTGGCTCGGCCACCACCGATGGCGGCCTCGGGGCCTTGCGGGCGCTCTACCCTCTCCAGCGGCTCAAGGGCGTCGAGATCCTCGTGGCGTGCGACGTCACCATCCCCTTCGTCGCCGCCGCCGAGCGCTTCGCCCCCCAGAAGGGCGCGTCGGCGGCGCAGGTGAAGCTGCTCCAGCGCCGTCTCGAGCGCCTCGTGCAGGTCTACGAGGACGAGCACGGCGTCGACGTCAGCACCCTGCGCGGCGCCGGCGCCGCCGGTGGGCTCGCCGGAGGCCTGGCGGCCGCCGGTGCCCGGTTGGTGGAGGGCTTCGATGTCGTGGCCGACGAGGTCGGCCTCGACGAGACCATCGAGGGTGCCGACCTCGCCGTGACGGGTGAGGGCTTCCTCGACGAGGCGTCGTTCGAGGGCAAGGTGGTCGGCGGGGTCACCGCGCTCGCGGCCGAGTTCGGGGTGCCGGTGCTGGCCGTCGTGGGCCAGGTCTACGACGACGTGCACGACCGGGTGCCGGTGATCTCGCTCGTCGAGCGCTTCGGCGAGGAGCGGGCGCTGCACGACACCGCGGCGTGTGTCACCGAGGCCGTGGCCAGGCACCTGGAGACCTTGGGCTCGTCCTCCTGAGCCATGGCGCCAGGCGCTCCGGCGTCCGCACCGCCCCCGGCCCTCGAGGTCAGGTGTCCGGTGGGCCCTTGTAGCCCTTGACCAGGATCCAGCCCACGAGGGCGACGATCCCGACGACGATCCCGAGCTTCACCAGGGTGCCGATGGTGGCGATCACGAAGGTGAACAGCGACCACGCCCCGAACAGGGCCAGGCCGCCGATGACCACGACCGGCAACCACGCCATGGGCGGCCGTTCCAGGTCGCCGCCGCCCCGCCGTTCGAGCTCGTCACCCGGTGCCATCGCCAAACCCTACGCTCGCGCCCATGGATTCTGACGCCGCCTTCCTGGACGCCACCGCGCAAGCCGAGCTGGTGCGATCGGGCGAGGCCAGCCCGCTCGAGCTCGTCGACGCCGCCATCGAGCGCATCGAGCGGCTCAATCCGCAGCTGAACGCCGTCATCCACGAGCGCTTCGACAAGGCGCGGGTCGAGGCGTCGGCCGACGTACCCGACGGACCACTCCGAGGGGTGCCCTTCGTGGTGAAGGACCTCGATGGCTACAGCGCCGGCGACCCCTACTACGGCGGCACCAAGTTCCTGCGGGACCACGACTGGCGACCCGAGCGCGACACCTATCTGACCGAGAAGTTCCGTGCCGCCGGCCTGATCTGCGTCGGGCGCACCAACACCCCCGAGCTCGGCCTCGTCCCCACCACCGAGCCCGCCACCTACGGACCGTCCCGCAACCCGTGGGACACCGCGCGCTCGACCGGCGGGTCCAGCGGCGGCTCCGCCGCCGCTGTGGCCTCGGGCATGGTGGCGGTGGGCCACGCCGGCGACGGCGGCGGCTCCATCCGCATCCCGGCCAGCGAGTGCGGTCTGGTGGGGCTCAAGCCCTCGCGGGGCCGCCACTCCGTCGGCCCCGAGGTGGGAGAATCGTGGGGCGGCCTGGTGGCCCGCCTGGCGGTCACCCGCAGCGTCCGCGACACCGCTGCTGTGCTCGACGCCGTCCAAGGGGCGATGCCCGGCGATCCCTATACGGCACCCCCGCCGGCGCGACCCTACGTGGACGAGCTGGGCGCCGACCCCGGCTCGCTCCGCATCGGGTGGCGCCTCGACGCCCCGAGCATCGCAGGCGACCCGCACCCCGAGATCGTCGCCGCCGTCCAGGGGGCAGCCGGGCAGCTCGAATCCGTCGGCCATCGCCTGGAGGAGTCCTCCCCGGAGGCGCTCGACGACCCCGACTTCGTGGTGCACTTCATCAACGCCTACAACTCGTGGGTGGCGCGCGATCTCGACCGCATGGGCGCAGCGGTCGGCACGCCGGTGACCGCCGCCGACGTCGAGCCGGGGACCTGGGCCCTCGCCGAAGCCGGCCGGCTCGTCAGCGCTACCGACTACCTGAGGGCCATCGAGTACATGCACTCGTACACCCGCAAGGTGGCCGACTGGTGGGAGGGTGGCTTCGACCTGCTGCTCACCGCGACCATCCCCGAGCCGCCGCCGCTGCTCGGCGAGTTCACGGGCACCGCCGACAACCCGCTGGTCGGCCTGTTCCGCTCGGCCGAGATCGTGCCCTTCACCGCGCCCTTCAACACCACAGGCCAGCCCGCGATCTCGCTGCCCCTGCACTGGAGCGCGGACGGCCTGCCCATCGGCGTGCAGCTCGTGGCCGCTTATGGTCGTGAGGACCTGCTCATCCGCGTGGCGTCGCAGCTGGAAGCCGTGGCGCCTTGGGCCGACCGGCGCCCGCCCGTCCACGCCTGATCCCCATCGCGCCTGGCGTCAGGAGGAGCTGCGGCGGTACGCAGGGGATTCGACCGGCGGCGGGCGCTCGCTCGACTCGATGCACACGTCGGGCACACCCGGACGGGTGAGGATGGCCGGCTCCTCGGCGTCGAGGCCGGCGCGGCGCAACGCGGTCTGCATGACCGCGAGGGCCTGCGGTGAGAGCTCGCCAAGCGACCGGTTGCGGTGGTGGCGCACGCCGAGGTCGACCTGGGCGATGCCTTCCGGGTCGATCAGGCGGGTGACGTCGACCAGCAGGCCGAGGTCCACGCCGTAGCCCTGGACGAAGGGCAGGCGTTCGAGCACGCTGCGCCGCCCGGCATACTCGCCCGACAGCGGCTGCACGATGCCGGCCAGCTCGGGGAAGAGCAGCGCGATGAGGGGGCGGGCCACGAGCTCGGTGACCCGGCCGCCACCTTCCTGCTGGTCGTTGAGGGGCCGCTCGTAGAAGCCCTTCACGAAGCCGACCTCGGGGCGGGTGAGCAGGGGGCCGAGGAGGCCGGTGACGAAGGCGGGGTCGAAGGCGCGCACGTCGGCGTCGCACCAGACGATCAGGTCGCCCTTCGAGGCGACCACGGAGGTCCAGAGGGCCTCGCCCTTGCCCTGGCCGTCGGTCGTGCGGACCACGGCGGCGCCGGCATCG
>RRZU011587672.1_pt1 | contig 10023 bp, 5 predicted proteins | sample 2165561 | NCBI WGS metagenome assembly RRZU01 (sample SAMN10456909, study PRJNA506462) | wastewater metagenome | isolation source: wastewater sludge | place: USA: Moscow, Idaho
AATCTTTTCATTTTATGATAATTTCGGTTCCAATTTTGAGAGTACAAATATACACTAATATCTGGAATAAACCAAATGTTTATCACCCAAAAAGCGAGATATCCACTGATATCTCGCTTCTGCTATTTATGTGATAGGGATAATTACTTTTGCAAGTCTTTATCTATTTTAGCAGCTATGTTACGTCCACTAGCAAGTGCTCTTACTACTAGGCTGGCCCCGTTGGCAGCATTACCGGCAACAAAGACGTTGTCTGGAAACTCTGGTTGCTGTGGTTTTAAAAATCCCATAGCTAAAAGAACAATATCTGCTTTAATTATTTCAGGTTCTTTAGCAGGTTCCATGATAGGACGCCCACCCTCAGGATTAGGTTTCCATTTGATTTCTTGCACCTTGACACCTGTTAGTTTGCCATTTTTACCAAGAAATTCTAGTGTATTGATGTTCCATCTGCGTTCGCATCCTTCTTCGTGCGCAAAAGTGGTTTTTAGGGTTCTGGGCCAATTTGGCCATGGACTATTAGGATCTTCAGGACCTACAGGTGGCTTCGGCATAATCTCAATTTGAGTTACACTCTTCGCCCCTTGACGGTGAGCAGTACCAATACAGTCGGAACCTGTATCACCACCGCCTATGACTAGGACGTCTTTATCTTTGGCATTGACGAGCTGGTCTTTTGAAAATTCCATACCATAAAGGATACGATTTTGCTGTGACAACATCTCTAAAGCAAAGTATACTCCATTCAAGTCACGCCCTGGAATCTTTAGATCACGCGCAGTAGGAGTACCTGTGCAAACAACAACAACATTATATTTCTTACTTAATTCGTCAATTGTAACAGATTTGTCTTTGTCAAGTGTATTGTCTTGCTGTATATTAGTTGCAATTTCACTTTTGCCGTTAGTTTTCTTTTTAGGCGAATCAATAAGTTTGGTATTGAACTGAAATTCAATACCTTCTTCTTTTAATAAATTCAGCCGACGGTCTATAATGATCTTATTAAGCTTGAAATTTGGAATGCCGAAACGAAGTAATCCTCCTGCGTTTTCACGGGCATCAATAACTGTTACTTTATAACCCTTCTGATTAAGCTGAGTAGCAGCAGAGAGTCCCGCTGGTCCGGCACCTACTATGCATATTGTATAGCCGTTGCGTTTAGGGATGTTAGGCTGGACATAATCTTCCTCGAAAGCGCGCTCTATAATAGCGCACTCATCTTCGCGGATTGTTGTTGGTTCGTGTTCCATAAGGTTGAGAACACAAGCTTTTTCGCAGAGTGCAGGGCATACTCGCCCAGTAAATTCTGGAAAGTCGTTGGTGGAAGTTAGCTCCTCAAATGCTAATTTCCAGTCTCCTTTGTAAATAGCATCATTCCACTCTGGTGGTTTGTTATCTAAAGGACATGCCCAATGGCAGAAAGGTACACCACAATCCATGCATCGGCTGGCTTGCTGACGACGGTCATTGGTATTTAAAGTTTGTTCCACTTCACCGAAATCGTGGATTCTATCGTGAACCGGTCTGTAGCCGGCTTCTTTACGGTGTATATCTAAAAATGCTTTTGGATTTCCCATTTCTGTAAAACTAACAATTGTAATACTTTAGTAATCACGCTGCATATCAGCAATCTTTTGCTGTAGCTTTTTGACCTGCTCTTCTTGTAAAACTCGCTTGTATTCAATAGGCACTACCTGAATGAATTCTTCTATATAGTGATTCCAGTTATCTAGCATGGTTCTTGCAAGTTTGGATCCTGTATAAAGATAGTGTTGGCGAATAAGTTCGTGTAATTCCTTGCGGTAGCTTGTTTCCTCTACTAAGTTTATTTCTACCATATCCATATTACAGAAGTAGTCGAAGTTATGCTTTTTATCCCATATATAGGCAACACCACCACTCATGCCAGCAGCAAAGTTACGTCCTGTTTCTCCGAGGACAACAACTCGACCTCCTGTCATATACTCGCAGCAATGATCACCTGCACCTTCTACTACAGCGATTGCTCCTGAATTTCTTACAGCAAAACGTTCTCCAACTTGGCCGTTGATATATAGCTCACCACTTGTAGCCCCATAAAGTCCCGTGTTACCAGCAATGATATTATTCTCTGCACTGAAATTTGAACGGATAGGAGGCTGTATGGATATTCTACCCCCGCTTAAACCTTTGGCGAAGTAGTCGTTACATTCGCCTTCAAGTTTGAAGTTGGTACCTTTTGTTAAGAATGCGCCGAAACTTTGGCCAGCAGATCCCTTGAATTTTACGTTAATAGTATCTTCAGGTAATCCATTTTCACCATATTTGGAAGCAATCATCCCGCTTAACATTGTACCTACAGCACGGTTCGTATTGCGAATGGCAAAGTCTAGGTTGACTTCTTCTTTATCTTTAAGAGCCTTTTGGGCACCGGAGATGAGCTGATGATCGAGAGTATCTTTAAGTTCATGATCTTGAATTTTAGAACAATAAAGAGTATCATTGCTTGGCTCACGGTAGATTAGACGGCTGAAATCAAGTGAATCCCATTTAGGGTTACCTGTCTTTTTTGCTTGAATTAATTCGGTGTGTCCAATGATATCGTCTAATTTGGTATAGCCCATTTCCGCGAGATATTCTCTAACTTCTTGAGCAAGATATGTGAAAAAGTTGATCACGTATTTGTAATTACCACGGAAGTGAGCTCTTAATTTTTCATCCTGAGTGGCAACACCCATTGGACATGTGTTTTGACTACATTTGCGCATCATAACACATCCCAAGGTGATTAATGGTGCTGTGCCAAATCCGTATTCCTCTGCGCCAAGTAAAGCCATCATGATAACATCACGACCGGTTTTTAATTGACCGTCAACCTGAAGACGGACTAGAGAGCGAAGACCATTCTTGACTAGAGTCTGTTGAGCGTCTGCAATACCAATTTCAGGAGAAATACCGGCAAAGCGCATGCTGGATGCTGGAGATGCACCTGTACCCCCTTCTGCGCCAGAGATGACGATAAGGTCAGCCTTAGCTTTGACAACACCAGCAGCAATAGTTCCTACCCCGCTTTCAGCAACTAATTTTACACTGATAGCGGCTTTAGGGTTTACATTCTTTAAATCGAAAATAAGCTGTTTCAGATCTTCAATAGAATAGATGTCATGATGTGGAGGTGGTGATATCAGGCTGATACCAGGTATGGAATGACGAGTCTTAGCAATGATTTCATTAACTTTGAAACCTGGCAGTTGTCCTCCTTCTCCAGGTTTAGCACCTTGTGCTACTTTAATCTGAATTTCTTCAGCGTTGACAAGGTATTCTGTAGTTACTCCGAAACGGCCGGATGCAACTTGCTTCGTCTTGCTATTAAGGCTTATACCTTCGTAGGATTCTTTAAAACGAGTACTATCTTCACCACCTTCTCCCGTATTAGATCGAGCTCCTAATTTATTCATTGCAAGAGCTAATGCTTCATGTGCTTCTTTAGAAAGGGCACCGAAGCTCATGGCACCTGTAACAAAATGCTTAACAATAGATTCTACAGGTTCTACCTTATCTATAGGAATAGGGTTGCGCTTGATGTCGAAGAAATCACGAATGAAGATTGGCTGGTCTTTTTCATCAGCTAATTTTGTGTATTTTTTAAAAAGATCATAATTGCCTGTTCGTGTGGCTAGTTGTAGGGTAGCGATCGTTTCAGGATTCCAGGCATGTTTAATACCGTCTTTGCGATAATGAAATTGCCCAAGATTTGGTAGAAATTCTATATTTGTTTTTTTATCAAAAGCTTTGTCATGGAATGTGATAGCATCTTTCGCAATTGTTTTTAAGCCAATACCTCCGATAGTGGAATATTCTGTTCCAAAATAGGTTTGTAAAAGATTCTCAGATAGTCCAATACTTTCGAAAATCTGAGCTCCACGGTAGCTACGAATGGTACTTATGCCCATTTTTGCCATAATCTTTAGTAGCCCCTTCTTTATAGCTTTGATATAGTTAGCTTCGGCTGTAGCATAGTTTTCCTGAATTTTCCCTTTTTTAACAAGATCGTCAAGAATAGCATAAGTCATATAAGGGCAGAGAGCTGATACACCATAGCCTAGTAATAAAGCAGCATGCATTACTTCACGAATTTCACCACTTTCTACAATTAGTGCAGTCTGTACTCGTTTGCCTACATTGATAAGATAGTGATGTACGGCACTAGTTGCTAATAGGGAAGGGATTGCAACATGTTCTTCATCTACGTCACGGTCACTAAGAATAATGTAATTGTAACCATCATCTACACTCTTTTCAGCTTGGTGACAAAGGTTATCCAAAGCTTCACGGAGCCCTTTATCTCCTTTACTGCGTTCGAATACTATCGGTAATTTAATAGTGTTGAATCCTTTATAGCGAATATTACAGAGTATATCAAGTTGCGAATTTGTCAAAATAGGATGTTGTAAACGAACCATTTTACAATTTGATTCATCAGGATTCAAAATGCCGGAGCCGACACGCCCAATGTATTCTGTAAGGCTCATTACAGAGCTTTCTCGAATAGAGTCTATAGCAGGGTTCGTTACTTGGGCAAATTGCTGGCGGAAGTAATTGAAGAATATCTGAGGTTTGTTAGAGAGTACAGCCAAAGGGGTGTCATTGCCCATGGATGCTGTTGGTTCCTGGCCTTTAATAGCCATAGGAATGATAGTATCCTGAATATCTTCTTCTCCGAATCCAAATTCAATTTCTTTACGGGTAAGATTTTCAATACTGTTGGAAACTTTTCTGCCAGAGCGAATATTTTCCAACTGAATACGGTTAGTATTCAGCCATTGGTGATACGGATGTTCTTTGGCGAGCCGTTCCTTAATTTCGCCATCATAATAGATTTTTCCTTCTTCTGTATCTATTAATAGAATTTTACCAGGTTGCAGACGTCCTTTTTCTGCGATTTCACTAGGATCAAAATCCATAACACCAACTTCACTGGCTACAACCATAGTATCATTCTTGGTGATTGTATACCTGGCTGGACGAAGACCATTTCGGTCGAGCATTCCTCCTGCATATCTCCCGTCACTGAACATTAGTGCAGCAGGTCCATCCCAAGGTTCCATCAGAATAGAATAATATTCATAAAATGCTTTCAGATTTTCAGAGATAGGATTCTTGTCATTGAAACTTTCTGGAACCATAACAGACATTGCATGTGGTAAGGTGAGACCACTCATTATAAGAAATTCGAAAGCATTATCGAAACTGGCAGAGTCGCTCATTCCTGGTTGTATGATAGGAGAGATTTCTTTGATGTCTCCTAATGCTTCAGACGAAAGAACGCTTTCACGAGCTTTCATCCAACTGCGGTTACCACGTATAGTGTTAATTTCACCATTGTGAGCAACTAAACGAAAAGGTTGTGCTAAACTCCATGTGGGAAAGGTGTTGGTGCTAAACCTACTGTGTACCAAAGCTAATCCACTGGTGAAGTAATTGTTAGTCAGGTCTGGATAATATTGACGGAGCTGAAGGCTAGAGAGCATCCCCTTATAAACAATTGTCTTGCTTGAGAGAGAGCAAATATAAAAATCTTTATCATCTACTCGCTTTTCTATCTTTTTCCGAATGATATATAAAGAACGTTCAAAATTGACAACTTCATTATCGGTTACTCCTGTAATAAAAACTTGTTTAATGTCAGGTTCTGATGATTTTGCGGCTTCACCCAAGCAAGCTGGATTTGTTGGTACGTTGCGAAGATGCATTAATGAAAATCCTTCACGTTCAATCTCTTCAATCATAATGGAGAGAATGTTTTGCTGTTTTTTTTCATTCTTAGGTAAAAAGATTAAACCTGTGCCATACTTTCCCTTTTCTGGGACAGGAATACCTTGAAGAAGAATAAATTCGTGAGGAATTTGCAGAAGGATTCCAGCACCATCACCGGTTTTGCCATCAGCGCCTTCAGCACCTCTATGGCGGAGGTTTTCAAGTACTTTTAATGCATTGTCGATAAGATCGTGGCTTTTGTTGCCGTGGATATTGACTACCATGCCGACTCCGCACGCATCGTGTTCATTGCTGGTATTATACAATCCATTTCCCATGTTTTGTTGCATTTGATTCATAATTTTTGTAATTTCCCTATCAGTCTGTGTGCAAAAATACAAAAATAGTTTCAAATCATTACAAAAATATTAGAAAAAAATATTATTTTTTTTATTTAAAGGGTCTTGTTGTGTTAGATTAAAAGTAATTCATAAGAATGCTTATAAAAAACTTACAGACTGTAAGTGAAATCCTTCTTTTCTCTTACAGCCTGTAATTCTTATTTAATTTATGAATATTCAAAATGAATATTTATTATATGTTATTTATTCATTTTTCATAAGCAAAATATTATTGTATACGTTCTGGATTCATTACATGTATCCCAGCCATCTTAAAATATCGTTCAAATTAGCCACTATTAGTAGTAAGAATAGTACAGTAATGCCTGCATATTCTGCACGTATCATAAAGGTCTCGCTTGGTTTGCGCCGGGTAACCATTTCGTAGAGTAGAAATAATACATGTCCTCCATCAAGTGCAGGAATAGGAAGTATATTCATGAAAGCTAAAATGATACTTAAGAAAGCTGTCATCTTCCAAAACATGTACCAATCCCAATGTGGAGGGAATAGGCTGCCTATAGCTCCAAAACCTCCTAAGCTCTTTGCCCCATCAGCTGTGAATACATAGCGCATGTCGCTTACATAGCCCTTTAAGACATTCCAACCATATCTGATACCTGCAGGAAAACTTTTTAAGAAACTATAGCTGACATGTGTAATTTTATACATTTCTTGATAATTTTTCTGGAAGACTCCCATTTTTAGATCTGGAGTCAATGTCAGATTAAGGGTGTCAAGTTTGTTTGCTCCAGCCTGAGCATAAACAAGACTTATGTTTCGGACTTTCATACTGTCCTGATGGTTTTTTGCACTTCCCAGTTCATCATCAAGGCGTCCAACTTGCTCGTCGAATTCATTCCATGAATCAATATGTCTATTGTTAATAGCAATGATCTTATCACCGGCCTTAATACCAGCTTTCATAGCAGGAGAGCCAGTGTCAAGGCTATCAATGACAGCAGGAACAAATGGTCTGACAAAGACTGGAGACGTTTTCAGCATGCTCAAAAGGTTGATATTGCCAGGAAGGTTGATACTTAATTTTTTTCCATGACGGATAACGTCAGCACGGTGAGCTTCAGAAAGATCACGATAGACATCAACGTTAAAATCTTTGAAAGGTCGTATATCTGTACCTACAAGAATATCGTGATCTTTAAAACCATAAGATTTGGCTTCTTTATTGAACTTCATGCCCATGTTCATATTTTTAACCTGAACATAGCTTTCTCCCCAGTAGAACATAATCATTGAGTAGATGAAAAGCGCTAGTAAAAAGTTAACCGTGACACCACCTATCATAATAAGGAGCCGTTGCCAAGCTGGTTTGCTTCTGAATTCCCATGGTTGGGCAGGTTTGTGCATTTGATTTGTGTCGAAACTTTCATCTATCATACCTGATATTTTACAATATCCACCAAGTGGAAGCCAACCGATACCATAAGTAGTTTCACTGTGCTTTGGTTTGAATTCAAATAAGTGAAACCATGGATCGAAAAAAAGATAAAACTTCTCAACACGGACTCCAAAGAGTTTAGAAAAGAAAAAGTGTCCTCCCTCGTGGAGTAGTACCAATAAAGAGATTGACAACATAAATTGCAGCAATCTGATCAAAAATGTATCCATATTTTATTTCTTGATAATTTCATTAGCAATCCTGCGTGTTTCTGCATCTGTTTGCATATAAACATCAAGATCGGGGTTTTTATTAAATGTAATTTTGCTCATGCATTCTTCAATGACATCCGCAATTTGCAGGAAACTGCATTCATCACGACGGAAAGCTATATTGGCTATTTCGTTGGCTGCATTGACAATACATGGCATATTTCCACCTTTTTTAATAGCTTCAAAAGATAGAGCAAGACATTTGAATTTTTTTATATCTGGCTTGAAAAACTCGAGTTTTTGTTGTTTGAACAAGTCAAGACGATCACTATTCAGATGCAATCGTTTTGGATAGGAGAAAGCATACTGGATTGGCAGGCGCATATCTGGGATACCAAGTTGAGCTTTTACAGCTCCATCGATGTATTGTACCGCACTGTGTACTATACTTTGAGGATGTATTAGTACTTGAATTTTTTCTGCTGGAATACCGAAAAGCCATTTAGCTTCAATGACTTCGAATCCTTTATTCATTAAGGTAGCAGAGTCAATTGTGATTTTTGCACCCATATTCCATGTCGGATGCTTGAGAGCGTCAGCTGCTGTGACGTATTTTAATTGCTCATGGGTATATTGCCGGAAGGGTCCTCCCGAACAGGTAAGTAGAATTTTTTCTATTTCATTATTCTCTTCGCCTACAATACATTGAAATATGGCAGAATGCTCACTATCTACAGGCAAGAGTGGTACGTGATATTGCTCAACGAGATTACAGATGAGTTCACCAGCTACAACAAGAGTCTCCTTGTTAGCAAGGCAGATCTTCTTGTGAGCTTTTATTGCATTAATTGTTGGGACGAGTCCAGCAAATCCCACCATAGCTGCCAATACTATATCAATAGGGCCAGATTCTACGATCTGCTCCAGAGCTTCTTTCCCAGCAAAGATTTTAATGTCAGGACAGTCACAGAGTCTTTCCTGAAGTTCTTTATACCTGTCTTCGTTAGCGATGACTACAGCAGCGGGGTTAAACTCGTGAGCTTGTTCTACTAATTTATCGACACTATTATTTGCCGTTAAGCAATAGACCTCATATAACTCTGAATGTTGTCGGATGACATCTAAAGCTTGAGTACCGATACTTCCGGTACTTCCAAGTATACATATTTGCTGTTTTTTCATTTTTCTAAGTCTAATAAACCTTCTGGGAGTTTTATGATGATTTTACGGTTCTTTATGTCAACCTTATTAATAAGGTTTTCAGAAGCCGGAATTAAAGCATCTTTACCTTTTTCAGTTTTTATATCAAAAAGGGTATTAATGGTAGAGTCATCAACGGATTGGATTGTACCAACGAGATGTTTTTTAGTATCATAAAGTTGGTATCCAATAATTTCATCCCAGGAAACATATTCTTTTTCACTGTCAGAAAGATTTCTTGGGAAATATACTTCACTGCCGGTAAGTTCTTTGGCTTGTTTTTGTGAGTCTATATCCTCCAGTTTTACAAATGCATTCTCATTACTATGAATTTGGTATTCTTCAATAAAGAAAGGGACAAGGATGCCATCTTTTTTTAATAGAAGATAATCAGCATCTACGCGATCGAATACATCGTCATCAAACAGAAATGTTATTTCCCCATTTATGCCATGAGGCTTGCCCATGAGACCTATCTTATAAACATCTTTCTCTTTTATCATTTGTTGATACGTGTGATTTTTGCACCGAGTTGGTTTAGACGAAGTTCTATATCCTGATAACCTCGATCTATTTGTGCAATATTTGCAATTGTACTAGTGCCGTCGGCACTCATTGCAGCGATAAGTAAAGCGATGCCGGCACGAATATCAGGACTAGTCATTTTGCCAGCACGCAGTGTCTTATGGCGATCGTGTCCAACAACAACGGCACGATGTGGGTCACAGAGAATAATTTGTGCACCCATATCTATAAGTTTATCTACAAAGAATAAACGGCTTTCAAACATTTTCTGATGAATCAATACTGTGCCGCAGGCCTGTGTGGCAACAACAAGGAGAACGGATAGTAAGTCAGGAGTTAATCCAGGCCAAGGAGCATCTGATAAAGTCATAATAGTTCCATCAATAAAAGAATCTATTATATAATGTCTTTGTTGTGGAATGATGAGGTCATCGTCCTCTTCAATGATTTTGACTCCCAAACAGCGGAAAGCGTTAGGTATGAGACCTAGATTTTTGATAGATACATTTTTTATTCGAATATTTTCCCTAACCATAGCTCCCATACCGAT
>RRZU010095828.1_pt1 | contig 10022 bp, 12 predicted proteins | sample 2165561 | NCBI WGS metagenome assembly RRZU01 (sample SAMN10456909, study PRJNA506462) | wastewater metagenome | isolation source: wastewater sludge | place: USA: Moscow, Idaho
AACTTTCAAACAGTGCAAAACAAAGCTCTTATAATTTAAATGAAGTATCAAAAACAATGCAGAAAGTATCACTTTCAGCACAGGAAACGGAAAAAGAAGCAGAAATTACGAAAAACAGTTCAAATGAACTAATAAAAGTATCAAATAAATTAATAACTACTCTAAAAAATTTAAAATAACATAATAAAAGAATGTAGCAAAATGCTACACTTCTTCAAACCATTTCAAATCTTCTCTTAATTTAACAACTTCTCCAACAACAATCATTGCAGGAGTTGGTATACCATTTGATTTCTCTGTTATATTTTCTAAAGTCCCAACAACAACTTTTTGCTCTTTTGTTGTACCTCTTGAGATAATTGCACAAGGTGTAGTAGATAATTTTCCTACTTCTATTAATTTATCTGTAATTAATTTAATATTATGAATACTCATCAGAAAAACTATTGTTTCATCTGTAACAAAACTTTGCCAATTTATTTGAGAATCTTTTTTATTAGGATCTTCATGTCCAGTTACAACTCTAAAAGACGTAGTATACCCTCTATTTGTAACAGGTATTCCAGCATATGCTGGAACGCTAATACTTGAAGTAATACCAGGAATTATTTCAAATTTTATTCCTTTTTCTTTTAGATATAAAGCTTCTTCTCCACCTCTACCAAAAACAAAAGGATCTCCACCTTTTAATCTTACAATAACCTCATATTTCAAAGCAGCTTGATAAATTATCTCATTTATCTCTTCTTGTGGCATTAGATGTTTTGCATACTCTTTTCCTACAAAAATAAACTCACACCCTTTTTTTGCCATTTTAAGTATTTCTGGATTTACTAATTTATCGTAAATTATTACATCAGCCTCTTTTACAACTCTAGCTGATTTCAAAGTCATAAGTTCAATGTCACCTGGGCCTGCACCTGCTAAATACACTTTTTTTGTCATTTTATCTTTTTAATCTACTTTGTAAAATCTGTTTATGAATTATTGCATAAATAAATCCAACAAAAAGACCTATAAAATGCGCATACCAAGCTATTGGAAGTCCAATTAGAAGTGGAGCAACTGATATAAGTAAAATCCAAGTGATGATTCCACTTCTTTGAGATTTATCAAAATAAGCAACATAACCCAAAATTGCAGAAATTGCTCCACTTGCACCTACTAAATTTACTCTAACATCAACATAAAAAATATATAAGAAGGATAACAAAGAAGTTAAAATTCCAGTTACTAAATACAAAATTACAAAACTTTTAGCACCTCTTGCTTTTTCGATTAAGTTCCCAAATTGCCATAAAACAAACATATTCATACCAAGATGAGCAATTCCTCCATGAGAAAAAATAGTAGTTATTGGTTGCCAAAAAAATCCACCAACCAAAAAATATAAATTTAATCCCATAAAAAGTGATCCCTGCTCAATATTTATTTGAACAATATAAGCTATTACTGTAATAAATATTATAATATTTGTAGCAGTAAAATCACTTTTTGAGAATTTAAGCATTAGATTAATGCCTCATTTAATACATCGTCTATCGTATCTACAGCTTTTATTGTAAGAGCATCTTTTACCTCTTGAGGTACATCATCTAAATCTCTTTCAAAATTCTTTCTTGGAATTAAAACTTTTGTCATTTTTGCTTTAAATGCAGCTATTAATTTTTCTTTTAATCCTCCAATAGGAAGAACTTTTCCACTTAAAGTAAGCTCACCTGTCATAGCAATATCTGCTTTAATCTTTCTATTGCTTAGTACTGAAGCTATCGCTAACGCCATAGTAATTCCTGCACTTGGTCCATCTTTTGGAGTTGCACCAGCTGGAACATGAAGATGAATATCATATCTTTTATATATTTCACTAATATCAAGTTTTGTATTTTCTTCTTGTTCTTTAAAAGTTTTAGGAATTAATTTCTCATCAATTTTTAATGAACATTCATCTATTAAAAGTTTTACAACAGAATAAGAGATACTTGATGACTCTTTCATAACATCACCTAAGCTTCCTGTTACTTTTAAATCACCTTTTCCTTTTAATTTAATAGCTTCAATTTTTAATATATCTCCACCAACAGATGTCCAAGCAAGACCGTTTGAAATCCCTACAAAATTCTCTTTATCTGCAGGATCAATTTCAAAAATAGAATTATCAAGATAAGTTTTTAAATCTTTAACTCCTATTGCTACTTTTGTAACATTTTCATCTGATAAAATTTGTTTAACAACTTTTCTAAATAATTTTGAGAAAACTCTTCTTAAATTTCTAACTCCTGCTTCTCTTGTATATTTAGAAATTATTGTTTCAATTGTTGCTTTATTTATGCTAACTTCATTTTTTGAAAGACCATGTTTTTCCAATTCTTGAGGGATTAAGTAGTCTTTTGCAATATGATATTTTTCATTTGGTGTATAAGAGCTTATCTCTATAAATTCCATTCTATCTCTTAAAGGAGCTGGAATATTTCTTATATCATTTGCTGTTGATACAAAAATTACTTGTGACAAATCAATAGGAAAATTTAAATATAAATCTCTAAATTCATGATTTTGCTCAGGATCTAAAACTTCAAGCATAACAGCAGTAGGGTCACCTCTATGACTAGTTCCTAGTTTATCAATCTCATCTAAAACCATAACTGGATTCATTTTTTTTGCATCAATAAGACCTTTAACCAATCTTCCAGGCATTGCTCCCACATAAGTTCTTCTATGCCCTCTAAGCTCATTTACATCTTCCATTCCACCAAGAGCAATTCTAACAAGTGGTCTTTTTAAAGCTTCAGAAATAGAGTTTGCTAAAGAAGTTTTACCAACACCTGGAGGTCCTACAAAACATAAAACTGTACCTTTCGATTTTAAATCTTCAATTTTTCTTTGTTCTAATAACTGTTTTACTGCAAAATATTCAGCAATTCTCTCTTTAGCTTTTTCTAGAGAATAGTGATCTTTATTTAACTGTTTTTCAACGCTTGAAACTGAAATCTTCTCATTTGAATATTCGCCAAAAGGTATATCTAAAACCAATTCAACATAAGTTTGTAAAAGTGAAGCATCTGGAGAATCTGGATTCATACGACTAAATTTTTCAATTTGTCTTTTTGTCTCTTTATAAGCATCTTTTCCCATAAAAGTTTTTTTTGCTTTTAATTTTTTCTTATAAGATTTTATCTCTTCTTCTTTTTGATTATCAACACCTAACTCTTTTTGTAAAGCTTTGATTTGTTCTTTTAAGAAATAATCTTTATGAGTTTTTTCTATTTTTGAATTAACTTTTTGAGTTATCTCTTTTTGAATTTTATAAGATTCAATCTCTTTATTAATAACTTCAATAATATCTAAAAGTCTTTGTTCTAAATTTGTTTGTGAAAATAACTTAAATGCTTCATCTTTTTTAAGATTTAAAACTGAAGAAATTAAATCTGCAACTCTTGAAGCATCATCGTTTTCTTCAAGAGTTTTTATTAAATCAACTGGAAATTTACTATTTAATCTTGATAATTTTTTAACACTTTCAATTACAACTTCAACTAATGATTTAATAGCTTCATTTGAGAATGGTTCATTTTCTATTTTTTCAACTGCAGCAAAAAGTGGTCTTGATTCATTAAAATCAATAATTTTCCCTTTTGCCAATCCTTGAAAAAGTACTTTTATTTTACCATCAGGTAAAGATACTTTTCTCATAATATTTCCAATAACTCCAATATCGTAAAAAGAATCTTTTTCTCTATTTTTTTCATTTGCAGTTTTTGAAACTGAAACAATTACAAGTTTATTAAACTCTATTGCATTTTCAACTGCTTTAATATTTTGCTCATCGCTTAAAAAAATTGGAGCTATCATAAAAGGATATAGAAATAATTCATCTTCTATAATTAATGGTATTGTTTGTGGAAAATCTTCATAATTTTCTAATTGCATATTTTATTAACTCCTAAAAAGTATTCATATTTCTTAAATTAAAATGTATAAATTTTTATTCAAATAATGATCTATAAAATGGTACATCTACCATTTGTATTTCTTTTTCATCAACCCAAGATTCTTCTACTTTTTGTTGATAAACTTTTGCTGCTTCTGGTTTTCCTCTTCTATCATAAAGCTGTGAAATTTCTTTATCAATTGAAGCTTTTGCCATATAAATTCTTGCATTAATTGTATCTACTAAAGGCATGTATGGTGAATTTTTATATTTGTTTTTAAATTCTTCAATTTGAACAATAGTATCATCTAAAAGTTGTTGATTTCTATGTTGATTTTTGAATCCCATAAAATTTGCTTTTATTTTTAGATATCTTACATAATCAATGTCTTTACTTAAACTAAATCTTTTAATGTACTCATCTAAGTAGAAATTTGCTAAAGCATACTCTTCTTCATCCATGTGTGCATTTACTAAAATTAAAAGTGCTGTTGGAATATATGGTGAGTTTCTATGCTCACTTTCAAGTGATGTATAGGTATCATCTGCCTCATCTAAATCATTCATTCCAATTTGTTGCATCATTTTATTATACCAATATAGTGCCGGTTTATTGTACTCTTGTTCACTCTTTGAAGAACAAGCACTAAATACAAATATTGCACAAACTGCCAATAATAAATTTTTAAATTTAAGATTTCTTACCATTATTTCATCCTTATTTTGTATAAAAGCATTATATTATCGAAAAATTACTTTATCGAAAGATTATTCTATAATTTTTGATATAATTAAAAAAATTTAACTGAGGTATATTATGAAACTAACAATTATTGGAAATGGTGTTATGGCACAATCTTTAGCCATGGGATTAATAAAAAGCTATGAAGTAGAAATGATAGGAAGGGACATAAATAAATTAAAAGCCATAAAAGAAAAGATGCCTCAAATTGAGATAAAACAACTAGAGGATAAAGAGGATATAAATGGTAAAAACATAATTTTTTGTGTAAAACCTTTTGCTCTTGAAAGCGTATCTGTTAGACTTGTTGGAACTGCAAATATTTTGATATCTATACTAGCTGGAACTAGATTGGATTATTTAAGAAAACAAGTAAAAGCAAAAAATTATGTAAGGGCTATGCCAAATATTGCTGCTAGTGTACTACAATCTATGACAACAGTTACAGGAGATTTAGAATCAAAAGATATCGCTATGAAAATATTTGCAACAATTGGACAATCTGTTTGGGTTCATACAGAATATCATTTAGATATATATACAGTTGTTGTTGTAAGATGACCTGCTTTTTTAGCTTTAGTTGCTGAAGCTTTAGCTGATGGTGCGGTTAAAGCTGGATTAGATAGACATTTAAGTACTCAATTAGTTCAGGGATTATTTGTAGGAACTGCTTCATTACTAAAACACTCTCATCCATCATTTATAAAAGATTCTGTTATGAGTCCAGGTGGAACAACAGCTTCTGGCTATTCTAAACTTGAAGAGTGTGGTGTTAGAAATGCTATGATATCAGCTGTTAATGAAGCTTATAACAAAGCTTGTGAACTTGCAAAAAAATAGTTTTACTTTAATTGAAACATTAATTAGCATAACTATTTTATCAGTTGTCGTGACTATATTTAATAAAATTAGTCACGATAATTTACGTGAAGATATATCCTATAATCTACTAAATGATTTGGAAAATATATTTGCTACAAAGAGTTACTCAAATTTACAAAAATCTTCTAAAACTATAAATATAATAAAAAATGAGACTTTAACAGAAAATTTAAATGTAAATGTTTACTCTTATAAAGATGAAAATATTTTTATTTTTAAATATGAAAAATAGTTTTTCCTTATTTGAATTACTTTTAACTTTAATTATTTCATCAACTATTATTATATTTTCAAGTAAATATCTAAAAGAAATTTATTTAGAAAATCAAAATATTCAAAATATAGAAATATCAAAAATCGATTTAAGAAGTACAAAAATATTTCTTGAAAAAAATATAAAAGATTTAGATAAGTTAACATTCACAAACAATAACTTATACTTTAAGAATTATATTTTGTTAGAAAAAGTAAATGAATTTAAATTAATAAAAAACTCTGATCATATTGAGATATTTATAAACTATGATAATAAAATAACTCAAATATGGAAAATCGTTTTATGAAAAAAGCATATACACTTCTTCTTACTATTTTGCTACTTACAATTTTTAGTTTTCTTTCTATTCAAATTTTACAAACAAAAGCAATAAAAAGTGAAAATATAAAAAATCAATTTTTGTATATTCAAGCAAAAAACCATCTAATTTTTCTAGAAGAATATGTTAAAAGTATAGATTTAAAAGATATTGAATCAATAAAAATAGAAGATAATTTGTTTGATATAAAAGCTATTAAATCAAAAGATTTAAAGCATATAAATTTATATGTAAAATCTTTTGATTACAATGTTAGAGTTACTAAAATTATTAATATAGAATAGATTTATAAAATAACGTCTAAAACTTTTTTTGCTAATTTTAAGGCTCTATTTCTATGAGAAAACTCTTGTTTTACTTCAAAATCAAGTTCCCCTAAAGTTTTAGAAAATCCTTTTGGAATAAACATAGGATCATACCCAAAACCATTTGTTCCCAACTCTTTATTTATAACATCTCCATACATAAAACCATGTACACTATAAACTTCATTTTTATAAACAATAGCTATACATGCTGTGTAAAAAGCTGGTGTAATTTCTAAATTCAATCTATTTAGTTCTTGAATTAATTTTTGATTATTATCTTTATCCGTAGCATTTATTCCCGCATATCTAGCAGAATAAACTCCTGGTTCATTATTTAGAACTGGAACACTAATTCCAGAATCATCAGAAATTACAACACAATCTTTTATCCCTTTTTTTTCTAATTCATCAAAAATTGTTTGCGCCTTTTTTATTGCATTACCTTTAAAACTATCTTTATCCTCTTCAATTTCTAATTTTCCTAAAATTTCACTAAAAGCAACTACCTCATCGTTTGGTAAAAGTTTTTTAAATTCTTTGATTTTTCCTTGATTTGCACTAGCTATTACTATCTTCAAATTTTGCCTTTATATTAATGTTATTGATTTTCCTATATAATCCTTATAAAAATTATAATATATTTAGGATTATGTATGATTAAATCAGTTATGCCTTTGAGTTTTATTATTGCTCTTAGGTTTTTTGGACTTTTTATTGTTTTACCAGTTATTTCAGTTTATGCGTTAAGTCTTGAGGGATCAAATGCAACTTTAGTTGGAATTGTTGTTGGTGGGTATGCCTTAACTCAAGTTATTTTTCAAGTTCCTTTTGGAGTGATGAGTGATAAATTAGGAAGAAAAGGAACTATTATTATGGGTCTCTTTCTATTTGCTATTGGTTCTCTTATATGTGCTGTTGCAACAGATATCTATACTTTAATGCTTGGTCGTCTTTTACAAGGAGCTGGGGCTATTGGTGCTGTTGTAACTGCAATGATTAGTGATATTGTAAAAGAACATGAAAGACCAAAAGCTATGGCTTTAATGGGAATGTTTATTGGTCTTGCTTTTGCAATTGCTATGATAGCAGGTCCTCTTATTGGTGGATTTATTGGTGTTCCAGTTCTATTTTATATCACTATGATTTTAGCACTTGCATCTATTTATATACTTGTAAAAAAAGTTCCTAATCCTCCAAAAATAACTCACACTTACAATGAAAAACTGAGTTTTAAAGATGTTTTAGGAAATGCAAATATCAACAGAATGCACATAACAAACTTTTTACAAAAAGGTTTAATGACTTTTGCATTTTTAGTTATTCCAATAATTTTAACAAGAGATTATTCTTGGGAAAAAAGTGAACTTTGGTATGTATATTTACCATCTATGATTTTTGGTATTTTATCAATGGGACCTGCTGCAATTATTGCTGAAAAAAAAGGAAAATTTAGAGAAATATTAGCTCTTGGAATAGTATTCTTTATTCTATCTTATTTAATAATTGGATTTAGTACTAGTGCTTTAGTATTTTCTATTGGAGTTGTTGTATTCTTTGTTGGATTTAATATGCATGAACCAATTATGCAATCATTAACTTCAAAATTTGCAAAAGTTCATCAAAGAGGAAGTGTTCTTGGAGTATTTAACTCTTTTGGTTATTTAGGAACATTTATTGGTGGAGTTTTAGGTGGAATTATGCTTGATAGCATTGATTTAAAAACATTTTCTATAATCATTGCTATTGTTTGTATTTTATGGTTATTTTTAATTATATCAATGCCAAATCCTTCTAAAACAAAAACTTTATATTTAGATTTAAATGATTACAAATTAAATACTAATGTCTTAAATGATAATACAAAAGTTGAAGAATGGTATATTAATAACAGTGAAAATGTTGTTGCTGTTAAATTTAATGAATCTAATATTAGTGAAGATGAAATAAAATCATTTTTAAAATAAATTTTAAATAAATACTATAAAGGAGGAGAAGAGTGAAAAAGTTTTTTGTTATACAAGCAGCTCTTTTTCTACTTTTTTCTCTATATTTAGATGCTCAAAAAAGTTTTAATGTCACTACTTCAGACTTAAATAGAATTGAGCAAAAATATGGTTTTTCTGCAAGAAAAAAACTTGAAGATTGGGATAATATGATTGAAAATGCAAAAAATGAATCATTAATAAATCAACTTCAAATGGTAAATGATTTTTTTAACAAAATTCCATATAAAACAGATATGTCACATTGGAAGAAAAAAGATTATTGGGCAACTCCTATTGAGTTTATGGGAACAAATGGTGGAGACTGTGAAGATTACGCAATTGCAAAATATTTCTCACTTATAAAACTAGGTATTCCTGATAGCAAACTCAGAATTACCTATGTATCTTATTCAAAAGTAAATAGTAATTATGACCAAGCTCATATGGTTCTATCTTACTACCACAAAGCTGGAGGAGAACCTGTAATTTTGGATAATATTAATAAAACTTTACAACCTGCCTCTAAAAGAAATGACTTAAAACCTGTTTATAGCTTTAATGCAAGTGGGTTATGGCAAGCTCAAACAAAAGGTGAAACTAGAGCTGGTGACAATAATCTTAAATCTTGGAAAGATTTAATGACTAGATTTTAATTAGGAGAAAAAAATGTCTTTATCAAAACAACTTTATATAATAATATCATTGATATTTTTTATGATTTTTACAGGTAATTTTATAATTAGTATCAAAAATACAAAAGAGTATTTAGAAACTGAATCCATTTCAAAAGCACAAGATACGGCTACAACACTTGGTTTTAATCTAAAAACTTTAATAAATGATAAAAATAACCCCGAAATAGAAACAACAATAAATGCTGTTTCAAACAGTGGTTTTTATAAAGAAATTAGACTTGAAGATTCTCTTTTTACAATAAAAGAGAGTGACCTAGTAAAAGCTTCAAAAGATCTAGATAAGGGAATTTGGGAAGTATCAAATATTGTAATTGATTCAAGTATTGGAATTTTAGAAACTTTAACTCAAAGTGATGATTTTATGCAAGAGCTAATTACTCTAAATGGTTCTGTACCAAATGAAGAAAATAAGAATATTGTTCCTAGTGAAGATGTTTATACTTTCATTCCTAATTTAAAAAACAAAGGTAAAACTTCTTTAGATATAAAATTTACAGCAACAAATCCAGAAAATAAAATAATAGAAACTAATGCTACTTTAGAACTGAATAAAGTTTTGGTTCAAGTAAATAGAGATATAAAATTTGATTCTGTACCTCAATGGTTTATAAATTTAATTCCTATTGATTTAGGAGAACAATATACAGAAATAAGTGATGGTTGGAGAACTAGTGCAGTTTTATTTGTGAGTGCAAATCCAGGAGAAGCTTACAATAAATTATATGCTCAAGCAAAAAGTTCAATTTTCTACTCAATTATTTCATTTATAATTTCTATTGTAATTTTATATCTATTTGTACAATATCTTTTAAAACCTCTAAAGATTTTAGAAAATTCTGCTTTGTCTATTGCTGAAGGAAAGTTTGTAAAAGTAAAAGCAACATCA
>RRZU010606381.1_pt1 | contig 10022 bp, 11 predicted proteins | sample 2165561 | NCBI WGS metagenome assembly RRZU01 (sample SAMN10456909, study PRJNA506462) | wastewater metagenome | isolation source: wastewater sludge | place: USA: Moscow, Idaho
ACCCAGGATTATTCCCTTCAAGCCCAGTGCAACGGCATCTGCGTAGCTAACTTTCCCGCTGGCACTAGCGGATGCTACGACTAATGCCAGGGTAGCTAAAAGATCCTGGACTATCAAAAAACCAACAGCTATTTTCCCATGAAGTTTGTTTTGCTCGCGTTTGTCATTTAGTAGTTTTAAAACAATAATAGTACTACTAAATGCCAGCGCTAGTGATATGTATATCGCTTCGATTGTTGGATAATGCAGGGCTGTTACGATAAAATATCCAACCCCAGCAGCGAATACAACCTGGACAAAACCGGTGATGATTGCAACTTTGCCCACTTCTTTTATGACTCGTGGGTTCAACCCAAGGCCGACAATAAACAGCAATAAAGCGATTCCAAAATTACCCAAAACTTCGATAGTTTCAGGAGACTTTACCAGGCCAAGCAGCGACGGGCCAACTATAAGCCCAGTCAAAATGTACCCAATTATCATTGGTTGTCGAAGCGCACGAATAATCAGACTAACTAATGCGCTCAAAACTAAAAGTGTGGATATTTCTACGAAAACGTTGGTATGCATTTTATTCCTTTGGTATTTATTGTACGATGCTTAAGGTAAACTACAAAAACTATGAAGGAATTCTTTAGAAAAATCTCAGCAAAAATTGCGAACGCCGTCGGCAGCGCTTATGCGTTTCTGTTAGCATTCGCTATTATTGTAATCTGGGGAATTAGCGGCCCGGTATTTGGTTTTTCTGATACGTGGCAGTTAGTCATAAACACCGGCACTACAATCGTCACCTTTTTAATGGTTTTTATTATTCAAAACACTCAGAACAGAGATTCTAAGGTCATACATTTACAACTAGATGAGTTAATACACGCTTCAAAAGGGGCTAGGAACACATTCGTAGACCTAGCTGATTTAACAGATGAGGAATTATCCACGCTGGACGATGGATTTAGAAAGATTCATACCAAGCTACATTCCACTCCTGTCGTCAAAAAGCTCCATAGCAGTATTGAAGCTGAAAAGAACCGACGGCTTAGCTTGTCTTCAGCAGAACATGCAATATCTGCAATTCTAAAAGCCCCCTTAAATGTCGTAAACCCCAATCTAGATAAAAAAGAAAAATAAGAAACGAATATTCTTTTAGCTAGTCTTGTATTTAATGTTGACATCAGCAAAGTGCTTATGCGATACTAACTTCAGTTCTAAGGCCGAGCGAGCGGTTTGAAGACAAAAACCAAAAAATATTAAAAATCTAAGTGGGCAAAAAGTATTAAGTGTTTTTGCTTTTGTCTACAAAAACAAAGAAAGGGCATCAAAATTATGTCTGTAACTGTTAATGTTGTCAGCTCAAGGCACGAGCGCATACCAGTGCAAGTTCGCCGGCCACAATGGCAACAATTCTTGCACTACTAGCAAGAGCGCCAAATAAAAAAATAGCCCCAAATATGAGGGCTATTTTAATTTTTATAACAATAGTTTAATTCTTGTTTGCGATTGCTTCGTCAATAAGTTTGCTAAAGGCTGCCAAATCTTGTGGTAGGGTATCCAACTTTTTGCCGTCCAAGACGAAGGTAGGCGTACCATTTGCCCCAGCTTCTTGGGCTAGTTTAATATCGGCAGAAATCGCATCATTGACATCAGCACTGCTAAAGTCAGACTTAAATTTGTCTATGTTCAAACCAAGCTCTGTTGCGTAGTCATCCATTATGGTTGTTGGGTTTGATGAGTCAACCCAGTTTTGTTGTCTTGTGTACAGAAGGCTATACATTTCCCAGAATTTGTCCTGGCGACCAGCCGCCTCTGCTGCGCGGTGAGCTACCATGGCATTCGGGTGTATTTGTACAAGAGGAAAGTGACGAAATTGGAAGGTGATGTCATTAATGTATTTCTGCTTCACTTGTTCGGCTATTGGGTAGTAGGTCCCACATGCAGGACATTGGAAATCGCCAAACTCTACTAGCGTCACCCCTTTTTTGCCAGCCCCTTGTGTATAGTTGGTTCCTTGCGACGAACTAGACCCGTTAGACTTGTCAGATTTGCCGTTCTTGTTGATTATGATAACCCCTATAAATAAGACTACCAATGCGGCCATAATAATAAGAAAACGTTTACTCATAGATTTATTTAATTCTCCTTTTGTATCCTTATAGTATCCGATTTACGCCCGAACTCAAACAACAGTGTAATATGTATAGGTATGGTTAAGCTTATTTTTATAATCGTTCTTTCCCTTTTAATGATTTTGAGCATTTCACTTCTAAAGCTCTACAATCATGTGCCTGCAAAAGAACTAAAGCGTCAGGCCCGCTCTGGAGACGAGCTGGCAAAAATATTCTACCGTGTAGTCAGTTATGGAATGAGTCTGCAAATTCTATTGTGGTTCACTACCATAATAACCAGCAGTGTTTTGTTTGTTGTGCTTGCAGATAGTCTGGCTTGGCCAGTGGCGCTTGTAGTTATTATTCTGATTGTTTGGTTTTGTTTCGATTTCTTGCCGAAGTCTCACGTCTCTAATATTTCTGTCCGAGTAGGGAAACACGCAACACCAGTTTTGCACTATTTACTGGAACGTTTGCAGCCACTGTTGCGGCGGTTGGCTAATTTGATAAACAAGATCGAACCGGTCCGTTTACACACTGGTCTATACACAAAAGGTGACATTGTTGATTTGATAAAAAAACAAAAAGTTCAGATTGATAACAGGGTTACAAAGGAAGAATTATATATCGTAGAGAATGCACTTCAATTCGGCGATAAAAAAGTTTCAGAAATTATGACCCCACGCAGAGTCATGAAGACTGTTGCTACGCACGACATGATAGGGCCGGTTCTGCTCAAAGAACTCCATGACAGCGGACATTCTAGGTTCCCAGTTTATGATGAAAATCCTAATGATATTGTGGGTACTCTTTATTTGCGGGATGCATTAGCGGCTAGTGCTGGTGGTTTTGTAAAGAACGTTCTGAGAAAAGAAGTTTTTTATGTTAATCAGGGTCAATCATTAGCCCGAGTCCTTGATGCATTTATAAAAACTAAGCATCATCAATTCTTGGTAGTTAATAATTTCGAAGAAATTGTTGGGCTTATAACCATTGAGGATATTATCGAGCAAATACTAGGCAAACAAATCATTGACGAGTTCGATAGTTACGATGATTTGCGTGCGGTAGCAATTATGGAGGCCGAAAAGGATGAAGCCAAACGTAAAAAGCCTGTCGAGGAAGAACCAGAGGACAAACCAACTGCAAAAACTAGCAAAAAAGATTCACCAGAAGAACAAACAGTGGTAGAATAACAAAAGTTATGTTGTTGCATCTTCAGAATAATGATAATAGACGGGCCGGCAGGGGTTAACCTGGTGGTAATTTATTTATTCTGCAATCGGCCCATATAAACAACCAGCAACAACCATCATCTAACAGGAGAAAAATAATGAGAGTTTTGGCTAAAGAAACAAAAAGTTACAGCGGTAAATCTGTAACTATGCAGGGTTGGCTGCACAAGAAACGAATGCTTGGTGGGCTGACATTTATTAATGTTCGTGACCGCAGTGGACTAATGCAAGTCGTGATACAAGATAAAAAAGAGGGTGAAAAGCTCCGTGGCATGCAAATAGGCACGGTTCTAGAAGTTGTTGGGACTGTAAAACTTGAAGAGCGAGCGCCAGCCGGTGCAGAGCTGCATGATCCTACGATTACAGTACTGGTCCCCGTCACAGACGAACCACCAATCGAAATCGACAAACCTTTGCTACATAAAAGTGAAAACCTAGACACGCTATTTGATAACCGGGCAATTGGACTGCGCAACCTGCAAGAACAAGATATTTTCAAAGTAAAATCAGCAGTTTGCGAATCGATTCGAGGCTACTGCAAAGAAAACGAATTCACAGAAATACATACACCAAAGCTACTCGCTGAAGCAACCGAGGGCGGTGCTGAAGTATTCTCGCTAGATTATTTTGGAAAGACAGCTGTGTTGGCTCAGTCCGCGCAGTTTTATAAGCAGATTATGGTTGGGGTTTTCGAGCGTGTGCTAGAAATCGGGTCCACATATCGCGCAGAGCCTAGCGCTACCACTCGACACCTTACTGAGTTTTTGACCGTAGATTGTGAAATGGGATACATCACGTTCGAAGAGCTTCAAAATTTTGTTGGAGGAATGTTGATCCGTGTTTCTGAAGATACCTTTAAAACACACGAATCAGCATATAAGAAATGGAATGTACCAAAGGCAGATTTACCAACAAAAGCTCAAGATATTCCAAGAATTACAATTGATGAGATTCATGAAATGTATTTCAAACAAACAAAAGAAGACTACCGAGGCGAAGATGATCTACGCCCAGATGAAGAACGCTTTATCTGCGAGTGGGCGAAAAAGAACAAAAATAGCGAAGCAGTATTTGTGCTTGGCTGGTCTGCGAAGAGTAAGACTTTCAAGTTCTACCACAAAGCAAACGAACAAAACCCAGACATTGCCGACCGGGCAGATTTACTTTTTCGTGGAGTAGAAATAGCGACCCTCAGCATGCGCCAGCACGAATACCCAATACTTATCGCCCAGCTAAAGGCAATGGGCGGCGACCCAAATCATCCAGGTTATGCATCTTACCTAAGCGCGTTCAAATATGGGATGCCACCACACGGTGGATTTGGCCTAGGCCTAGAGCGCCTAGTTGAAAAGTTGTTCAAGCTAAACAATATCAAAGAAGCGACTCTCTTCCCACGTGATATTAACCGCCTAACCCCATAAATACTAAAATATGAGAATTAAAAAATGACTGAGGTTTTCGGGTGGCTGTCGGCGGTTTTTGTTTTTGCAGCAGCCATACAGTATATTTTCAAAATTATTTGGGGCAAAACCAAACCCGAGCGCGGGGCAACGTTAATATGGCTAACAACCAATACTGTCATATTCCTATCGTCGCGTGCTGATGGCGCTGCCGACTCATTATGGTTGCCATTTGGAGATATGGTTGTTGGAATCATTATGTTTTTTCTGGCAATAAAATATGGTTACAAATGGTTGGCCAAAAGGGATGTCGTGAGCCTAAATGTCGCTGGCATCGGGGTGGCGGTTTGGGTTGGTACCGACCAGCCATTAGTTGCTTTGTTATCTAGTCTACTGGTGGATGCTGTTGGCACATTTTTAGTAGTTACAAAATCGATTGAGGCCCCAGATACAGAACCGATAATGCCCTGGGCTTTGTATTTAATCGCGGGATTCTTAGCAGCTCTTTCGGTAGGGAGACTAGACAAAAGCCTTCTTATTTACCCACTCGCGGCAATGACTGCATCAGTAGCAATAATATCCGCCATCATAATAGGCAAACGCAAATCTAGTAAGACAAAAAATTCCTAGACAAATTAGTAACTTTACTTATAATAGTAACTAATGGTTTCACAAACAAAAGAGTTGGCAATAGATACCCGTGGGGTCAAAAAATATTTTGGCGATGTAAAAGCGCTAGACGGCGTAACTCTGCAGGCAGAGACTGGCAAAGTCTTCGGCCTGCTTGGCCCAAACGGTGCTGGCAAAACTACGTTAGTTCGAATGCTATCTACCCTGATGAGCCCCGACAGAGGCACTGTAAAAGTCCTGGGTATCGATGTAGAACAGAACCCGCATGATGTACGAAAACTAATCGGACTAGCCGGCCAGTTTGCTGCGGTAGACGAATTCTTGACGGGCCGCGAAAACCTTTATATGGTCGGGCGACTATATCACCTCAGCCACAAAGAGGCCAAGCAGCGCGCTCAAACTATTTTAGAGCAACTGCATTTGGTAGAGGCCGCGGGCAGGCAAGTAAAAACTTATTCTGGTGGAATGCGACGTAGGCTAGACCTGGGTGCTAGTCTAGTTGGTCACCCAAAGATTCTTTTCTTGGACGAACCAACCACAGGGCTAGATCCGCGCACTCGACTAGACCTATGGGAAGTCATTCGAGGCTTAGTAAAAGAGGGTACGACAATCCTTCTGACAACCCAATATCTAGAAGAGGCCGACGAGTTAGCAGATAAAATTGCAGTGATTGACCACGGAAAAGTAATCGCCGAGGGCACCAGTGACCAGCTAAAGGCTCGGCTGGGTGGTGATGTCGTAGAGTTCGAGGTCAAAGACGAAACTTTAGTGGACGTAGCGACCAAAGCAGTGTCCAAAATTGCGACCAAAAAACCAACTATCGAGAACACGACGATCACAGTACCAGTCAAAAGCGGTTCAAAAAGTTTGCTAGAAATAGTCCGCGCACTAGATAATGCAAAAGTAGAGCCAGAGGCAATTTCACTTCACAGACCGTCACTAGACGATGTTTTTCTCAGCCTAACCGGCGAACGGGCAAAGGACCAGACTACGCCGAAAAAACAGAAGGGTAGGAAAAAATAATGTTGCGCACTGCCTACTACGAACTAGCCGATACCTGGGCAATAACCCAGCGTAATCTAAAACGCTATCTGCGCTTGCCCCAGCTTTTATTTTTCTCATCGATTCAGCCAGTAATTTTCCTGACACTTTTCAACTTCGTTTTTGGCGGTGCCATCGGTGGGGCAAAAGGTATACCGGGCGGTTTGTACATTAACTTTTTGTTACCAGGTATTTTAGTACAGACAACATTATTCGGGGCGCTCAATACCGGGATTGGCCTAGCAGAGGACATGGGCAAGGGGATAATTGACAGATTCCGCAGTCTACCTATGTCACGCGCTGCAGTTATGGCCGGTCGGACGATTTCTGACATGATTCGTAACATCGCTGTCATGACAATTATGTTCATCGTCGGTACAATATACGGTTTCCGTTTCCAAGATGGATGGGTTAGTGCAATAGGAATGTTCCTGTCAGTACTTCTTTTCAGTTTTGCAATGTCGTGGGCTGCTGCACTAATGGGCCTGCTAGTCAAAGACAGTGAAACAGCGCAGCTAGCAGGTTTTGTATTTATTTTCCCGCTGACTTTTGCTAGTGCGGCATTCGTGCCAATAGAAACCATGCCGGGATGGCTACAAGCCTTTGCTGCTAATCAACCAGTGACTTTTGCCGTTGAATCAGCCAGAAGCCTAGCCCTAGGCACGCCAATGAACGGCGCACTATGGAAACTAGGCCTATGGATAATCGGCATACTAGTTGTGTTTGTGCCATTATCTATAAGCACATATAGAAAACGCGCCTAGATAAGAATTATTTGTTGGTAAGTCGTTACAGACTTATCCAGTTATTCGATGCCAAAAATAGTACGCTGACAGTCAATAGCGATACAAATAGTAACACTATTACGAATATTGATAGGTTAGACATTTCAGTTTTTACTATTGTCTTGACGGTTTGTTTTTTCTTTTTAACTGGCATTTGATTTGTCCTTATTACTTATGCTTAGCATTATAAAGATTTTTCACCAAAAGTAAAAACAACATCCAACCTTGCTGTCTCAAAATCACTCATATTATTTGTCTACTTTATGTCCAGTCGTAGTTTGGCTTGCTTGAATTCTTCCGCTGTAACAGCTAGCCCAGGGTGGTTAAAAAAGATTTCAGGGACTCTTTCCCCTGACGCAAACATTTCCGTAAAGTCGTCGGCCTCCTGAAAAGCCACGTATTTTTTAATGAGTGCGTTCAAGGCTGAGCTTCTTGTCGCATTAACCCTATCACTAACCGTACTAGAAAACCTCACCCAATTACCGGGGGATTCGTTGCTCCGCCTGAAGTAATGCGTTGCTGCTTTTGCCGTTCGGAAGTTACCCTCACCAAAAAAGGTCATCCGGCCAGGCACCAAGTCGCCTACATGTATAGGTCCTGATAATTCTTCGGCAGGGACATCAGAAAGGCCGTTTCCGGTATAGATTTTTTTATGTTTTTCTTTTGCACTACCATAGATGTGTATTCGGTCACTGGGGTCTTCGTATATTGATAATGCCAGCTCAACCGCATCTTCAGCCTGTACGTTTTTGCTAACATGAGCCGAAATACCTCTAAGCCCACGATGTAGGTGTGGCACCAAGTGAGCTTCTACGCTAAAAAGCTGTGTAAATAATATTGGGTTTTCACCCATGTCTCTAGGAGCATTTTCTATTTGTTCCAGGATCGCCACATAACCGAATTCCTTGATAGCATCTTCGTGAACCTGAGCCCCAGGCACCTCATTGCGATATATTGCCAACGCCTGTTCATGTACGCCCTCTAGACTATCAACAACCGTCAGAGGAACTCTATCAATTCCTGGCATATTAGTGCTTCTGCCTTTGTTTGGGCCGTCTGACCATGTTGTCTAGTATTGGTCCGCGACGTTTGCCCTTACGGTCTTTATCGTAATGTGTTTCGCTGACTGCTTCATATCCAGCTTTCCTGAATGAATCGACGTTATCTCGGTTGCTACTAACCAAGGCAATAGGTAGCTGTATTCTACTGTCGGCTAGTCTCAGGGCTGGGTCGGCCACCGTGTGTATTGCGCCAGTGCCACGAAAATCTGGCCGCACACCAATATAGTTGAGATAAATAACAGGACCACTCAAGCTGCTTTTAACTGCTTCAATTTCTCGGTCCACGTCTGTAACAGCTGACAAAGCACGAAGAGCTCCGCGTATTCCATAGGTAGCAATTGTTGGTGGGCCACCATGTCGCAGGGTATAGACAGTTGATTCTGGTCTCATCCCAGGTAGTTCATAAAGGCTGGCGGCTACTGGGACGCCGTCTCTGTATGCAACAACGGGTGAACCTCCATGATCGATTGATGCCGATACTAAATATTCAAAAATGCCTTTTAGAGGGGCGCTTTTACCACCAACTTCCTGCAAGTGAGAGAAAACAGGGTCTTTTCCACTAAATGCTTCGCCTAGTACAATTGCAGCATCTTCTGCTCCTACATCGTCGCCAGGCAAAACCAGATGAGCAGTGAATTCAGAACCTTGTTGATTCTGTTGTTCTACAAACCCAGCATATTGCTCTCTTAAAGCGTTTGCGTACTGGACATCGTTAACAGACATTACCATTTAGATATATTAGCATAAAAGTAATCTTTAGTCAATTATACAACAGTGGCGTCAATGTCAGGCTCCGGGACGGGGGCGTGGGCTATGAAATCTGCTGGCCTATCCATAGCTTCGTCAAGGGTAATATCTACGGGTTCACCGCTAACTTGTTCCGTAAAAGTAATATTTTCCTCGCCAACAACACCTGCAAATGCGCCAAGTGCGCTTTGGGAAATAAAACGGCCAAAAGCTGATACCGCACCTTTTTGTCTAGCCTCGGCCATAGCTAGTCGTAGTAAGTCTTTGCCGTTCCCAGTCCGTTGCAAGTCTGGTCTTTCACTTACAAACATACCGATGGACATTCTTTTGCCAGTTTCGCCGGTACCGTAGAGAGTAGTAGATATTGTTCCTGTGCCAGGTACTTTTAAATAGCCATATTCTGCACCATCCTCGAGGGTTTCCCAGCGAGTTTCAGGCGTAGGATTACTAGCGCTAGTCATTTGTATATATTAACATAAAAACACCCTAGAGTCAATTATCTATAATAATACCTCTTTTATTTATGCAACTACATTGACTAAAGTACTAAATAATGCTACAATACTGATGTTAAATACTAACAAAAATGGTAAATACACCAGAAAAAGAACCAACTACAAAAGATCCAGAATCACAACCGTCCATACAAAAACGGGTTGCCGATGCCTTTGCGGCCCGTGGCATTGACCCGACACCAGAAAGACAACAAAGGTTAACCGAAAAAGCCGAAGGTTTTCATGCTACTCGGAACGAGGACTATAACCCAGGGTTTATGGAAGACGGCCTATTTATTTTCGCACCGGTAGATTCTGGTGGTAGCGATCCGAAAAAAATATCAAAAATAGAATTTTTGCCTAAAACAAAAAAGTCACATGGGGCAACCTTGCCGCAGCGTGGGGAAGTAAGTAGGCTTACTGCGAACGTATTTCATGCTTTCCAAGACCATGCTTTGTTAGCAGAAGCCGGTTTTTTTGACCCACCAGACAGACTATTCGGACAGACAAACCCTACGATGGAAAGG
>RRZU011274722.1_pt1 | contig 10022 bp, 8 predicted proteins | sample 2165561 | NCBI WGS metagenome assembly RRZU01 (sample SAMN10456909, study PRJNA506462) | wastewater metagenome | isolation source: wastewater sludge | place: USA: Moscow, Idaho
CGCCGGCACTCGTTACCTACAAGATCAACAATCGCGACTGTGATGTGATCAACGCCGATTTCAACGCCGACGAATTCAGCGCCTACGGGGTTGAGCGAAACCACAATTCCTGGCCGTCCGGAGCGCTGATTGCTGTCCGAGCGCTCCGCTTCGGGATGCTCAATAGCGAGTCCTTCAGTTAGCAAGTCCTGCACGATATAGCCAACGCTCGCTCTGTTCAGGCCCAGTCGTCTCGCGAGATCGGATCGGCTCATGCCGTCGCCACGGAACAAGGCATTGAGGGCTTGGACCTTATTCAGATAGCGGATGGATTGCGGTGTGGCCATTTGTATGAATACCTTCTCAATTTGCTTTTTGTAATCTGCCACGTCGCTGTTGGCGCTTGGGGTGGCGGGTATGTTTGGCAGCACTAGTTTGGTGGGTAATTGCACTTCCTGCCATTTTGCAAGCGGGTGTTAGGTTGCGCAACGTCCGTGGAGAAAATATTGCACCTTAAGTGCTTGACTTGTCAATTTGATTGCTGACACAATAAACAAACTCGGTTACACAGGCAACAAACTATTTCGAAGGGGTTGTGGTATGGCAGCTATCTGGACCATGGGTGAATTGCTCGTTGAAATCATGCGTCCGCGCGCGGACATGTCGATGTTTGAGGCGGGCGAGTTTCTCGGGCCTTTTCCGAGTGGCGCGCCAGCGATATTTATCGATACGGCTGCTCGCCTAGGGCATCAGGCGGGAATTATTGGTGGCGTTGGCAACGATGACTTCGGCAAGTGTCTGCTGGACCGGCTGAACAAGGATGGCGTCGATTGCCGTTTCATTGACAGGGTTGACGGGATTGCGACCGGTGTCGCGTTCGTTACCTATCGAAGCGATGGTTCCAGGCAGTTCATCTACCACATCGGAAATACCCCGGCGGCAATGGCCTTGGCGCCAGATGTCTCGAAAATCAGCGACCCGGCCTATTTCCACGTTATGGGCTGTTCCTTGTTGGCGAACGAGGGCTTCCGGGCGGAAATCATCAAGACCCTGAACGCTTTTGTGAAGGCCGGCGCCAAGGTGTCGTTCGATCCGAACGTTCGTATCGAACTCCTGGGGCCACGCGGCTTTGAGGAGGTCATTCTGCCGGTTCTTGAGCATTGCGCCGTTCTTCAGCCAGGCGTCGACGAATTTTTGATGCTTTCGGGGCAGCCAACAATTGATTCAGCTGTCGAGAAGTTGTTTGTCAATCCCAAGCTAGAAATCATCGCTCTAAAGCGCGGATCGAAGGGTTGCACCGTGTTTACCCGCGAAGGCCGCTTTGATCTTGGCGTGCACCAGATTGATCCGATAGATCCCACTGGCGCTGGCGACTCCTTTGATGCGGCTTTTCTCTGCGGCCTGATCGAGAAGAAATCGGTCGAAGAGTGCGCGCGCATGGCGACCGCTGCGGCCGCCCTGAATACATCGGCGTTCGGGCCGATGGAAGGGAAGATTAGCCAGGAGGGCGTCGCCGAGATGATGAAGCGACCGCTGGTCTGACTATTGCGATTTCTTTTGTCAAAGAATTATCTGCAAGCGCGCCAAGCTTCGATAGCTAGAACTTGGCCAAGCTTTATACCTTTCAAATAACCGTTCCAAGGAGAACAAAATGTCACAGAAACTGGCGGGAAAGATTGCGGCCGTAACGGGCGCTGCTTCCGGCATCGGCCTTGCGACAACCGAAGCACTTTTGGCCGAGGGGGCCACTGTGGTCATGGTTGACCGCGATGAAAAGGCGCTCGGAGAACTGACTGCAAAATTTGGCGATAGGGCCATAGCTCAGGTAACCGACTTGCTCAACCCGGAAAGCTGCGACGCCATGGTTGGTGAAATCCTCGCCAAGACCGGCCGTATCGACATTCTCCACTGCAATGCAGGCACGTATGTCGGCGGCAATTTGGACGAGACTAATAATGCCGCCATCGACCGGATGCTTCAGCTCAATGTCAATGCAGTGATGAAAAACGTTCACGACGTCATCCCGCACATGGCTGAACATGGCGTGGGCGATATTGTCGTCACCTGCTCGGTTGCCGGACACACCGCCGTTCCTTGGGAGCCTGTTTATTCTGGCTCCAAATGGGCGATCACGTGTTTCGTCCAGACCATGCGCCGCCAGCTGAACAAGAAGGGCATTCGCGTCGGCCAAGTTTCGCCCGGCCCCGTCATCAGCGCGCTGCTGGCTGACTGGCCGGAGGAAAACCTGCGAAAGGCGAAGGAATCCGGCAGCCTGATCGAACCGATCGAAGTGGCCGACGCTGTCATCTTCATGCTGACGCGTCCGCGCAATGTCACCATTCGTGACGTGATCGTGCTGCCGACGAATTTTGACATCTAAGTCGAAGCGGCCACCGTCCGATAGACAGTGTCGGACAGGTGGCTGATTCGGGGGGAATGTTTAAAAGACCTTGATTGTATGTTGTCGATACAAATAAGAAGCTAAATCCCGATGTCCGCCAGGAGCTGTTAGTCGGTTATGACGTTGCAATGGAACGGCGAAGAGTTCGGCCAGGAGAGAAAGATATGAGCGCATCGGAACGCTCGGGTAGTCAAACACCACTGCTAGAACTAGTTGGCATCGATAAGTCCTTCCCGGGGGTGAAGGCCCTTTCGGGTATCAACCTGAAGGTTATGCCGGGGAAGGTGCATGTGATTTGCGGCGAAAACGGCGCCGGCAAGTCGACTCTGGTGAAAATCATCAATGGCATTCACCAGCCCGATACTGGGGAGGTAAGAGTCGCTGGCGAAAAAGTGATCATTGAAAACCCATTGCAGGCGAGAGATCTGAAGATCTCGATGATTTTTCAGGAGTTGAACTACATTCCGGAAAACACGATCGAGCAGCACTTGTTTCTCGGCATCGAGCCAACGCTCAAGTTCGGAAATATCGATTGGAAAACCATTCGCCGGAAAACGCTGGATTTGATGAAGGCGGAGAATCTGTCGTATTCCCCGACCACAAAACTTCGCGATCTGACGGTTTCAGACATTCAGATGATCGAGATTCTGAAGGCCGTATCGATGGATGCAAACGTAATCCTGATGGATGAGCCGACATCAGCAATTACGGACAAAGAAGTTGAAACGCTTTTTTCGAAGATCAATATTCTGCGCGACCGCGGGGTCGGTTTCATCTATATCTCGCACAAGCTCGACGAAATCTTCCGCATTGCCGACGATATCACCGTGCTTCGCGATGGACAGTGGATTGACACGAAGCCGGCCTCAGAACTCAACATCGACCAGGTCATCAGCCTAATGGTCGGGCGGCCGATGGACAATATTTTCCCCGAGAAGGGCGAAAAGACCATTGGGGAAACCGTGCTCGAGGTCCAGGGGCTGACCCGTTATGGCTCCTTTGCAAACGTGGACCTCAGCGTCAAGCGCGGGGAAGTCGTCGGAATGGCAGGGCTGATGGGAGCGGGCCGGACCGAGGTCGCGCGCTGTATCTTCGGACTGGATCCGGCGGACGAAGGACAAATCAAAGTTCACGGCAAACCGGCAAAAATCAAGTCGGTCGACGACGCCATCGACAAGGGTATCGCGATGCTTTCGGAGGACAGAAAGCGTTACGGAATCATCCCGATGCGCGATATCACCGAAAACGTCATGCTCGCGAACATGGAGTCGGTTATCTATGGCGGCTACCGCCATGTGGCTGAGGAAGCCAAAAAGGTCGGCGACATTTGCGGAAGCATTCGGGTAAAGACGCCGAACTATCAGACACCGATTCAAAACCTGAGTGGCGGAAATCAGCAAAAGGTGATTCTGGCGCGCTGGATGCTGCGTGAGCCCGACATCCTGATCCTCGACGAACCGACGCGCGGCATTGACGTCGGCGCGAAGTTTGAAATTTACAAAATCATTAACGATCTGGCGCAGCGGGGCAAGGCCGTCATTTGCATATCGTCCGAGCTTCCCGAACTCATTGGAATCTGTGATCGCATCGTCGTCATGTCACAGGGCGCGGTAACCGCCAACCTGACGGAAGGCGAGTTCGACCAAGAAACCATCATGAAAGCTGCGACTCTTGAAAAGGGGAAGAGGTAAAAATGGCTACGACGAGTAATCTGGATCGCTTCGGGGCGTTGAGGCGAAAGTACAGCATCTTCTTAATCCTAGTGATTGTATTTGTGGGATGTTCCCTTATTAGCCCCAACTTTCTGACGCCCCAGAATCTTTCAAACGTCTCCAAGCAAATCGCCATCTCGACGATTGTAGCTTTTGGCCAAACGCTTCTGATTATTGCGGGCATGCTGGACTTGGCAGTCGGATCGACGCTCGCGCTGTCGGGTTTGAGTGCGGTTTTCTTCTACAAGGCGACGGGCTTGCTGGTTCCGTCCTTATTTGTAGGTGTATTTGTCGGCTTGTTCGTCAGCCTGATTACTGGCTTGACCGTGACCAAGTACAAGATTCCGCCCTTCATTGCCACACTTGGCATGCTGACCGCCGTACGCGGAGTCGCCCTGCTATCGACCAACGGACAAAACATATACCAAATCGGCGACTTCACGATCTGGGGACAAAGTTCTGTCCTCGGGCTTCCAACCCCTGTCTGGTTCATGATCGGTGCGTGGATACTCACCTGGTATATGCTCAACCACACCAAGTTTGGTCGCTCTCTTTATGCGATTGGCGGAAACGAAGAAGCGGCGAGGGCGTGTGGTATCAAAATCGCCGCTGTAAAGATCAAGGCTTACCTGGTGTGTGGCGCCTTTACCGGACTTGCCGGCGTCCTGTTCATGGCGCGCGTCAATACGGGCCTTCCGAATTCCGGTATCGGATTCGAGTTGGATACGCTCTCGATTGCGGTCATCGGCGGGACGAGTATCACCGGTGGTGTCGGTAGCGCGACCGGCACACTGGCAGGCGCGTTCATCATCGGTTTCATCAGCAACATCATGAACCTGATGGCCGTTCCCTCCTACATCCAACAAATCGTCAAGGGCGTGATCATCGTCGTCGCTGTCGGCTACGACATCGCTTCCAAGATGAGTCGGGACCGGAAGAATCGTCTGGAAAAGAAAGCCTGAATTCCGAAAAACAACCAACTGTTTCGTGAAAGGAGGTCGTCGCCTGGTCGCTTATGGTTGAAGTAGAGGAGGGTCGTAAAGATAACGACCTAGATCAAGTGTTCATACCAAAACGTTGGAAAGGACTTCGAAAATGAAAAGAATCACCAAGGCTCTGGCCGTTGCTTTGTCTGTTGCCGCTTTCGCCGGTTCCGCCTATGCAGCAGACAAGGTATATCGGGTTGCGTACATTGCGAGAACGCAGAGTGACTCGTTTGCGTCGTGGCTGCTTGACTCGGCGAAGATCGTCGTAAAGAAGTATCCGGATATGAAGATGGACTTCTTTGACGGTCAGAACGACAACGAAAAGATTAGAACCCACATGGAGAATGCCATTACCAATAAGTACGATGCCATTCTCCTGCACCCGAACGATCCGGAAGCCCAAGTTGCGCCGGCACACGAGGCGCTCGATGCGGGGCTGACCGTCGTCGCGGTGAACACGATTGTGAACAGCAAGCGCGTTCCGATGGTTGACGCGAATCCGTACGAACAAGGTGCCGTCAACGCACGGTATGCGGCGAAGATTGTGCCAAAAAATGCGAAAGCGGTCGTACTGCTTGGACCAGCCGGAAATCGTCACTCGCTCGAACGTCACGAATCCTGGAAGAAGGAATTCTTCGCAGTTCGTCCTGATGTCAAGATCCTTGATACGCAGATCGGAAACTGGAACAAGGAAGAAGGCATGAAGCTGATGGAGGACTGGATCCAGGCTTACGGAGACGACATCGGCATGATTGTCTCCATGAACGACAACATGGTCCTGGGTGCACTGGAAGCCTACAAGGGTTCCAACAAGAAACTCCCACTTGCATTTGGCGTTGATGGTACCGCGGACGCGGGTCTGGCCATCAAGGACGGCACGCTGGTGAGCACTTCGCTGCAAAGCGCGTATGACCTTGCTCAACTATCCGTCGAAATGGTTCACGACTTCGTGACCAAGAAAAAGACCAAACCGGAACTCGTGATCGTGCCGAACCCGCTCTACACGAAGGAAAACGTGGAAGGTCTTCTGAAGATCCATCGCGACCGCGGTTTGATCAAGTAATAAAGTTTGCGTAGACAACAAACGGATGTCGGGTCACGTGTAGATGGAAGCGTTGCAGCTCATCAGCACGTGACCGGTCCGGTCGAATCCGAGGCTGGGAGTGTCATCACTCCTCGCAACATATCAAAGAGCTCGCTTCATCATCGCTTAGCTTGGCGAGGCGCCGAAAGGGGAAAGCATGACTGCTTTTGCGAATGGGTTTGTACTCGATGGAAAAGTGGCAATTGTGACGGGGGCTGCGGCCGGTATTGGCGAGGCCGTTGCACGGCTGCTAGCAGCACAAGGAGCACGAGTGATGCTGGTTGATCGCGATGATCACGTGTCTGAACTGGCCAAGACGCTTCCTGGAGCGCACGAAACACTGGTAGGCGATGTCTCGTCGCTTGAGTTCATCGACTTGATCGTAAAAACGACCGAAGAGAAATTCGGAACAATCGACATATTGGTTAACAACGCCGGAGTGTCAATGCTCAACAAGGCGGTCGATCTGGCCGTAGAGCAATGGGATCGAACGATGTCGATCAATCTCCGGGCGCCCTTCTTCCTGTCACGTAGTGTGGCGAAGGTCATGCAGAAGAACGGCGGCGGTCGAATAGTAAATATCGCTTCTCAGGCTGCAGTTATCGCCCTGGACAAACACGTCTCCTACTGCGCGAGTAAAGCGGGCATGGTTTCGATGACCCAAGTGCTTGCAATTGAATGGGCTGGTGACGGAATTACTGTCAATGCTGTGTCGCCGACCGTCGTTGAGACACCGCTGGGCAAGCGGGCATGGGCTGGCGCGCTCGGCGAAGAAATGAAGAAGAAAATTCCAGTTGGGCGGTTCGCACAGCCGGAAGAGATATCTGCTGCTGTTCTGTATCTGGTGAGTGAGCACACGAAAATCATCACAGGTGCCAACCTGATCATTGATGGCGGCTACACAATTCAGTGACGCGGCGTGTTGTTTTCTATGATCCTCCTCGAGTTCGAGGCGCCTCCCCAGAGTTGGGGCGCCTCATCTTTTTCCGAACTCTTCCACAAACATCACGATGCGTGGTTCTCGGGTCTCACCCGATACACGCGACAGCTCGGGTCAGCTGAGTAGGTGTCCCTTCAAAGAAACCATGCTTCATTCCAATAACCTGCACGGGGAAGACGGCAATCTCCCCGAGAGAATCGCCATCCTTGCTTCTGATATGCAGGAGGAGGTCGACCTCGATCTCGTCCGATGCATCGTCTCGCAGGCTGGTGGTATAGGAATGCGTACGACTGTCTGCGATGCAGGAAGGAGTCTTTCCAAGGAAAGGAGGCAATTGACCGAATTGCTAGAAGCGGATGTTGATGGGTTGATTCTATCGCCCGTGGATTGCCACCAGATGCCAGCTCAGTTGCGCGCGGCGCGTTGCCCAATCGTACTCGTCGGGCAGCAGTATTTTGAGCCGCTGCCAACGACGTTTGTTGGAATTGACAACTGTGCGACGGCTCAACGCGTCTTTGAACATCTGCGGGCGGCAGGGTGCGAACGGATCGGGTTTCTCGCCGAGTCCGACCAGCAATACAGCACGCAGCAGAGGATTTTTGGCTATCGAATCGCTCTGGCCAATTCCGATGCCGGCCAGCAACCGACCATATTAGTCACTGCAGGCGCCGATGACGCCGTAAGAAAGCAAATTGGCAACTTGTTGAGCCAAAGGAATTTGGATGCGGTGATTTGCGACTCGTCGTCTGCCTGTTATCACCTGTTTCTCGTGCTCGAACTGATGCCGAAGTCGGTCGCTGAACAACTGCAGATTGTGACGTTTTCAAACAACCGCTGGCAACGGTTCTCAAGGTTCAGAGTGTCCGCCATTAACCAGCCAACCGACCAGATCGCCAGCCACGCGTTGCAAAGCCTGATTCGGCGCTTTCAGTTGGCCGGGCGGAAGTCATCGCACAAGAACGAGATCTTCCTTGGGGCGGAGATCGTGGATTTGACAAGCAAAGCAGATCGGAATGCGGGGCTGGATGCCGCCGAGTCTGCGTGATGCGTCGCAGTCTAGGCCGCATCGAATACGAAACGAAATATGGCTAACTAGGAATATCTATGAGCGCTACGTCGAAATTCCTCGACCTAAAAAATGAAAATCGCCAAGGGCAAGGTGGCGTTGCGGTATCGGTCTGTTCGGCCCATCCTCTTGTCTTGCGCGCTGCGCTTCGTACGGCGAAACGACATAACACCTTCGCGCTGATCGAGTCGACTTCGAATCAGGTCGATCAGTACGGAGGGTATACCGGAATGACACCGACGCAGTTCGTCTCGATGGTCAATTCACTGGCGGTTGAGGAAGGCCTCCCGGCTAGCGAAATTCTGCTGGGGGGCGATCATCTAGGGCCCAATAGTTGGAGAAAACGGACTGGGTCAGAGGCAATGGAAGAAGCCTGCAGGCTGGTCGAGCAGTATGTGGCTGCGGGCTACCGAAAGATCCACCTGGATGCGAGCTTCATCTGTGCTGACGATAGTGTGCCGCTACGTGCAGAGGTCATCGTGAAACGTTGCGTGGACATGGCTCGGGCGGCAGAACAAGTCACGACCGGTGACGATAAGCCGATATATGTAATTGGTACAGAGGTCCCGGTGCCTGGCGGCGTCACGGAGGATGAGGCAATCACCGTAACTACACCTGATGGCGTCAGGACGACCCTTGCCGCATTCCAGTCAGCTTTCGTCAACTCCGGACTCGAGGCCGCGTGGAAGCGCGTCATCGCATTGGTGATACAGCCTGGTGTCGAGTTTGGTGATGCCCAAGTGCATGATTTCAAACCGTCCAAGGATCTGGCTTCGACGATCGAAGCATTTCCGGGATTAGTGTTTGAGGCGCATTCGACCGACTATCAAAGTGCCGAGAACCTTGATGCGATGGCGCGAAATCACTACTTCGTCCTGAAAGTCGGTCCCTGGCTGACTTTTGCGCTCCGGGAAGGGTTGTTCGCCCTTGAAATGATGGAAAGGGAACTGTCGCCCGGCCAGCCGTCGCATTTCCGGCAGACACTGTTGAGCACGATGAAGCGCGATCCCGGGTACTGGAGAAGCTACTACAGCGGAAGTGCCAACGAAATTGAGCGAAAGCTGGCTTTCAGCTATTCCGACCGGGCCAGGTACTACCTGGGGCATCCGGATGTCTGCAGGGCACAGGAAATTCTCTTCGAAAATCTGATCGGGAATTTGACCGACGGTCTGATTAGTCAGTACATGCCAATGCAGTATCAAGCCATTCGCTCCGGTCGATTGTCGGCGACCCCGCAAGATCTGGTGATTGACCGGGTCTGTAACATTCTTGATCTGTATCACGGAGCGGGTCGGAGGGGTTGATCCGAAGCTCGGTCTGTCGAGTCAGCACGACCTGATCTCGATTTTCCAATTGCTGGCAAAACAACTACTTTGTTTGCAGTCGTAATAAACAAAGTAGTTGTCGTCATGGTGGGGGATTGCGGTTGGTCGTGTTTGCGTAATTCAGCCGCTCATGCGGTTTTTTTGACGAAAGTGCTACGGCACAAAGGAAAGAGGTGAATCATGAAATTCGGAACGCTGTACTCATACTGGGGCAATGAATGGAGTTGTGATTACTTCGAGACGGCCAAGAAGATTGCCAGTCTCGGGTTTGACATCATGGAGGTTGGCGCGGGACACCTGGTATCCATGTCAGATGACGAACTGGCCCGGCTGAAGGCGCTGGCCAAAGATCTCGGCCTGACGCTCACCAGCAACATCGGCCCGGCAAAGGACAAGGACGTCGCCGCAGTCGACGAAGCGACCCGTGCGCGCGGCATCCAATATTTGTCCGACATCATGAAGGCGATGGACAAGCTCGATTCGAGAACATTGGTGGGCGTGCAGTACACCTATTGGCCAAACGACTACA
>RRZU011281136.1_pt1 | contig 10021 bp, 12 predicted proteins | sample 2165561 | NCBI WGS metagenome assembly RRZU01 (sample SAMN10456909, study PRJNA506462) | wastewater metagenome | isolation source: wastewater sludge | place: USA: Moscow, Idaho
AGGGAGAAGGCTACGACCTTCTTCCAGGACGACCATTGCACCAGAAAAAAACCTTCCAATTGCACAGATTTTAAGCAAATCCACAGGAAGGCACTTTTTAAGCCCATAGAGCGAATTAGCACCATTGGACATGCCAACACCTTCCTGACCATGAGAAAGTGGCTTGTAGCCCTTCCTATGGAGCCATTTTTTGTACTGAGCGACTTCAAAACCGCTGATTGAGTGATAAGAAGTCATCAATAAACAGATTATTAAACGATCAGATGATTTAGTTCATTAAATGTTGAATCGTTGACTATTCAATTCCATTTGTTATAAATAAATTAGGTATTTTATAAGGAGAAGAATAATGAGTACCAATTTTGATAATGTAGCCTTTGGCAAAAAAGATGGAGTTGAAGTATTCCACAATGAAAAAACAAATGAAGTGGTTGTTGTATGTCCAAATCAATATGATCTTTACTGGCAATTACGCGGTAAGACACAAGAAGGAACACAATACTCAAGTCAAGTAATGTGGAATGACACAAACAAATTGAATGAAGTTTCCTTCATTGCGAAAAAATCAGTTGATGAATTAAAGAAAAAGATGGTTCTTACAGTTCCAGCAGAAAACTTGAACTCACCAGAAAAACAACAATACTTCAATAATAAAGTCAACAAAACAAGAGAAAGAGTTATTGAAGCTTCCAAGGAATACAACCAATTCTTTTTCAAGAAAGATCAAGATGGAACCTATAAAACAAGAACCATTTCAGATAAATTAGAAGAGTATTCTTACAAGGCAGCTTTTGAACAACCAGGCGACAGAAAGCCAAACTTCCACTTTGCGAAGAATGACAAAAACAATCCTGTTTTATCTGGTGAAGTTGCACATGCTGGCAAATACTATGTTGTTCTTTACACTGGACACGACCAAAACAACATCAACTTTGAAATCATCAACACTGGAAAATTCTTGAAAGGTGAAGACCTTAAAGAACAAAACAGAGAAAGAGCAGTTCAAGAGATTTGTCCTGTAGGAGAAAAGCTTTATATTGATAGAGACAAGTTAGGTAATGTTCTTGAAGTTTCCAAAGAGCCAATAGCATTAGAAAAAAATCATCCTGAACTTGTAGCAATCAACAAAGCAGTTGAAGCAGCTAAACAAGATGTAGCACAAGCACCAAAAGCAGAGCCAACACCAAAAGCAGATGAGAATGTAGAGATTGTGAAGAAAGCACCAGCGAAGAAAAAAGCAGCAGTTGCAAAAGCTTAATCAAAGCACAAAAAAGAAAGGACTCAAGCTTGAGTCCTTTTTCTTTTACATTCTGACCGCCATTTTATTTTGTTGCTTCTTAGGTGGAATGATTTGAACATTTGGATTTTCAGAAGAATTAGGAATATTTATTTCACTTACTTTTTTCACTTCATCTTGTTTCAAGTCATTTGTTTGCTCAAGGGCAAGATACTTTTCAAGTTTATCTAACTGATAAGAACAAGATTTCTTTCCACTTTCACAAGCTTCTCTCAAGAACTTGATACCTTCTTTTGATGCCAAACCAGTTTCTTCATCTTTCAAGACACTCAACCAAGACTTCAAATAAGCAGCATGATTTTCATGAACTTCTGGATTGTATGGAATACCTATTGATGCACCAGTGAAGTAGGAACTCATTTCAGCAGTCAATTCTTCTTTTGCATAATTCTTCAAGTCTTCACTATTGATTGCACTCATAGAGCCAGATTGATCACGGTTCAATCTCTTCTCATGACCGGTTGCATGAGATAGTTCATGAATGACGGTACGGTAATAAGCTTCAGAGCTTGAGAAGGCTTCTATTGGTGGAACACGAACAGCATCTTGTCCAGGTGAATAATAGGCTTTGTCCAAGGTGTGATGTTTGAAATCAACACCATCCTTCTTCATTGCTTCAATCAATTTTTCAGCAGGTTCAAAAGAAGGATTGTCTCTTCCAGTGATTTCAAGTGGTGGATAGCCTTCAATTTGTTCAGCATTGAAGACCTTATAGACATTCAATGTAAGTTTTGGATTGCCTTGTTCATCACGAACAAGCTTAGGTTTTCCATTTTCATCACGAACAATATTGCCATTGGAATCTTTCTCAGCAAACGGAGTGTAGATGATGATGGTTTCAGCCTTCTCACCCTTCTTCACACGATACTCAGCTTTATCCTTTGCTGAAGCATCCTGAATTTGCTTGAAGGTTAGCCATCTTGGATCACCACGACCAGAACACAAGAGATTAACCGCATTGGAGCCTTGATAAACAGTACCAGTGGCAGGATTGTATGGAAGTTGTTCAACTACCATCCACGCCTTTTGATACTTAATATCATCTTCCATTCTTTGAATTATCTTGTTTGCCAAGTCTTCATAAAACTCATCTTTCTTTTCAAAGACTGTCTTCTTTTCTTCATTATTATAATTCTTCTTATACGCCATTTTATTTCTCCTTATATAGCTAAATAAAATATATCAAATTCTTATTATTAGTCAAATAATATTGACAATTAAATTTAATTTGATATAAGAAATAAATAATAAGGAGAAGAATATGTTTAAGATGAAAGGACTACAATTTGCAAGACATTCAACAGACTTGAATTTATTGACAGGCGGAAAGCAAGATGATTGGAAAATTCAAGGAGCAATATTATTTAATGCTTTAAAGACAAAAGACATTATTTTCAAGTTCTACAACTTGAGAACAAAAAAGACAGTTGATTCTATAGACTACAGAGAACCATACTTTATCAAAGCATGTGTAAGAGTCTGGAACTTGCTTGAATACCAAAAACAGTATTCATCAAGCTACGACCACTTATTTAATCTCTATGAAGGTAATGATTCGTTGTCATGGATGTTTAATAACACCATATTCACAAACACACTCTCATTTTCATTGAGTAGCAAAACGAGAGAACTAAGTGAAATCTATGATGGAATTTTTTCAAAAAAGGAAATTGAAGACTTTATTATTTCACTTTCCGAAGAAGCAGATAACAATCAAAGACAATACAATCCAAAGAACAAGCAAGCATTTGAAGAAGCAGTAAATAAAGGCTTCAATCCAAATCTAATAATATTTTGTAGTGATTACATAAAATCAGAAAATGGGCTTATAAAAAGAACAGAAGGAAATGAGATTATTCATTCTCATGAATTGTCAATCATTGCCATGACTAAATATTCATGGAGCTACACTAATGCAGAAAAGCTAACTACAGAATTAAATGCAGAATTAAAAAGACACCATGTAAGAAATCATCATCATCTTGCTTTTTTGATGAAGCAAGACACATTGGATGATTTGAGAAAAATTTATGAATTAAATGAGTATGTTGATTTCAGAGTCATATACCATAAATTCATTGATGATGAATTGAACGATGTATTGAATTTTGTCAATGAAAGACTTCTTAAAAATAGAAAGTTTGTTTTAACCTGCCCTTGGTTTAAAGATCCAACCTTTATATCTGAATTTATAGAACACAATGCCTTCAATTCAGTTGAATATATAGAAATGGTTCCAACACAATTTATTAAGAGTGCAATCAAGAAAGACAAGTCAATCTTGCTAGTAATCTCCAATTTGGTAAGTGAGTGTTTAGGGAAGATTAAAAACATCAGCCGAACAACTTATTACAATTTAAAGACATTGCTTTCATTTCTTCCCAATAAGTTTTTCACCAAAAATCTACTTCAAGAATTAATAGAAAAATCAGACAAAGAAGAAGAAAGAGAACCTTTACATGTTCATTTTTTCAATAAATTCACAAAGGCAGCAAGAACCAAATATCAAGAAGAAATTTTCAAAGACTTTCCAAGAGTCTTTCAGTATTGCACTGAAGAATTTCAAGCAATTGAAGATAACTACATGAAAGCAGCACAATACGGAACATATATTGACTTCAAAAAAATTTGCAAAGAATTTGACTTTGATTTGTATATCAAAGTAATGGAAACTCTCTCAGAAAGAGATTCAATCCTTTTTGGAGTAGAAAAGAAACATGTTCATTCTGAATTTGTAGATTTTCTTGATGCTCATGGAATTCAATTGGCTCAAAACGGAAGAATAGAATTAATTATCATTGACAGCAAACATGTTGAAGAATTGAAGATATTACATAGAAAAGAACGACTTGAAGCAAAGCTTGCAGTCAAAGGAACAAGTGAAAAGAAATTGAAGATATGACTCAGCATCACAAACAAAGAAGGCTCCACACGGAGCCTTTTCTTTTACCTGAATAGTTATAGCCCACTTGCTCTATCTCTCAGAAGGCACGAACGAGTCGGCCAGCCCTAACAGGATCGAGCTACAGCACTGGACTTCAACCAGGTCAGCACAAGGAGAGTTCACCACCAAGCAACGATGAGCCTGTTAAGGAGAAGGCTTGACCTTCTTCCAGGAAATTTAAAAGGACGAAATGAACATTTATACGATATCGAAATAAATTCAATTCATTGACAATGAAGTTTAATTTGATATAAGTACAATAGGAACAAAAAAACAAAACAAAACAAAAAGGAGTGTCAATGAAAAATTTAAACGAAGACTTACATAAAGCAAACATTAAGAATATTAAGTCTTGCATTGATAGATTTGAGCTTTATAAAAAACAAAAAACATACAATAAAATATTGAAATTACTTTCTCAAATGAGTGTCAGAAAAGAAAATACTCAATTCGTTCTTAATGAGATTATCAAATACAAAGAACTTCTTTACACAGTCAATAAACAAATATGGGAGACAATAGATGGAAACAATTGAAAAAGAAACACTAACATTTAAGAAATCAGAATTTAAAATTAATTGGAAGCATTTTTTATTAGCCATTCCACCAGTAGCACAGTTCTTTTTGGTTTGGTATAGCTGGCAACTGATCAAGATTTTTTCAGTATTTGTTTATAAAAACTTTGTAAAAGCAGTCTATACACAAACAGCTATTTGGCTTTATGGTGAAAATGGCGATGCTTCAAAAGTCAATAAGAGTGTTGAAATTCATCACAACAGAGAACTAAAAGCAACAATCATAAAAGCAAAGAGATTTGAAAAGGTGGCCTTACTTTCAGTTGTTCTTGTCGGCACATGCTGGTTAATCCTTCCAGTTAAAAGCGAATTAAACAGCCCAACAGTCATTATTGGGAAAATGATTGAAAGAATACCTTCAGCAGCACAAGAAACAATCCATAACCACCTTAGGAGATAACAATGAAAAGAAAGGAAATATTAAAAAGAAGAAGATCATCTTATTTCAAGAAGCACAAAGAACTTCCTAATATCAAACTATTTATGTCATCATCAAAACTTGAAAAGATTTACAAAGAACTCATTGATGAATTCATTCTTCCAGAAACAAGGCTCTAATAAGAGCCTTTTTTTATTCACCTAAGATATCGAGATTTCTTTTATTTCTTCAATTTAATTGACAATCAAATTTAATTTGATATAAAAATAATATGAGTCAAACAATAGGAGAAAAAGACCATGAAAAAATTAACAGTTATTTTATTAGGAATGTTAGCAGGATTTGCAAATGCTCAAGATGTAAAAGTTTTAGCAAATGAAGTCTATATCAATGGAAATTATTGCAAATCAGTTCAATCAATATACAAAGAATATTTCAAATTAACAAAAGAAGAAGTAAAAGACATTCAAAATGGAAAGCTTACAGGTGTTGCTATTGACGATATCGGACTAGGATTAAGAACAGAATCAACATTTCCAGCAGTCTTTGGATTTGATGCAGAAGCACAAGCCCAGGTTGCAAGAGACTCATTTGCTATGGGTGGAAAATTCAAATACGACAAAAAAACTTCCACTTGCACAGTATTAGTTATTGACAACAAGGGAGTTAAATAATCATGCAAAGACCAATGAGAAAACTAGAAAACGGAACACATGAAGCTTTCAGTGATGAAGAGTTTATTGAATATGTAGCTCATCACTACGAAACTGAAGCAATTGAAACAACGGTAGATTTTTATGATGAAGTGGTTCACACCATCTTGAAATTCCATGCAAACCAAATGAACTATGAACAGTTCTTAGCCTTCATGAGCGAGAATTTTTCAATTCACAATGAAGCATACAAGAGAGCAATAAGTTCATCAAAAGACCCTATCAAGTGGAACTAATAACAAGAATAATAAGGAGAGAGATATGAAAAAAATAATTACAACAATTTTAGCTTTATCAATGGCTTCAGCTTTTGCACAAGTTATACCAGCAAAAGACGACGGAAAAGGATTGAGTGTTGAAGCTTTAGACTTTCAAAAAGACCCAACATTAAAGAGAATTCACGATACAAAGACTTTTACTATTGCAGTTCGCAAGTCTTCAGCACCATTTAGCCAGGGCAACCAGGCAGAAGGATATTCAGGAATTGCAGTGAATTACTGTAAGCAAGTAGGAAACTATCTAAAAGAATATATTCCAGACCTTCAATTCAAGTATGTTGAAGTTGATAGTAAAATCCGTATTCCAACAATAAAAGAAGGCAAGGCAGACATTGAATGTGGCTCTACCACTAACAATGCAAAAAGAAGACAAGAAGTGAGTTTTTCAATGCCTTACTTTGTAGCAGGAGTTAAAGCGATTGCTTTGAAATCAAATCCAATTAAAGACCTTGAAGAGATGGATGGAAAAACTATTGTTTACACAAAAGGAACAACTACAAAAGATGTTGAAGAAAAAGCCTTCTGGAACTTAAAAGGAGACAAGGTAAAAACAATCAACGGAGAAGACCATGCTGAATCATTCAAGTTATTGACTGAAAAGAAAGCAGATATTTTCATTAATGATGATGTGTTGCTTTACACATTAGCTCAGAAAACAGGCCATCCAGAAAACTACAAATTCTTGAATGTCTCCTTATCAGTTGAACCATACGGATTGATGACACAGAAGGGAACAGCATTAACAAGCATTGCAGACTATGTAATCAGAAAATCCATGAAAGATGGAAGTTATCAAGCAACATGGGAAAAAGCATTTGCAGATAAGCCTAAAGGCAAAATTATGGATGAGTATTTAAGACAATGTAAATCTGACTTAGTAATGAGTATATGCAACAATGTTCCATTGTAAAAAGCACAGACAATAAAAAAGGACTCATGATTGAGTCCTTTTTGTTTTGATATTGTATTTCAGTCAGAGAACAACTTGATTTGTTCGTATCTCTTCTTGATGTGTGGAATTTCTTGTACTCGTTTAGATGCAAAAGTATAGGCTCTAAAATTATTCTCAATTGCAGCAGAAATGACTTCTTCATCATCAAGAAATTTATTAGCCGCCCAATCAATAATATTGCCTTGAATTCCTACAGCATAAAGAACCAATTCTTTATCTGATTTTAGCTCATCAGAAATATACTCAAAGAATAGGTAATTCTTCTTTATGGCTTTCATGGCAAATTCTTTGTTGCCCTTGAGCCTATCACTTACTTTTTCAAAATCATCGATATGCAGATTTTTTAGGGCTTGACCTTCATCATCCCAATCAATTTCAAGTTCTACTTTTTCATCAAAGAAAACTTCAAACTTGAACAAACCTTCAATCACATTGCCTTGATTCTCTTTGATTTTAGGAAGATAGTTTTTGTTGCAAAAGTCAGATAATGCTTTTCCAATATTGTCTGCACTGTCATTTTTTCCAATGATTAGAGTATCTTCAAGCTCAGGACTTGTTAATTCAAAATATATACTCTTTTCATCTTTTCTCATTGAAACACTAGCTTTGCTTTCAGAACTCATGAAAGCCCACTCATACATTTCAATCATTGAATCTCTTAGATGAGAACCAAGCTCAACACCTTCAGAACGGATTGAATGAATAACTTTCTTCAAGGAAGAGTAGTAGAAAAAGACAACATTGATTCTTGTTAATTTTGTAATAGGCATCACCAAATCCTTAAATGAAACAAGGGAGTATTTTAGCTCCCTTGATTGAGTTCAGAATTCTTTCTTGCGTTTTTGCTTTGGACTGATACCGAATCTCAGTTCAAAGAATGCATGGTTCAAGTATTTTTCACCATAACTTGCAAACTGGCTGAAGTCATTTTTTGCTTCATTGAACTTTGTGGAGCAAGCAACTTCTTCAGAAGTAGGGTATTCCATGCCCTTAATCTTCTCTTGTATGTCCTGAAAAACATTGAAGATTTCTTCTTGCATGATGGCAAGTTGAAGAGAAGATTGGAAAGCGAGTTGTGATTTAGATGAATTCCGTGGACGACCACGTTTAGGCTTTTTGATTAAATCAGGAACAGAAGGAGCTTCTACCTTTGGTTCTTGTTCTAACTCTTCACTGACAACTTCATTGATTTTTTTATCAAGATACTTTGCCATTGCAACAATGGAGACTTGTACCTTGTCAGTGTGATCATCAAGAATGAAAGGAAGCTTCTTTGTAGAAGACAAACGATAGATATGCCACTTGGAGACATTCAAGATTTTGGCAATGTCCGATACATCAAGAAATATCTTTCCAGGAAACATGTCCTTTAATATTTCAAGATGACCCATGCAAAAACCTTTATCGTTTTTAGTTGGTGCGAACTATCGCACAAATTAATTGCCCATCATACATCATCAGACGATGCTTGACAAGACTCCATAAACAAGATAACGAATTGACTTTACTTCTTCATTTGTTATATTAAATTCAATATAACAAGGAAATGGAATGAGTAAAGAATGGAAAACAGAACAATTTAAAAAAGAAAGACTTAACGAATGCAATGAGATTGCTAAACACTTTTCAGGAACACTAATTTCCAATCAATACACCAATGCTTCAGATAAGCTTGAATGGAAGTGTTCAAATCCCAATCACAAATCATGGCTTGCTTCTTACAACCATATTTCAAGAATGAAAACTTGGTGTCCAGAATGTTCAAAAGAAAGATTGAACGAGAAACACAAAGTATCTGAAAAACTTGAAATAGCCAAAAGATATGCTTTAGAAAAAAATGGTCAATGTCTTTCTGAAGCATACATTGGAAGCAGAACAAAATTAAAATGGAAGTGTAGCAATGAAAAACATCTTCCTTGGTTAGCCCTTCATTATGATGTTGTTGAAAGAAATAAGTGGTGCCCTGAGTGTGCAAAAAATCATAAAGCAGAAGACAAGGCAAGAATTTTTATTGAAACATTCTTTGGAAAGCAATTCAAAACAACAAGACCAACATGGAACATCAACCCTTCAACAAACTATCCATTGGAACTTGATATTTACAATGAAGAGCTTGGCATTGCTTTTGAGTATGATGGACCACATCACTACTTCTTTAACACAAGAATCACAGACACAGAAAAACAACAAAATTCTTTCTTCAGTGTTCTCATAAATGACTACATTAAAGAATTCAACTGCAAGAAAAATGGAGTTTTTCTATACCGAATTAAGGCTTACAGTGGAAAGTGGAGCTTCAAAAATTTCTACAAACACTTGAAAACAGAGTTAGGCAATCAAGGAATCAATCTTGATTTGAGCAGTGAACAGCTAAATAATATTGAACTTCAGATAGCGAAGATATAAAAAAAGGACTCAACCGAGTCCATTTTTTTTGTTGGTGCGGATGACAGGACTTGAACCTGCAAGCTTTTCAGCACTGGCTTCTAAGACCAGCGTGTATACCAATTCCACCACATCCGCTTTGATACCCGCACTGCACACAACAGATTGACTATTTTATCGTACTCTCTGGTAGTCATCCAGAAGAACCAACCCAAACTTTCCCAGAATCTTCCCAAATCGAGCACCGCAAACCATGCCATTTAGTGCTTATTACTGCCAAACAGGGACAAATAGGAGCAGTCAGTGAGTCAGTTCCAAGTTGTTGATTCAGAAGGGCTTTTTAGGATTTTTCCTTGTAAATCAAGGAGTTCGACGTTCCCAAAAAAACCTGATACACTTGAACCTAAATCCAGTGCGTCTACCAATTCCGCCACCCTCGCTAAAGGAAGACCGTATACTTCGGCCCGAACGAGCCGGAAACACACGGTTAGCCGTCAA
>RRZU011460231.1_pt1 | contig 10021 bp, 11 predicted proteins | sample 2165561 | NCBI WGS metagenome assembly RRZU01 (sample SAMN10456909, study PRJNA506462) | wastewater metagenome | isolation source: wastewater sludge | place: USA: Moscow, Idaho
GACTCCATGCGATTAACGGTTTCAAGAATCTCCTGGCCTTGCAGCACCTCCCTGACTTCAAAGGGATTGAGACTTGGCATCTTGACGACCATAAGAGAACATCATCTTGCAGCACCTCCCTGACTTCAAAGGGATTGAGACAACAGGCCACAGCTGCGCTGAAAATCGCGCACGCTTGCGACACCTCTCTGACTTCAAAGGGATTGAGACTCACCAGCACTGAACGATGAATGAGGCATCGGGCTTGCAGCACCTCCCTGACTTCAAAGGGATTGAAACAGGCTGTTTTCAGCACCGCAACATGGGCAACGCCTTGCAGCACCTCCCTGCCCAAAAGGGATACATTTAAAAACCGGCCTGTAAGCATTTACAGGCCGGTTTTGTTTGTTCACACGGTTTGTGTGAGCAGATAAGGCTGAATCAGCCCCAAGATGTGTTGGTGCAACTCCTCTGGCTCTTGCCAGGCATCCAGGCAATGCCATTGGGTATGTTGCAAGACCGGGTGATGGCTGGTTTGGAGATAGGCATAACCCGCTGCGGCATGGCACAAGCGGTTGAGGGTTTCGTCTCCCAAACCATAATGGCGTTGGCGCTTGCTCAAGCGCTGTTGTAAGCGCTCAAAGTGTTGGCCCACATCAAGATAAATGACCAAATCGGGCACGCGCGAATGGTATTCTTGCTGTAAAACCTGGTTTAAATAGGCTTGTTTGGCGGCCTCTGTGTCTGGCAAACGGGTGACCCAACTGGTTAAGATGCTGCGCTCGCCCACCACCAGTGGCTGTTGCCAATCGATTTGGCTGGCATGGTGGTTGGCACGGGCGGTGTACAAAGCCGACACGAAGTCATCGTCGTGCGCAAAAGCAGATGCTGCTTGTTCCCACCAGCTGTGGTTGGGCATGGCGTGGGTGGGACACAGCAAGGGCACATCTGAATGGTGTTGCTGCAACCACTGTTGCAACAAGCCAAACTGGGTGGATTTACCGCTGCCTTTGATGCCTTCGAGAACAATGTACATGGGCTTCCTGACTTAAGCCAATTGGGCTTCTTGACGCGATCGGTACAGGGTCATGACTTCGATGTCGAATACCTGACCGCCCATGGACACATCTTCGATGTAATCCCCGGCTTTGGCGTGCATGATCCATTGAGCCAACGGGGTGTTGTAACCCAAGACTTGCTCATTCACGTCGGTTTCATCGTAACCGCGCAATTCCCAGGTTTCATGCTGGGGCTCATCACCGATCCAACGGGCGATTTTGATGATGGAGCCTATGCCAACGGTGGTGGTTGGGCGCATGCCATCGTGGATGTCGATCAAGCGCACTTGTTCGATGCGTTCGGTCAACTCTTTGATCTGGTGGTTGATGTTGGCCTCTAACTGCTGCATGCGGTTAAATTCCGGATTGTCGTGCCAACCGTCCCCTGACAATTCAAAAGCCAACTGACGTTGGTCACGGATCTCGGCATACGCCAATTGTTTCTCTTGCAACAAATGTTGCAATTGGGCCAAGCCCTTTGCGGTCATCCAATAAAGCATCGGTGTTTCCTTGTGATGGGTAAGATTAAAGGTTTTTCAAATTCAGGCCGCTTGCAAACCGCTCCATGCCTGGCTTTGGCACTCGTTGATGAAGCGGCGCAACAAGGGCGCCAAGGCCTCTGCACTCAAGCGTGGCATGTCCACTTGTGGATTCAATTCTTCTTGAATCGGAATCAAGCGGGTGTCGCCTTGCTCGGTAGGCGCACTGACCATCACGGTCGCCACCAGGTGTTGACCTGGGTTGATGATGCGGTGCAAGACCAATTTCGGCATCACATAGCTGCTGCCTGCGCCATACTGGCAATGCTGTTGCAATGACAAACGGCAATGACCCACGGCTTGCTTGCCCGCTGCGGTGTTGGCGGTAGCTGCGGCATAACGAAACTCTGGTAATACCTGTCCTTGGGCATCATCGACCCAGATTTCGCTGTTGAGCGTGCCCACCAACACGTGTGAAGCAAACGACCAACGGTGATCGTGGATGTTTTCTTCACAAGCGCTGCCGGCAAACCAAATGTGCAAGCGCAATTTGTAGCCTTGCTCATCCAGCAATACCACTTTGACAAAGCCATTGCCGTGCACATAAGAACGAGCGGCCACAGCTTGCAAGCTGTCGGCATCGGCCAACAAGGCTTGCAACAATGGCAACAAGCGTGGCAAATACAATGAGTCTTCCAATACCGTCACCAAGCCCTCACCCGCTTGTGGGTGTGCAGCAAAATAGTGCTGTAACTGCTGATTCACTGCGTGTAAGGCGATGGGTGTGGTGCTCATGTCTTGTCTCCCTGAACTGTGTCGCCATTAAACGCCATCGCCTCGATTGAATGCGGCGATGCTAAGCTTAATGCGACTGTCATCTCAGGCTTCTCAGCCCGCCACACCCATAAGAAAAGCCCTGTCAACTGACAGGGCAGAAGATTGGCATACACACGTCACACACTTGTTTGATCAAACCGTTAGATGGTGGCAGTGCTTGGAATACACTGGCATTCAAGACCGTGAGACCCCAATATTGAGGTACACAACCGCGTCGGACTCGACCATCTACATAGGATGTATACCGATTGTTGACATGATGTGGGCCACACAAAATTTGTTCAGAGCACCTGCCTGTGCCTGGTTGATTGAGCTCTTTCCCCTTCTCGATGGCCTCGCCACAGTTTTGGCTCTACCCTCCCCAAACACACAAGCCCTGTTCAATGACAGGGCTTTTTTTTAATGCACATACACTCTTTATGCGCGCGCGTTCTTCTATGGGCATTCAGCAACGACTAGTCATTACCCCATTGCCGTTGGTTTAATCAATACATTTACAGGCCGCATTAACCACTGTGCCACACCAGTGAATCCTCGCGGAGTTGTTAAGCTTGAGAAAACACCCACCCAGCCCACGCATGCGGTGTAATGGTACCTGAATCAACACCGAGCACTCACCTGAGTGGCTGACCAGCCTACTCAAACCAGTGAGACCCGAGTGATGGTACTGGCGATTGTGGCTTGGGCTTAGACCAACATGCCCTCCACAACACAGGACTGGCGATTCAAATCCTGCAAGCATCCAGCTTGTTAAGCTTGAGAAAACCCCCAATCAGGCCGTACATGCGGTGTAATGGCCTCAATTAAACAAGGAGCACGAACATGAATTGGTTACCTGAAGGTTTGGATAAGTTGGACAAGAACGTTGCACTGTTTGTAGTAGCAGCGGGTGCCATCGTGGCAATGTATGTGCACGCATCGAACGCGATCACCAAAGGGTAAGTGTGTGAAGAAGCCCCTCTTTTGACTGCCATGTTTAGAGGGGCTTGTATCCACACCATCTATCCATGCCTGGTTTTTAATGCCGCCCAAATTGGTGCAAGCACTTAAATATCGTCATGGCATAGATTTACCATTACAATCGCCCTGCATAGTCCGTCCAGTAAGAATGGTCGCCACAATAAAGATTGAACAATATGGCTGCTGGTTGAATTGACCAGCGCATTGATACAAGTTACAGAAAGAGTTTATGAAAATACTATTGGTCGTATCTGGCATGACGCCACAAATCATCACTGAAACCGTTTATGGCTTGGCTGTGGCGCCTGAAGAGGGCACTGAAGCATGGATTCCCGATCAAATTCATGTGTTAAGCACCAAATTTGGCCTCGGTCAGATTCGAGGTAGCATCATTAAACACAATGTGTTTGCGCAAATGATCGCTGATTATCCTGATAGCAAATTAGAACAAATTGAATTCAGTGAAGCCAATTTTCACGTGTTTAAAGATGCACAAGGCATGGAATTGGATGACATCAAATCCAAAGAAGACAGTGAAATCGTTGCCAACGCCATTTGCCAAAAAGTGCGTGAATTGACCGCTGATGACAACAATGAATTGCATGTTTCCATTGCTGGTGGCCGTAAAACCATGGGTTATTACGCGGGCTATGCCATGTCTTTGTATGGTCGCCCACAAGACCGCATGTCGCATGTCTTGGTGTCAGAGAAGTTTGAGAATGTTCCAGAGTTTTACTACCCCACTCTTTATTCAAACGATATTTTAAACCGCAACAATATTTATGTAGATACCAAAGACGCCCAAGTGTGGTTGATGAACTTACCGTTTGTGCGTTTGCGTGAGGGTTTGAAAAAGACTGAGTACTTGAACTCAGACTTTTCAGAAACTGTGTTCAGAATTAACAGCGCCAACAGCGAAATCGAATTGACACTCAACACCGCCAACCGTGTGGTGATGGTCAATAAAGACTTGAATTTGGCGGTGAAATTACAACCGATTACGTTTGCATTCTTGCATTGGTTTGCAGATTTGGCTCAGAACCAACCTGATGTATTGGTGCGTGTGCCAAATGAAGAGGTCAGATTGTGCGCCAATCCCCAAAGCTATTTTGCCAAGAACGATTTTGGGGCCAGTTTGCAATTTAACCAATATTTGAACAATGAAGATGTGTTGGAAACAGATGAAGACATCATCGAAAGTGTGCGTGCAGGCACAGGTGCCATCATCTTGGATAAGAAACAGTTTTCAGAAATCAAATCGCGTCTGAAAGCTGAGTTGACCGCGGTATTGGGTCGTGATTTGACCAATAAGATCTTGCCAGTGAAGGTCAGCAGCAAAGGTTTTCAGATGCCTTTGCCTGCAGAGGCCATCATTTTCAACCAATTTGACAACAGTGAGTTGGAACAAGCCGCCAAAAACAACGCCCCGAAAAAATCCAAATAATTGGTATTCATTGGCAGCATGAATCAAAAGCATTCTGAACACATCAGAATGCTTTTTTTATGATTAAGCCATACACAATCTCGGTCAAATGTGTCATCTGTACATATTCGCGCCCCACCCTCAAAGTACGTGCCTTTACACAATACTTCTTGGTTTAAGCAAATCAACAACACATACAAAAAAACCGGCCTGTAACTATTACAGGTCGGTTTTTTATATTTATCCCTTTGGAGTCAGGGAGGTGCTGCAAGAAAACAGGCCGCCATTGTGGAAAAATATGCCGCGTCTCAATCCCTTTGAAGTCAGGGAGGTGCTGCAAGTCATCAAGCGTCAATAAAGTTAGGGGCTCTATTGTCTCAATCCCTTTGAAGTCAGGGAGGTGCTGCAAGACAGTTCAAGCAGCAAGCACAGATACCAATGTGTCTCAATCCCTTTGAAGTCAGGGAGGTGCTGCAAGACATTGCCGAGTTGGAGTTGTCTAAGTCGGATGGTCTCAATCCCTTTGAAGTCAGGGAGGTGCTGCAAGCACCACTTTTTCCACGCTGGTGCAATCGCCGTGTCTCAATCCCTTTGAAGTCAGGGAGGTGCTGCAAGAGTGCTTTACAACACTATTTCTTTAAAATCAACGTGCTATTTGTCAATTTGTGTTAAATTTTTCTTAACACAAATTAACTTTCCTAAGTTTTGTAAAGATCATGTCTGGCAACCTCTTTATTGTCCGCATTTTCTTGTGTTTTGTCCACTACATCAGCATAAACGTTTGCGCTTCCCATGGCTGGGCTGTGCCCATGTATTGCGGCTGATAACGCTGGCTTAAATGCACCCACAATAAGGCATCGGATTCTTCTAAGCACGCCACACATGCGGCCTGTAAGTGTTGGCACTCACTCAAGGTCAACCAACACAAATAAGCCGATTGTTGTTGTCCTACTGCATAGGCCTGCAGCATCTGGCAGACCCGATGGCGTTGACGGTGGTTGCTGATGTCGTAACAAATCAGGTAATGAGTTCGCTGAAACATGTGCCTCCCGCAATCAATAAGCCAGCTGGTAAGACGGTTTTGCCCAATTGTTGGCACGTGTGGCTGTGGTCTAGCTCAAACACCCACAAAGCATCTTGGTCTAGGTGCAATAAGCGTTGCAATTCTTGTTCGCAGGCACGCCATTGCGACATTGTGCCTTGAAACAAATATACACTGTTTTGCATGGCCAGTGCATGTTGGCTGCAACAGCGTTGGACGCGCTGTAAGCGGTTTGGGTCGGCGATGTCGTACACCATCAGTTTGTGGGTGATTTGCTGCATACGGCCTCCCATTCTGCCCATTGTTCAGGGCGGTCGCTTTGGCCTATGCCCCAACGTTGGCAGATGAGGTGGATTTGGGCTTGTAAGGCCCGTCGGTAAACCGGTGCATGTTGTTCATGTAAGGCATAGAACAGTTGTCTGGCTTCTTTGAGCAGCACACAAGCACCTTGTTGCTGGGTGAAGTGTGACGTTTGCCAGGTGTCATTCAGGACGCTGTCTATGACCCAAGCATCGACCAATGCCCGCACAGGCTCCATCACATCACAGGCCAAGGCGTGTCGGCGCGAATTGACTTGGTGGTAGAAACCCATCGCCACATCCAAACCGGCTGCATGCAGCATGCGCACACTTTCTGAATACAACAAGGTATAGGTCAATGACAACAAGGCATTGATGGGATCGGTGGCAGGCCGTTTGCGACGGCCGCTGAATGACCATGGTGCGGGAAACAAGTGGGTCCAGGCACTGAAGTATTGGTGGGCGGCTTGGCCTTCGATGCCCAGCAATTGGCTGATGCTGTTGGCACGGTCAATTTGCAGGTGTGAGTGCTGCCAATGCTCAATCATGGGCAGTTGGTATTGTGCCAACAATTGCTGCTGGGTTTGTACTTTGTCATGCAGCAATTGTTTGGCGTGTGACAAAGCATTCTGTTGGCAGTGTAGGTATTGTGAGAGCCGCTTTTCTGCATCGGTGTGGGCTGGCAGCAATAGTGTCACTTCCCTTTGGTAGCCACTGAGAACCAGCACCCCTATGCCCAAGCTGCCCAGTTTGCCCAAGGTACTGGCATTTAACTGTACTTGGCTGGCAATGATGATGCGCTCTAACAAGCGCAACGGGATGGTGGCACAACGCTGTTCGTGTTCAAACACCAATAAGGCGTCTTTTTGGTGGTTCAGGCTGAGGTTTTTACGGTCTATGTACAGGCTGTTCATGCTGATCCTCCTGCAGATGGTTTGGGCGGTGTTTAGCACTTAAGCAGATTCAGCAGAGCCTTAGTGCATTGCTTAAGCTTAAGAAATCACCACCCACAATGATGGTCTGGCTAAGATGGCATTTAAGGCAAACAAAGTTATTGCTTTATTTTTCAATGAATGCGCATGTCATCAATTGTTAAGCTTAGTGAAATGCTTTAATCTGCTGCTTTTGAGGCATTCTGCTCGTGATTTCACGAATTTAAAGGAACACGATATGGCCGTATGGTTTGTCTCCCGTCACCCCGGTGCCATCGATTGGATGGCCCAACAAGCCCATTGGCAGGTTGACCATTGGGTGGCGCATTTGCAGTTGGACGATGTGCAAGCGGGAGATATGGTCGTAGGCACTTTGCCTTTGGGCATGGCAGCAGACGTGTGTGCCCAAGGCGCGCGGTTTTGGTTTTTAGAGGTGCCGATGCAGGCGGCACAGCGCGGTCAAGAGTTGTCAGCAGCGTTGATGACTGAGATGGGTTGTCGTTTGACGGAGTTTGAGGTAAAGCGAGTCCCTGCCGCAGGGGAATAATGGACAGATTTGGAGCGCAGTAATGCAAAGTTATGAAGTGTATGTGTGTTTGATTTCGGCGCAAGCCACCCCCAATTTGGTGCCTATTTTGAACATGAATCCCCGTCCCAAAACCGTGTTGTTGATGGTGACTGAGGCGATGACCAAGCAAGCGGCGTATTTTCAGGAAGTGCTTAAAACCCAGGGCATACACAATGTCCACCAAATCGCCCTGAGCGACTCTTACGATTTGGACAGCATCAAAAACCAAACCATGGACTTGTTGGATCAACAAAACCTGCTCGACCAATGGGACAAGGTGGCGGTCAACATCACCGGTGGCACCAAATTGATGTCTTTGGCCACGTATTTGGTGTTTGATGGCTTGGGCGGTAAATGCTTTTACTTCACCGAACAAAACCAATGGATAGAGCTTAAAAGCGGTGCGTCAGAAGCCGTGGTGCTGAAGAAATTCCCGATTGAAAGCCTGTTGATCGTCCAAGGCTTCAGGGTCATCCACGACAGCAAGTACAACACATCCAAACCGCTGAACAAACCTGAGTTGACCGAAGAATTGGTGAAATTCCAGAAATACAGCCAAGCGATTTCGGAATTGAATTATGAGTTGTCTCAAACCAAGTCCCAAACCCAATTGGCGTATTCGTCAGACAAATTCACCGGTTACAGCCCATTGATGGAGTTGATCGACTTGTTTGTGCTGCACGGTGTGCTGAGTCACGAAGGCAATACCATCACCTTTTTATCGGTGGATGAGCTGAAGTTTGCCAAAGGCGGCTGGTTCGAGGAACACATTTACTCGGTAGTCAAATCTTTACCTGGCATACAAGACGTGGCGATGGGCATGCAAATCGACAATTCCGCCACCAAGCAAACCGATGGCACCAATGAGTTGGACGTGATGTTCACCTACAACAACCGTTTGCACGTGATTGAGTGCAAAACGGTGAATTACCAGTCGGCGCATAACAAAGGCGAAGACAAAAAAGAATTGGACCGCTTGGTTGCGTTAAAACAAAGCGGTGGCTCGGCAGCCAAGGCATTGTTTGCTTCATACAAGAAGTTGGACAGCGATGTGCGCGCACGGGCCAAAGACAAAAACATTGAAATCATTGAGCAGAACGATTTGAACGGTTTAAAAGCCCGTCTTAAAACATGGATAGGCATCCAAGACCCAGTGCCAGCATCCCGCCCTGAGGTCGATGAACCAACGTCTTAAGCTTAAACAAACACAGAATGTGGGTGTGAATACGCTAAGGTGTCCACATCCATTCAATGCAACAGATTAGACCCCAACCGTGGTGGTCACATGTGGGAATCAAAAGGGAGACATCAATGGCTGTTCGCACGCCAGACTTGGCATGTCCAAGTTTAGAAGCCTTGCTTCAAGACAATACGCTCAAACCTTTGCAATGGCACAGCATACAGTGCCAACTCGTTACCCCTTTGTATGGCGGCGGCGTGGAGTCGGCTACCGTAGATGAACGCATGCCGATACGGGTCAGCGCCATCCGTGGCCAGTTGCGCATTTGGTGGCGCTTGTTGGCCAAACACAAATGGAAACTGGGCTCAGATGTGGAGATTCGCCGAGCTGAGTTTGCTTTGTGGGGTGGGATGGGCAAAGAGGCCCACGCCAGTGAGGTGTTTTTAAAAGTGGCAAACGTGAGCAAGGCAACAGTCGTGCCTTATAAAGATTATGCCACCAAGCCCAATCCCAACAATCCTCATCTTATGATGCCAACAGAACTGGCTTATGTGTTCTTCCCTGCCTCCAACGAGACCAATCCCGATGTCACACACGAGGTGATCAAAGAAGGATTGACGTGGGACTTGCATTTTCGTTTTGCAGACAGCTTACAGCAAGATGCTGCACGTTCAGCCCAAGTCATAGAGGCCTTGCGCTGGTGGGGGCAGTTTGGTGGTTTGGGCTTTCGTTCACGCCGTGGTACCGGTGCGGTACATGCTTTGGCTTGTGAGGATTACCCTGAAATTGCGACGGTACCCGATGCCCAAGAGGTTACGAATGCAGGCTGCCAATTGGCCACGCTGGGTGCGAGCGGATCCGCGCTGGAGGCATGGAAGAAGGCCATCACCAAACTGCGTGATTTCCGCCAAGCACCAAACATCGGTCGCAATCCATCTTCAAACTTCCCCAAACCTGCTGGACGCAGCCGCTGGCCAGAGCCAGATGCGATTCGCCGCATCCAAAAAAGAGCATCTCCCCTCCATGAATCCGTTCACAAAGCTGGGAATGTGTTTCCGCGGGGTTTGTTTGGCATGCCCATCATCTTCCATTTCGTGGGTGCGGGTGAGCCAAAAGACACACAGCTACAACCCAAAGGCAAAGAGCGCATGCCCAGCCCGATCATCATCCGGCCCATTTTTGCGGGTCAGGACAAAGATAAGATCAAGTGGCAGCCAGCAGCCTTGTTATTGCCGTTTGAACACCTGAATGAAATGAATGTGGA
>RRZU012924662.1_pt1 | contig 10021 bp, 14 predicted proteins | sample 2165561 | NCBI WGS metagenome assembly RRZU01 (sample SAMN10456909, study PRJNA506462) | wastewater metagenome | isolation source: wastewater sludge | place: USA: Moscow, Idaho
ATAACCCACTACCACGAAATTATGTTCAGGTAACAGATAAATGCTGCCGCCTTTGGCTTGATATTTTCCTTCGATATCAGGCTCGGCAAAGACCACTGAGCTGATACACATTCCCCCTACAAGTATTAAACTAAATCGTCTCATATGGATTCCACCTGTTATTTTAATTGCTCATTTTCACAGTTTTATGCTCAGTCTCAGGCTGATCATATATGTTTTACAACATTTCACCTCCCTGGACAATCCACCCAAAAAAACGTATAAAGCACCTGTTTAGATTGAATACCGAGATTTTATTTTGAAACTCATCCTTGCACCCATGGAAGGCTTAACTGATCCGATTATGCGTGATGTCCTCACATCCGTAGGCAGCTTCGACTGGTGTGTCACTGAGTTTATTCGTGTAACCAACTCGGTATTACCTGATCATATTTACCATAGCTATTGTCCTGAGCTATTAAATGGCGGTAAAACTGCTGCGGGTACACCCGTACATGTTCAATTCTTGGGAAATGACCCCGAAATGTTGGCTGCCAATGCCGTTCGGGCTGTTGAACTCGGTGCACCTGTCATTGATATGAATTTTGGTTGCCCTGCCAAAACCGTCAATCGTCATCGGGGTGGTTCGGTGCTTTTGGATGAACCAGAAGTTGTCCATGAATTGGTGAAGGCTGTGCGAGATGCTGTTCCAAGCCATATTCCTGTATCTGCCAAAATGCGTTTGGGCTATATGGACAGAAATTTTACTTTGGAAAATGCCCATGCCATTGAAGACGCAGGCGCTGCATGGGTCACTGTACATGCCCGCACCAAAGCGGATGGTTATACCCCGCCTGCATTTTGGGATTTATTGCACCCGATCCGTGAATCATTAAAAATCAATGTGATCGCCAATGGTGAAATTTGGAGCAATGCCGATGCTAAACAATGTCAACTTGAATCAGGCTGTGAAGACCTGATGATTGGGCGTGGTGCAGTCACTACACCTGATTTGACCCTATGTATTCGCCAAAATATTGATACGCCTTTAATCACTTGGAATGAGCTGTTAGCTTTACAAATTCGTTTCTTAAATGGCACATATAAAAAAGAAATGAATATGGTTGGGCGTTATAAGCAGTGGCTGGGCATGATGTCAAAACATTATCCTGAAGCTAAAGCATTGTGGGATGAAGTTAAACGTTTAAAAAGAATTGATGAAGTGGTTGAAAAGCTGAATCTTTCTAAAAATTTATAAGATCATTCGAGAAAGTAAAACATTCACTTTTGAATTGGCACAGCCTCATTTTGTATTGAGACGTTTAAATTAATCCGCATAGACAATACCTTACTTTTGACAGGGTAAAAGTAACAAAACCCTCTTGTTGGCTAAAGGAGATATCCATATCAGCCTGAGCCAACATGTCGACATCCGTGTCGCCCAACGCGATATCATCATTAATATGATGATTTTAAATGAAAAAATTTTCTACAATCAAACTTATTCTAAAAATTAAAATAGGTCTTGGGCAACTTTTAAGCCATCACTGTTTTAAACCTTTCACCTCGGCAATCACTGTAGGCAAGCTCCACGCACCACCTGCAAAGCCTCTGCACTTGCCTGTCGTACCATCAAAAGTTTGTACATAACGCTGACCATTCCAAGTCCATTCAGCTTGTGACCAACAATCTCCCATACCACGACCTTTATGATTTTCAAACAATTGACTGTCTTGATTATCACTAATCTATGCGCTGACAAATTGCTTTACCTCAGTCAGTTTTTTATTCATCACCCACGCACCAATCCCCTGATTATAAGCACCTGTCCAACACTCACTCATCACAAGATTGGAGTTTGAATCTATTGGATACACAGAGATGCGATTTGGACGAATGCTGTCTGCATCATTGACAAAAAGACTGCGACAATCATCTTCCTGAACTGTTTTACGCAACAAAGGCAATATATTTTTCACTTGCTGAATCGTGATACTTTGCCCCTCTCCATCCTGATAAAGAATATTTTTTGCAATAACTACAGGTTTAGCTTCGGCTTTCAACACATTTTGATTGGAATTTTGCCCTTTTTTAATCAATGCAGAAGATGTTCCAATTCGTTTTTGAAACTCATCCATTTTCAATAAAACAGCACTCATGCCCTGTCCTGACAAACGAAAATATTGTTTACCCGTTTCAAAAGTCACGACAGCATCTCGTTGTGTCGTGGCTAACAGTGCATTCAGTTGATTAGGATTAAGCGTCGCTTCAGTGCTATTTTTAACCCAACCATAAGATTTTCCATCTATTTTCAGTTCATATTTAGCATGTGTACTTTGATTTTCCTCAAGTTCACCAAATTGTACTTCTGCAACAACAGGCGTATTTTCACCTGCTTTTCGGGTCAACAGTACACTGACAGGGCGATCATAATCTTCATCTACCTGATACCCTGCTGCGCGACACGTTCCTGTATTGTCACAGCTCAGTTCCCAATCTTTATGCTCAAAACTCATCCCTTGTATTGCTGCAAAACTTGCAGTATTCACGATTACAAGTAAAGTTCCCAAAGCGATTCTTTGTGCTAAATACGGTGTCATGTCAGCATCCTGTTTTTTTAAATTTTAGCTATATTTTAAAGCATTATTGCAAAATCCTATTGGATCATTGTTGAGCGATCAACTTTTTAAAATGCTCGACTTTGCACTGTACCATTAAAATTCAGACAATCTTCAATGCGTACTTTTTGCACCGCTGAGAGTTCATCTATTGAAAACCAACGATATTCCGAATGCTCATCACTGAGCTTGATCTCAGCAGATATAGGCAACTGACATTTAAAAATAAAAGCATGTGAATTGACAGTAGAATGGAAATATACCCCTGATAAATAATCGACCAATATTTCACAGCCAATTTCTTCACGACATTCTCGGATTAAAGCCTCGTGAATGGTTTCGCCCACATCCAAACCACCACCTGGCAAGCCCCACGCATGATCCGCATAAGTCGCTTTTAACAGTAAAATTTGTTGTTGTGCATTACAAATTACGGCATGTGAACTCATGCGATAAAAATCATGAAAACCCATTATCCGATTCCTTTAACGTGCCAAATAACATTTTGAAAAAATCAAACGCAATGCATAAACAATCGCCATTGCAAAAACGGCATATCCGATCTGAGACACAACACAAGGAATACTCAGTACAATGATCGTGCTCAGTGGATAAAGCCATTTTTTAATGCCTTGTAAATGATGTGCTTCGTGCAACAACCATAAACTTGCGGTATAGATCACCAAAGGAATCGCCACTAACCATCCCATCAATTGTGCTGAAATTTCGGCTTGATGTGTACTGACATCCACGGCAGCCGCAAGACTTGCTCCAAGTGCTGCGATACTGACAAAAATAAAAAAATGTCCATAACCCCATGTAAAAGCACGTTTTCTGTTCTGTAGACAATCCGCAATTCCATGATCAAAATACGCCCACCACATGGTAAACATCATGATTAGACCACCGACCATTAAGAAAATAAGCTCAGTACTAACTTGTTGATGTGCCAATGCGTCACTGATTGCTGCATAACTCCCCACGATAGACTCACCCAATACAATAATGGTCAACAGCGAATAACGCTCTGCAATATGATGCGGATGCCATGGCGTCATATTGGATGATTCTGCCCAAATCGGTACAGCCAATTCAGCAATCACCAGTAAAATAAAGAAATAAACACTGAAATGAATCGGGCTAAAGTGGAAAAATAACCACCCGATTTGAACAATAATAATCCCCCATGCATAACGTAAAGCTGTGGTTTTTCGTGCAGGATCACTCATGGCGACCCGAAACCATTGGCTCACCAAAGCAAAACGCATAATGGCATAACCGACGATAATCACATCAAAATCTTGCTGTTGAAACGCGCTGGGAATCCCTGCTGCCAAGACCAGGGAACCAATGATTTGAATAAAGGTCATCACTCGGTACAGCGCATCATCATTGTCATAAGCAGACGCGAACCAGCTGAAGTTCATCCATGCCCACCACAGAGCAAAAAACACCATGAAATACAGCAAGATGCCGTGTGAAAGATGATTTTCAATAATCGCATGATGTAACTGCTGTCCTACTGTGGCGATGGCAACCACAAAAATCAGGTCAAATAACAGTTCCAATGAGGTGGCAACCCGATGTTTTTCATTCGGATCACGTGGGGATAATGGTTTTAACCATTGTTTTGCGAGAGAAAAATTAGGCATGAATTTCGTACATTATTTGAATTATTTAGATGCACAATTATAACCTGTTCAATCGCATAAATCGGTTTTTTTGTAGGCTATTTCAATCACCTGACAAATTCTTTGCAACACAAATCAGTCATTGAAAATATTATGACCAATTCAATAAAATATAAAACAGCGCTCAAAAAGACTCCGATGATTTCGAAGTCTGCATAAGACTCAAAATGAATATTAAAAATTAAAATCCCAAGAGATGATACAAATCACTAAACCACCAGACGTAACTTTGGTTTATCTTTCAGAACAAGCATTTGGCCAGTGACAAGATCAACGGGCATAGAGATATGTTGATGTACGATCAACCACTGATCACCACGTTTTTGTAAACATAAAGTATTGCGTGACCACGGCATTTCCAATTTACCTTTCAATATTGGATTTTCGATACGGGAATGACAATGCATCACAACCAATTCATCGGAAGCATAAATTTTGACATCACGGCGGGCGATTTTCATTTCATCACAAAAATAAGGGCTGAATTTTTCCCATTCGGCCTGATATTCTTTGGCGCACTCCAGTTGAGTACTGACATCAAACATACTGACATCATCTGCACAATGGCGCATCAATTCATCAATTTTTTTACCCACAACTGCCTGATCCCAACACAGGATCTGCTCAAGTGCATCTTGAGCGATTTGCTGATCGCCTTCTATTTCAATACGCATTTTAATGACCACCCTCATTATTTTTATAAATTTGTGATGAATTTATCATTTTATAGTCATTATGTTAACTCTTTTTGTTTTGTTTTTGTATCTAATATAAATTGTTTGCCGCAAAATCATCTACGCTCCTGCAATTGGATATTCACCAACTGCCATTGCCAAAAACCTTTACGCTGAAACAAAAAACCTGTCTGCCCTGTAAGTTTGAGTGGAATGACCAATTGAAATTGGTTTAGCCCAACATAATGTCCCAATGATGATAATTTTTCAGGCAACAATGTCGTGTCTGTGGCTGTCCATGCATCAGGAGATAAGACTCCAGCAGGTGCGGTTGTTTGTTGCTGATCATGTTGCAATTCGGGTTGTGATAGATTCATCTCTTGTACCCATTGCATCAGTTGACTGGCCTGTATTTGAAAACCCGCTATTTCCACCGCAGTGGCAGATTCCAGCAGATCATTCAATTGTAGCCCTTGCATCAATAAAGCAATACTTTGTGGGGTCACAACCTTATCCACCACTTTATCTGTTAATTGAACAGCAGTTCGATTTGCCAGTTGATCCACATAAGTACTTCCTGTCGCAAAACCCAATTGTTGATGCATCCGCTGCTCAATTTGTGGTTTCAGGTGGGTACGAACTGCAGGAAAATCAATATAAGCTGAGATTTTTTCAGACTGACGTTGCTCAATCGCTTGATTGATTTGATACAACGTCCACCAAGGTGAGCCAATCCACACAAGAAAAATCAGGCAAGACATCAGCAATAGACTGTATATCATGACTTTTTTCATACATTTACTCCTGTCAAAGTCAGTCTGTACAGCAACAACCTACCTATCCAGTTTAGACTTGAAGTTCAGGCTTAACGGCCAACACCTGAACCACCATTGCAAGGCCCGTATGCAAAGTCCCCTCCAACACTTCCCGTTCAAGCTGTACCAGTCGGGTAAAGTGTAATCCTGTCAAATCCCGTTCAATCGAAGCCCTGGACGTCATCAAAAGGGTGGATTGACCACCACCTGTACCATATTCAAGCTGTTCAGGTGGATACGCTTCTGCCAAATAAACACCCTGCGGTTTTAACCCTGCAACGATTTTAGGATAAAGCTGTTGTCGTTGTTCCTCTGTCAATGGACAAAAAATCGAAATAATGCCATCCCAAGTCTCGGGTTGAATGTCAAAATCCATAATATTGGCATGGATCGTTTCGATCTTCACGCCCTTCTCCGCAGCCAAACGTTGAGCTTTCTCCAGGCCAACCAGCGAAGAATCCACGGCCGTCACTGTATATCCCTGCTGCGCCAAAAATACAGCATTACGTCCTTCGCCTTCCGCAAGACTTAAAATTTTGCCTTTCGGTATCAGATGAAAGTTTTCTGCTAAAAAATCATTGGCTTGTGTACCATAGACATATTCTTCCTTGCTATAACGTTCATCCCACATACACTCATCACTCCACATATTTTCAGAACAACATATGACAAATCCACAGCTTTTTTGACATAATCAAAAAAAGCATGCCTAAACATGCTTTTGATCTTTCACCTATTTTTCAACTTAGGCTTCGAGCGTTAGATCTTTAATTTTATCAGAAGGGCCATTTTTTTTAACCGATTCAATCCCATTATCACGGGCTGCTTCAGCTGAGTAAAACTGACTCGTGCCAATAATCTGATGATTGGCTGCTTTTAAATTAAAATACGGCTTACCATTTTTAGCTTCAAGACGATCATAGCGACCATCTTCCGGACTGTTTTTCTGCACTGACTCAATACCATTTTGTGCAGAAGCCTTGGCTTTATACAGTTCACTGGTCAAAATCACTTCACCATTGCCCGCTTTCAAAACGAAACGATATTGACCATCTTTCGCCTGACTGATTTCATACCATCCTGACATAATTATAAACCTCTGATTGTTATTTCATTTTTTAAATACAGCGTGTCTGAATATTTTTTACGCTATTGTTCTTGAATATAAATGACTTTATAGCGACTTTACAATTGCTTTTAACAACTCATTTACAACTTAAATCTGAAAGATTATTTTTAAAAAATATATACGTGCCAAACAGTTGGCATAATTATCTGCTGCCTGTTGGGAAATAGGTATCACACATCAGTTGCACCGCTTGATCATTGCCATCCAGAAAGCTTTTCAGCCCTTGGCGAAACTCTTTAAATGGAACATATTCACTTTCAAAGGTTGGTAATTTGTTCGATTTGATTAAACCAAACAGATATGATTTTTCCTGTTTTTGATACAAGGCTGCCTCAACATGAAAATGATATTGCAAGCGATCATAAACCATGAGTAATCCCGCAATATTACGACCACTGTGAATATGTTCAATTTTAAAGTCAAAAAACTCCCCCTGATGTTCTTCCAACATCGACCAGGCAATTTGTTGCGTCCAATCAATATTGTCAAAAGCAGCTAAAATCTGTGCAGGTGAATTACTTTCAAACTGACTGTCGAGAATTTCTGTCGCCTTAAAAAAAGTCATGCTGATACAATAGGACATATCCTTTACCCTTATGTTTTTTATACTGTTATATACTCAATAATGCTGTTTCTATCTCTGATCTGCATAGCATCTGACCATCTTCAAAGATGAAGAACTTAATTTTCTGATTCTCCAATCAATCCTGATATGGAGGATGTTATATAGGGTTCTGCTGAAAAGTCTAAATACAGTCTGCTGATTTCAGATGAATCAGCTTATTGAACCTATGTTTTGAAGCACAGAACATCATTAGCCATTTATTGGAAAAAGTAGAGCTATCATTATTTTTTCAATCTCTACCAGCCTGATTATTGTTTATTTTTTATAAAGTCTATCTGATTAACAACTTAACAGATAAAGAAAGAGACGCTTTATAAATTATGTTACAAAGCGTAAGAATGTCGATTTACAGGATTATGCTTTTTTGACAAATTCAGATTTGAGTTTCATCGCACCAAAGCCTTCTACTTTACAATCAATATCATGACCATCATTGGCATCCACTAAAAGGCGGATATTTTTGTCCTTGTTCCCAACTTTCACCACCGAAGATGAACCTTTAATTTTGAAATCCTTAATGACCGTCCTTGTATCTCCATCAGTAAAAATCTTACCAACAGCATCTTTAATCATCACTTGTGAATCTTCATCCTGCTCGCCTACTTTCCACTCATGCGAGCACTCAGGACAGACAAGTAAATCTCCATCTTCATAACTATATTCAGACTGGCATTTTGGGCAATTTGGCAAAGACATGGAAACTCTCAAAAAAGCAAAGATGCTATGATAGCATCTTTTTATATTTCATAAACTTAAAACACATATTTTAAATAAGGGAATCTATGTTCAGCAAGCTTCAATACAAGTAAATCAATGTAAATACATTTATTCATTCTTCCCATTCATCATGACTGAATTCAAAAAAGTTCATTTAATCAGCCACTTTAAGCCATTCGATCAGCACTGTCACATGGTTATGCCCTTGATTTTTTGCTGCTGTAACAAATGTTATCGTTTCAGTCAAAGCCAACTGCTGTAATTGTTCACGCTGACTTGCATATTGTGCAAGTTCTGTCAGATAGCGTTCTCTGAATGCTTCCCAACGTTGCTCAATGTCTTCGTGATACCACTTGCGCAATTCGTTGGATGGCGTTATTTCCTTTGGCCATGCTGTAATATTCGCATCTTGCTTTTTGATGCCTCGTGGCCACAAACGGTCTACAAGAATCCGCTGACCATCCGCAGAGGATGGTGCATCATAAATACGCTTTTCAAAAATATTCATCTGCATCCTGGTTTTGATGTACTAACTTTCCATACAAATATCAAGCAATTGTTCATTCTGGTCAAACTCTACACACAGGACATATTGGCTGACTTCATCAGGTAAGACAAAGTCAACGACATAACTGTCATCCTCATCTTCAAGCTCCCATTCAATATGGGGACTTAATACCAACATTTGCAGTACCTGTGCAGCTTGCGGTGTAGCTGTTCCTGTGTGTTGCAGCCAATAACTCGCCTCAAGTTCATCCAAATGATGTTGGATAAACAGCTGCACTTCATCATCTTCATCCTGTTGCTCGAACTGCGCCTGTATGGCTGCCCGTGCCAAAGTCGTCAAGCGAGTTTGAATATCATCTGTCATTTTTACGTCTCATTTATCATTATTGATCTGGAATCTCAGGATTGACCAATAAAGCAAGTAATTGCATGCTTTCCTGCCATCCGAGATAACATGCTTCAACTGGAATAACATCAGGGATTCCAGATTGGATAATGCGTACTTCTGTACCGACCAATACGGCTTTTAATTCGATCAGAATCTCGATCTCACCAGCAAGATTGGGATCATCAAAACGGTCGGTATATTGAATCAATTGATTGGGGATCAATTTTCGATAGGTTCCACCAAAGGAATGCGTCAGTCCCGTGGAAAAATTACTGAACGACATTTTATAACTTCCACCTTCAACAGCATGTAAATGATGTACTTTTGCAGTAAATCCATGCGGTGGCATCCATTTAACCAACGCATCGGGGTCTAAAAAAGCACGATAGACCCGTGCAGGTGGTGCACTGAAAACACGATGCAAACTGACCGTATGTGACATAGAGATTCCTTGTCATTATTATTTTTCCTGAGCATTCAATCTACTGCGAATCTACAGTGACATGTTATTATTTTTTGTATTTTTTAAGATCGTCTGTTGGGCAGGCCAAAGCTAAATCATAACGCTCACAGTGCCAAGCCTTATATATTATGGCTTAGCAAATAATTCCATATATACCGAACCTATCTCAATTTGCTGATTGAGTTTCATTAAAGTCGGTACAGGCACAAGATGATCGGGTTGAATTTCCAAGCTCACTTCCCGTAAATCACCCGAAAGCCCTGCCAATTGACACAATACTGAAAACAGTTCAAATTCCATATCAAAAGCAACATCTTCATCACCAAAGAAAGGGATATTACCTACTTTTACCTTCAACTCTGCGGTACACAAATAAACATTGAAAATACCTTTCACATCCGAAGATGAAAGAATA
>RRZU010941233.1_pt1 | contig 10019 bp, 9 predicted proteins | sample 2165561 | NCBI WGS metagenome assembly RRZU01 (sample SAMN10456909, study PRJNA506462) | wastewater metagenome | isolation source: wastewater sludge | place: USA: Moscow, Idaho
GATCGCGATGCCGTAGGCCAGGTAGACCAGGTTGGACTGGGTGGGGGTGAGGACGCCGACGATTCCGGAGATCGACCGTTCGAGCGCCACCCAGTCATTGCGAGTGATGAGGGAGCTGGTGATCACCACAGCCAGCAGGACGGTGGCGGTGGTCAGTCGCAGGATGTCGCTGGTCCGGCGGGTCAGCGGCTGCAGCAGACTGCCCGAGACGGTGACGTCCCGCCCGTCGACTCGCATGCGCCGGGAATCCTCCGGATCTGTTGCCGTCGGGCCTCGTGCTCGCGGGACGACCCCGCTCGCCGAACCCCACGGATCTGTTGCCGTCGGCCGTCGGCTGCGGCCGATTCGCAGATAAAGATATCCGCACGGCGGCCCGGTTCGGTGGACCCGGCGGTCCGGAATTGCGCTGTCCCGTTCCGACGCGGCGCATACCCGCGGCGCCATGGTCACAAACTCGACGCGGTTCGGCGTCGGCTCGGTCCATTCGGGGTTGGGTCGCCGTGTGGGTGGGAATCATGAGTCTCGGCGGGGACGCCACAGACTTGGTACGAGAAAGGCCCGGTCCCTGGAGAAGGGGCCGGGTCTTTCGATATCTCCTCGACGTCGGCAGGACCTCGTCGGGTACCTTCCGTGCCGTGGGAGAACTCGACAACACCGTCGCCGTCATCACCGGCGCGGCCCGCGGGCAGGGCCGCAGCCATGCCGTCGCGCTGGCCGAACAGGGCGCCGACATCATCGGTGTGGACATCTGCGCGGACGTCGCGGCCATTCCGTATCCGCTCGCCGGCCAGGAGGACCTCGACGAGACCGTGCGCCTGGTCGCGGCGACCGGCCGGCGGATGGTGCCGGTGGTCGCCGACGTTCGCGACCTCGCCCAGCTGGAGGCCGGCGTCGCCGCGGCGATCGCCGAGCTCGGCGACATCGACATCGTGGTGGCCAACGCCGGTGTGGTCGCGATCGGCAACCGGGAGCCGCATGCCGAGGACGTCTACAACGCCATCGTCGAGACCAACCTGAACGGGGTGTGGCACACCCTCCTGGCGACGGTCCCGTCGATGATCCGCAAGGGCCGGGGCGGTTCGATCGTCCTGGTGAGTTCGTCGCAGGGGCTGACGGGCCGCGGCGGCGACGGCAGCGCGGCCATGTTCGGATATGCGGCGGCCAAGCACGGTGTGGTGGGCCTGATGCGTTCGGCGGCCAGTGCCTATGGGCCGCACCGGATTCGGGTGAACTCGGTGCATCCGGGCGGGGTCGCGACGCCGATGATCCTCAACGAGTTCGTGGCGACCAAGATGATGGAGAGCACCAACCCCTCTGTGCTGTCGCAGGCGCTGATCCCCGACGCCCCGATCATCGACCCGAAAGAGGTCACCGAGGCAGTGCTGTGGTTGGTGAGCCCGCGCAGCAAGTTCGTGACCGGTGTGACGTTGCCGGTCGACGCGGGCCACGTGGCCTCCTAGCCGGCCGGGGCGAACATCTCGGTGGGGGCGCTGCGACCGCGCAGCACTTCCGATGCCGTCGGCACCCAATGCTCCCGCTCGCCGGTGTCGGAATCGCGCAGGGCAGCGGCCGAGCACAGCACCCGGCCCGGCTCCTGTTTGGCGCGGTCGGCCAGCCGGGCCGACTCGTTGACCGCATCCCCGATCACGGTGTACTCGAACCGATTCAGGGCCCCGACGAACCCGGCGAACACCTGCCCGGCCGCCACCCCGATGCCGAAGTCGAGCTCGTGCAGCTGGCGCATTCGGCCCGCGAGTTCACGCGCAGTGGCCAGTGCGTCGGTGTGCGCGGTCGGGCTGTCCACCGGCGCGCCGAACACCGCGAGGGCGGCGTCGCCCTGGAACTTGTTGACGAATCCGCCGTGGTTGTCGACGGCGAGGACGACCGACTGGAAGAAGGTGTTGAGCAGTTCGGCCACCTGCTGGGGCGGCAGGGTCGCGGCCAGCTGGGTCGATCCGGCCAGGTCGATGAACATCACGGCGACGTCGCGTTCGACCCCGTAGGACGACCTGTCCTGGTTCACCAGCAGGCTGACCACATCGCCGCCGACGTTGCGGCCGAACAGATCTCGTAACACCTCGCGCTCGCGCAGGCCGATCACCATGCGGTTGAACCCGGTCTGTAGCCGCCCGCTCTCGGAGTGCTCGTAGACCGAGACGGTGTGTTCCAGGTTCCCGTGCCCGACGTCGGCCATCGCCTCGACCACATCGCGCACGGGGTCCGAGATCGATTGCGACACCAAGATCATCGCGCGCAGGCCCCAGAGCACCCCGACGGCCATCAGCAGCAGGATCGGCATTTCCAGCGATGCCGAACGGTCGATGAGCCAGCCGTTCGCCCGGGCCAGGATCAGGCCGGCCACCCCGAAGCTGGGCAGCGCGCTGATCAACACCCAGACACTGAGCAGGCGGACCATCACCGAGGGCGCGGTGTCGTGTGTCGAGTCGGCCGGGGCGTCGTCGGGTAGTGCCGCGGCGGTAATCGGTCGCAGTGCGCGCACGGTCAGCAGCAGCGCGGTCAGGATGGCCGCGGTGGTGCCGAAGACCAGTGGCGGGACGATCATCAGCCCGGTGGGCCCGGCCGCACCCCGGTTGACCATCAGCACCGGGATGGCGCTGATCACCCACACCGCGGCCAGCAGCGCGGTCTGCCGCCGGGGGATGGCGAGTGCGGTCCGGCGTTGTGCCGACGTCGGTTCCGCGCCGGCGCTGTACCACCGCAGTGTCGGGATGAAGATCCAGGCAGCGCCGATCGCGATGGCGAATACCGCGAGGATGACCACCGCGGACACGATCACCGCGCTGTGCCCGACGAACATCGCGCCGATGGCGCCGTGGGTCTCGTGCCCGAGCGCGGCCATCACCAGGAGAACTTCGGTTGCAGCCATGACGTGAGCGAGCGTGACGCCGGCGATGTAGCGCGCCAGCGGGCGCCGGAATTCAGGTGGTGCCGAAGTCACTGCCGCTCACCGGGTGAGAATAGCTTTTCGTCACCCAGATGGAGGCTGTGTCAATTCTGCGGGCTCGCGACGGTCACCCCGGCGGCGCGTTCGATCGGTTGGATGACGGCGGTGAAGTCAGCCTCGGGCCCCAGCGTGGCGGCGGTGTCGCCCCAGAGCTTCGCGACCGCCGCACTCAGCGGGAGTGTGAGTCCCAGTTCCAGCATGACACCGCCGCCCTCGGTCCTCCCGGGGTCGCCGACCGGCATCAGGAAGACGCGCCGCAGAGCGCCAGTTAGTGACCGTCCGGTGGTCGATTCCCTCGCTGCGTCATTTTCGCCAGGCGATATTGGCATTCTCATTTTTTGCAAGTACGTTATCCGGTGATGGCTACCATGGACAACACCGCGCGAACGTCGTCGGGTATCCCGTTGGACGCGGTCTACGGCGCGGACGATGTGAAGGGTGAACCGCCGGCGCCGGGCGAGTTCCCGTTCACCCGCGGCAACTTCTCGTCGGGGTACCGCGGTCGGCTCTGGACGTTCCGGCAATACTCCGGGTTCGGCACGGCCGAAGAATCCAATGCCCGCTACCGCTACCTGCTCGACCAGGGTGGTACGGGCTTGTCGGTGGCGCTCGACCTGCCGACCCAGTGCGGCTATGACTCCGACGACGCCGAGTACGGCGAGGAGGTCGGGCGGGTCGGCGTCGCGGTGGACACCCTGGCCGACGCCGAGATCCTGTTCGACGGCATCCCGCTGGACAAGATCAGCACCAGCTTCACCATCAACGGCACCGCCGCCATCCTGCTCGCGTTCTACGTGGCGGCCGCCGAGAAGGCCGGTGTGCCGCGGGAGAAGCTGACCGGCACCATCCAGAACGACATCCTCAAGGAGTACGCCTCGCGCGGGACCTGGATCTGGCCGCCGGAGCCGTCGCTGCGGTTGATCGCCGACACCATCGAGTTCTGCGCGGCCGAAGTGCCCCGGTTCAACGCGATCTCGGTGGCCGGTGCGCATTTCCGCGATGCCGGTGCCAACGCGGTGCAGGAGATGGCGTTCACCCTGGCCGACGGTGTGACGTACTGCGACACCGTGGTCGAGCGTGGCCGGATGACCATCGATCAGTTCGCACCGCAGATCTCGTTCTTCTTCTATACCCACGGCGACTTCTTCGAGGAGATCGCGAAATACCGTGCAGGACGGCGCCGTTGGGCCACCATCGTGCGCGAGCGCTGGGGCGCCAAGTCCGACAAGGCGGCGATGTTCCGGTTCGGCTGTGTCTCCGGCGGTGCGTCGTTGTACGCGCCGCAGGCGCAGAACAATCTGGTCCGGGTGGCCTACGAGGCCATGGCCTCCGTGCTCGGCGGCGTGCAGTCGATGTTCACCGCGGCCTGGGACGAACCGTTCGCCCTGCCCAGTGAGGAGTCGGCCACGCTCGCGCTGCGCACCCAGCAGATCCTGGCCTACGAGACCGGTGTCACGCGCGTCGCCGACCCGCTGGGCGGGTCGTACTTCGTCGAGGCCCTCACCGATGCCACCGAGGAACGCATCATCGAGATCATGGCGGACCTCGAGAATCACGGTGGCATGGTGCGCTGCATCGAGGACGGTTACCTGCAGGGCCTGATCGCCGATGAGGCCTACAAGATCCACCTCGCCGAAGAGTCCGGCGATCGGGTTGTGGTGGGGCTCAACAAGTTCGTGTCCGATGAGCCGCCGCCGGACATCTCCACCTACGAACTCGACGCCCAGGGCCGCGAGACGCAGCCCGAGCGGGTGGCCAAGGTGCAGGCCGAACGTGATAGCGCCGACGTGGCAGCCAAACTCGCCGCCCTGTCGCGCGCCGCGAAAGGCACAGACAACCTGATGCATGCCCTGATCGACTGCGCCAACGCCTACTGCACCGTCGGTGAGATGGTGACGGCGCTGAAGAACGTGTGGGGCGAGTTCCAACAACCGGTGGTGTTCTAGATGACGACGTCAGCAAGTCCGGCCCGTGTCCTGGTGGCCAAGCCCGGCCTGGACGGCCACGACCGCGGGGCCAAGATCGTCGCGCGCACGCTGCGCGACGCCGGATTCGAGGTGATCTACACCGGGATCCGGCAGCGGATCGAGGACATCGTGTCCATCGCGTTGCAGGAAGACGTTGCGGTGGTGGGGCTTTCGATCCTCTCCGGCGCCCACGTGGCACTCACGCAGCGCACCGTTGACGCGCTGCGGGCCGCCGACGCCGGTGACATCGCCGTCGTCGTCGGCGGCACCATCCCGCAGAGCGACGTGCAGAAGGTGGTCGACGCCGGTGCGGTGGCGGTGTTCCCGACGGGCACCGCGCTCGACGTGCTGGTGACCGAGGTCCGAAAGATCACCGCCGGGGCCGCGCTGTGAGGCTGGGCGTGATGATCGGGGCCGACCGCGGCGACATGGCCCGCAAGATCTCCAAGTTCCTCGCCGACATCGAATGGGCCGATTCGGCCGGCCTGGACACCGCGTGGATGCCGCAGGTTCCCGACGACTTCGACGTCCTGACCATGGTGTCCCTGATGGGCACGCGCAGCACCCGGATCGAACTGGGTACCGCCGTCGTCCCGTTGCAGGCCCAGCATCCCATTGCCCTTGCCCGTCAGGCACTTTCGGTGCACGCCGGGACCGGTGGCCGACTGGCGCTGGGAGTCGGGCCGTCGCACCACTGGATCATCCGTGACATGCTCGGGCTGCCCTACGACAAGCCGGCCGCATACACGCGGAACTACCTGCAGGTGCTCAACGCGGCCATCGGCGGTCCGGGGCCGGTCGACGTCGAGAACGACACCTTCACCGTCCACAACCCGACCGCCCTGGGCGCCGAGCCCCGGATGCCGGTCCTCGTTGCCGCCCTCGGTCCCGTGATGTTGCAGATCGCCGGTGAATTCGCCGATGGAACCGTGCTATGGATGGCGGACGAACGTGCCATCGGCGATCACATCGTGCCGCGGATCACCAAGGCCGCCGACAACGCAGGCCGGCCCGCGCCGCGGATCGTGGCGGGGATTCCCGTTTGCCTGTGCGCCAATTCGGAGGTCGACGCGGCCAGGGAGCGGGCCAACCGGATCCTCGCAGAGGCCGAGACGTCACCGAACTATCAGAAATTGCTCGACCGCGGCGATGCCCGCACCGTCGGGGATCTGTGCGTGGCCGGTGACGAGGACGAGATCCTGCGCCAGTTCCGGCGCTACGCCGATGCCGGCGTGACCGACCTTTCGGTCCGGCTGCTCCCGATCGGTGACACCCGCGACGAGTTGGTGAGCTCCAAGTACCGCACCCGTGAGGTGATCGGCGAATTGGCTTCGCAGGTCAGATGAACGGGCCGCTGGAGGGCATCAAGATCCTCGAGGTGGGCACGATGCTGGCCGGCCCGTACGCCACCATGATGCTGGCCGATCTGGGCGCCGAGGTCACCAAGATCGAACCCCCGACGGGGGACATCTCCCGGCAGGTATCGGACTCCTACTTCGCCAGTCTCAACCGCGGCAAGCGCAGCGTGTGCCTCGAGCTGGGCACGTCCGAGGGTCAGCAGCGACTCGGTGAGCTGGTCGCGGAATCCCATGCGCTGCTGGTGAATCTGAAGCCGTCGGCGATCCGGAAGCTGGGCTTGACCTACGAGACCCTGTCGCGCTGCAACCCGAAGATCGTGTGCGTGGCGCTCACGGGCTTCGGGCTCTATGGCGGTGACGACCCGGCATTCGACTACGTCGTGCAGGCCGGCACCGGGATCGCGGCGCTCACCGGTGACCCCGACGGCCCGCCCACGCTGCCGGGATACTCGTCGGCGGACAACTCCACGGGTCTGACTGCGGCGCTCGGACTGCTGGCGCAGATCGTGTCCGGCCGCGGCGGTCAGGTCGATGTCTGCCTGCGGGATGTGCTGCTCTCTCAGCTGAACTATCACGCGGCGGCGTACCTGAATTCCGGTGTGGTGCCCCAGCGCCGGCCCTTCGGTGCGCACTCGTTCTATGTTCCGGCGCAACTCTTTCCGACGGCCGAGGGCTATCTGGCGCTGTTCATCACGCACGACGGGTTCTGGCGGGCATTCTCAAAGGAAGCCGGGGTGGTGGGTTTCGAGACCATGGCCGAACGCTCGGCGCGCCGGGAGGACGTGTTGGCCGTCGTTTCCAGGGCATTGGCGACCGACACCGCGGCCAGTTGGGAGGCCCGGCTCAAACCGCTGGGCATTCCGGTGGCCGCCGTTAGGACCCTGCCCGAGGCGCTCGATGCCCTGCCGGAGGTCGTCGTCTCGGCGGGGGAGTACCGCCTGGTCGGCAGCAGCATCAAGGTGGACGGCTACACGCCCGACTACCGCCCCCCGCCGGCACTGGGCCAACACCCCTGAGCGATTTCGGTGCACCAGCCGTCGCTGAGCGACGGTTTTTGCACCGAAATCCCGGGAAGACGCTCAGCAGTCGTAGTCGACGACCACCGAGCAGTCGGGCACACCCTGGCAGGTCAGGACGTAGCCCTCGTCGACCTCGTCGTCGTCCAGCGCGTCGTTGACCCGCATGGTGGCGGTGCCCTCGGTCAGCTTGGCCATACAGGTTCCGCAGTTGCCGGCCTCGCAGGAGAATGGCGGGGCCATCCCGGCCCGGCGGGCGGATTCCAGGATGGTCTCGCCCGGCTGGGCCACGATGGTGGCGGACTTGCCGTCCAACTGGATGGTCACCTGTGCCCGGTCGTCGGCCGTTGCCGTCGCGGTGTCGCTGGACGCGGGTGTGGTCATGGATCAACCTCTCGAATGCGGGTGCCCGGGCGGCAGTGGTACGTGTATTCTACCCCAAAGAGAATTCAATTCTCGTCGCGCGATAGCATCTTCTCGATTCTTGCATCACCTTTGTCGGGACGCCGTACCCGAACGCAGCGATCTCTCCGAGGAGGACCAGTGCCCGACCCGGTCGTACTTGCCTTCGAGGACCGCCGTTACCGGCGCTCGGAGCTCGACGCCGCGGTCAACGGGTTCTCGGCCGTTCTCGGGCGCAACGGAGTGCGGCCCGGCGACCGGGTGGCATTGATGTCGTCCAACCGCCCCGAGTTCGTGATCGCCCTCTACGGCATCTGGCGGGCCGGAGCCGCCGTGGTGCTGTTGAGTTCGTCGTGGAAGCGCGCCGAACTCGAGCATGCGCTGGCCCTCACGGCACCCACGTACGCCGTCGGCGACCAGCCGCTGCTGGCGGATGTGATGCCCATGCTCAGCCTCGATGCGCCGATCGCACCGCAGGCCGAACCAGTTGGGTCGCCGGCCCTGAACAGCGACTCGGTCTTCGTCTTCAGCTCCGGGACGACGGGCCTGCCCAAGGCCGTCCGCCACACCCACGCGTCGTTCGCCGCCGCGGTCGAACACTGGGGCACAGCGCTGGCGCTCGGACCCGACGACCGGCTACAGATCGCCACACCGCCATCGCACATTCTCGGGCTGCTGAACATCGCGACGGTTCTCGACCGGGGTGGTTACCTGCGGCTGCACCGGCGATTCGACATCGACACGCTGTTGCAGCACATCGCGTCCGACCGGATCACCGTCGAAATGGCCGTGGCGCCCATCGCGCTGGCCATCGCCGCGCATTCGGAGCTCGAATCGTTCGACCTGTCGTCGCTGCGCTACATCATGTGGTGCGCCACGCCGGTGACGCCCAGTGTCGCCGAGACCGTGACCCGGCGCACCGGGGTCAGCTGGGTAACCGCGTACGGCGCCAGCGAACTCCCGGTGCTGGCGTGCAACGACCTCGAGAACGCGCAGCTCGACACTGTCGGCCGCCCACCCGCGGGAGTCCGCCTGCGGGTGGTGTCCCTGGACACCGGTGAGCCGTTGCCGGCCGGGCAGCCGGGAGAGGTTCAGGCACAATCGGATTCGGTGATGGCCGAGTACCTGCCGTCGAAGAACACCGCCGCGGCGTTCGACGACGGCTGGTACCGGACGGGCGACGTCGGCTACCTCGACGACGACGGCTATCTCCGGATCACCGACCGCGCCAAGGAAATGATAAAGGTGCGGGGCTTCCAGGTGGCCCCCGCCGAGGTCGAACGAGTGCTTCTGGGTCATCACGCGGTCGCCGACTGTGCGGTGTTCGGCATTCCGGATGTCACCGACGGGGAGGCCGTGGTGGCGGCCGTGGCCACCCGATCCGACGTGGACGCGGCCAAACTCGTTGCACTGGTGGATAATTCGCTGGCCCGCTACAAACGCCCGCGTGACATAGTTTTCGTCGAGGAGATTCCGCGCCTGCCGTCGGGCAAGGTGCTGCGCCGGGTACTGAAGGAGCGCCATGGATGTACGTCTGACCACTGAGCAACAGCAGTTGCGCGACGCCGCGGCCGATTTGGCCGACGACCTGGGGCCGCGTTCGGTCGCCGCGCTCGAGGACGAGTCGCGGATCGCCCGGCTCGACAAGCAGTTGGCTGCCACCGGGTTTCGTTCGTTGCGGTCCGACGGCGCATCCGGGGTCGAGGTCGCGATCGTGGCCGAGGAGTTCGGCCGGGGCCTGGTCGATGCGGCCTTCCTGGGCCCGGTACTCGCCGACGAGCTGGCCCGCCACGTCGGCACCGACGCGTCCGACGCCACCGTCGCCGTCGGCGCGCAGGCCTTCGATGCCCGCGGCGCCGCGCGCGCACTGGCGCTCACCGACAACGTCGTCACGGCCGCCGCACTGGGCGACGCCGTGCCGTCGGCCGATCTGACCCGGGCGCGGGCCGCGCTGGGCCCGGCCGAGACCGTCGGTGAGCTCGACGCTGGAGCGGCACAACGTTGGCGCGCACTGGCATTGGTGATCACCACCGCCGACCTGGCCGGGGTCCAACGGGGAACGCTGGATCTGGCGGTCGAGTACGCCAAGATCCGCGAACAGTACGGGCACACCATTGGCTCCTACCAGGCCGTCGCGCACCTGCTGGCCGAGGCGCTGACCCTCACGGAGGGTTCGGTGAGCATCCTGCGCCACGCCGCGTGGGCCGTCGACGAGCTGCCGCCGGCCGAGGCGGTCCGCGCCGCGCAGGTAGCCAAGGTGTACTGCGCACGCGCCGCCCGGACCGTCTGCGAGACGTCCATCCAGGTGCAC
>RRZU010966439.1_pt1 | contig 10018 bp, 12 predicted proteins | sample 2165561 | NCBI WGS metagenome assembly RRZU01 (sample SAMN10456909, study PRJNA506462) | wastewater metagenome | isolation source: wastewater sludge | place: USA: Moscow, Idaho
CTGGTGCCATTTTTACAGCTCTGTTTATGGTATTATCTAAAAGTTTGAAAGATAACATGCTAATAATAAGTCCAAATACATAACCCTGTACTAGGGGCTTTGGGTTCTTAAATATAAAAAAAGAAAAACCCAAGATAAACAAACTGACTATTATTGCTCTTTTATAGACTTTTATAATAATATCATTATTATTCATCTATACTTTCACTTCCTTTTATCCTTAAATGCACCTGTTATTTTAAAAAGGTTCATAAAAGCTCCTCCTACACCTAGTAGCATAAATATGATAGAAAATATACTGCCACTAGCTAGCCACTTATCTATCTTGCCCCCGATCCACAAACCAAGCAGGATTGGAGCTATCATAGATATGCCAATTTGGGAAATAAGAGCTAAATTTTTTAGAGCACTCTTATCATTTCTTTTGTTTTTCATTTAGAGCAACTCCTTAAGTCTTACTTTACTATTAAAACCTATTTCATAGATAGTTTTCATTTTATCAAAAGAATCAGACAATTACAAGAAAAATTACAATTCTATCTATTTATTCTAGAGATTTTAGTCTAAAGCCTAGGGTTTTACCCACACAAGTTTTAAAGCAGCCTAGATAAGTTTATCTTTTATATATAGACTTGTAATTTATAAAAAAAGGATAAGATTTGAAAAGATTCAAATTTTATCCTTTTTTATTATATTGTCCTCTGCATTAAGCCTATTTAATTACTTAGTTCCGTAAAGCCTATCTCCTGCATCTCCAAGTCCTGGTTCTATATATGCATGATCATTAAGTTTTTCATCAATACTGGCTACATATATATCCACATCTGGATGTGCCTTTTGTAGGGCATCAATACCTTCTTGGGCTGATACCAAGCATACAAACTTAATATTTGTTGCTCCTCTTTGCTTTACAGAATTTATAGCCGCTACTGCTGAACCACCTGTTGCCAACATAGGGTCTACTACTATTAGTTTTCTCTCCCCTACATCCTTAGGCATCTTGCAATAGTATTCTACTGGCTTTAAGGTCTCTGGATCCCTATAGAGTCCAACGTGTCCTACCTTTGCTGCAGGAAGTAGTGCCAACATTCCTTCTACCATGCCAAGTCCAGCCCTTAGTATAGGTACTATGGCTAACTTTTTACCAGATAGGGCAGGTGACTTCATCTTTCCAATAGGTGTCTCTATTTCTATATCTTTAAGTGGTAAATCTCTTGTTACCTCATAGGCCATAAGCATGGCAAGTTCAGAGACAAGCTCCCTAAATTCCTTTGAGCCAGTTTCCTTATCTCTAATATAAGTTAATTTATGCTTAATTAAAGGATGATCTAAAACAGTTACTTTTCCCATAAACAATTCCTCCTTTGATTTCATTTAATATTATAACATAGATTAACTTAATATTTCACCTATTTTTTCAACTCTTCTACCGTGTCTTCCACCTTCAAATTCAGTTTCTAAAAATAATTCCACTATTTCTTTTGCAAGAGCTGTACCAATAACTCTTCCACCCATGGCTAATACATTGGCATTATTGTGTTCTCTAGCAAGTCTAGCTGAAAATAAATCATTGCAAAGAGCACACCTTACTCCCTTAACTTTATTTGCAGCTATGGATATTCCTATGCCTGTTCCACATATAACAATACCTCTTTCTACTTCTCCCTTTACTACAGCCTCTCCTACTGCCTGTCCAAAGTCCGGATAGTCTACGGATTCATTTGAAAAAGTTCCATAATCTTTAAATTCAACCTTTCCTTGAAATTCTTTTTTGATAAACTCCTTTAATTCATAACCTCCATGGTCACTGCCTATTCCTATCTTCATCTTTAAGCCCCCTATTTATTTTTTATATGTTCATATATCTTTTCAATAGCTCTTAAGATCTCATCTCTTGCCCTATCATATTGGAAGCGATCTCCACCATAGGGATCATTTATATCCACTTCCTTGCCAAAGGCATATTCATTTAATAAAAATATCTTATATTTCTTTTCAGGATATTTTTCCACTAAAAACATCTTATGGCCCATGGTCATAGTAAGTATAAGATCACTTTCTTCTAGTAACTCATCTGTTATCTTTTGAGAAAGATGATCTTCTATATCTATTTCCATATCTCTCAAAGAAGAAATAGCGTGTCTACTTGCTTCTTCTCCCTGGTTTGCAAATATACCTGCTGACATGGATTCAATGTTTAGATTTTTATCTTTTCCTATTTTTCTAAGTATTCCCTCAGCCATAGGGCTTCTACAAGTATTTCCCGTACACACAAATAGTACCTTCACTTTTTCCCTCCTAACAACTAATTATCTTTCCACTTGAGGCCTTCATCATCCTATTCATGATAGCCCTTCCTATATTATCAAGTTCTACAGACTCTGCCAATATTATATCTACTTCCAAGCTATCAAATTCCCTTAAAACTTTAAAGAGATTGCTAGCTATGCTTTTTTTATCTTTCCTACTTCCTAGGGACTTTACTAGGCCCTTAGAATATTTCTCCACTGTTTCATCTGTTCCCATAACTCCAACTTTTTTACCTTGGGAAGTATATTTTTCTATATTTTTATTTATATTGTCAACTATCTTATCTAAATCACCTTGAAAGACAATCATCTCAGAATTAGGTGCATAGTGACGATATTTTTGTCCTGGAGATTTTGGTATTTGATCACTTTCTAAATTGGCCCTATCTTCAAGTAAGTGTGGAATTATAGTTTTTAGATCTTCATAGCTTATTCCACCTGGCCTAAGTATTATGGGTATTTCCACCGATAGATCCAAGACAGTTGATTCAAGTCCAATACCAGTTTCTCCCCCATCTATTATCATATCTATCTTACCCAACATATCTTCCTTAACATGTTCTGCACTGGTAGGACTAGGTCTTCCTGATCGATTTGCAGAAGGTGCAGCTATTGGAGTAGAGGAGAGATTTATAAGGCTCCTAGCTATGGAGCTCTCTGGCATTCTTATGGCCACACTATCTCCCCCAGCTGTTATAATATCTGGGATTATACTGCTTTTTTTAAATATTATAGTTAAGGGTCCAGGCCAAAACTCCTCTATACACTTCCGAGCAATTTCTGGTATCTCTCCTACTAAAGAATCTATTTGTCCTATATTTCCTATATGTAGTATTAAAGGATTGTCTGAAGGTCTTTCTTTAGCTAGGTAGATTTTTTTTACTGACTTTTCATTTAGGCCGTCAGCTCCAAGGCCGTAGACTGTTTCAGTTGGAAAAGCTACTAGACCTCCATTTCTTATTATAGCTGAGGCTTCTGTCAATTCTTCTTCTTTAAATTTATCTTTATCTATCTTTACTATCTTAGTTTTCATCCTATTACCTCTTTAAGTTTATATAGAAATAGAAGAGAATCTATTATCTCTTCTATTTTTTAATTTTCTTTAAGTTTTTCTGCTTGATCTGTAGTTATCAGAGCATCTATTAATTCATCTAATTCCCCATCTAAGAAATCAGAAAATCTATGAACAGTGGTATTTATCCTATGGTCTGTTATTCTACCTTGTGGGTAATTGTAGGTTCTAATTCTTTCTGATCTATCTCCAGTACCTACTTGTACCTTTCTATCCTGTGCTATTTCTGCCTGCTGGTCACTAAGAACTTTGTCATAGACTCTGGTTTTTATTATCTTCATGGCCTGGGCCTTGTTCTTTGTTTGACTTTTCTCATCTTGACATGAAACTACTATGCCTGTAGGTAGATGAGTTATTCTAATAGCAGAGTCGGTTGTATTTACGTGCTGTCCTCCAGCTCCAGAAGCTCTATAGGTATCTACCTTTAAGTCCTTATCTTCTATTTGGATATCAACATCTTCAGCCTCAGGAAGAACTGCAACTGTAGCAGTAGATGTATGGATTCTACCACTTGATTCAGTTTCAGGTACTCTTTGAACCCTGTGTACCCCTGACTCATACTTTAATCTACTGTATACACCCTTACCCTTTATCATAAATATAATCTCTTTAAAGCCACCAATACCTATTTCACTGGAACTCATTATTTCAACTTTCCAGTTATTTCTTTCTGCATATCTTGAATACATTCTAAATAAGACTCCTGAAAAGAGTGCTGCTTCGTCTCCTCCAGCTCCAGCACGTATTTCTACTATTACATTTTTGTGATCATTTGGATCCTTTGGTATAAGCAGAACCCTAAGATCTTCTTCTACATTTTCTAAGGCTTCTTCTAAACCCTTAAGTTCTTCTCTTACCATATCTCTCATATCATCTTCTAATTTATCATGAAGAAGTTCTTTTGCATCATCTAGCTCTTCAAGTATATTTGTATATTCTCTATATTTAAAAACTATAGGTTCAATATCTGAATGCTCTTTCATAACACTTTGATACTCGTCTAGATCTTTAACAAGATCTGGATCCATCATTCTTTCATTTAATTCTTGATATTTTTTTTCTATAAAACCTAATTTCTCTAAAATCAAAATCCTCCACTAATTACTCTTTATTTTTAATCCTGTTATAAACAACTCTAGCCAATACACCAAATATAATTATATATATAGGAGTTATCTGAAATATAACCATAGTCAGTGTTGCAATTATAGCTATAGTAAAATCTACATATCTTAAGTGAGCCTTTGTCATAAGTTTATAGACTGCTGAAAATATAAGTGCCACTATGACTGGCCTAATTCCTGAAAATATCTTTTCAAAGATATGACTATTGCTAAACTGGCTGAAGAAAACTGCCACCAAGAGTATAATCGAAAAGGAAGGAAGCACTGTAGCAAAGGTGCAAATAAGAGCTCCTTTAAATCCTTCAATCTTATAACCTACCAATATACTAGTATTCACTGCAATTGCCCCTGGTGAAGATTGAGCTATGGATATAGTATCTAGAAAATCTTCATCTTTCATCCAGCTTCTATTTTCAACCACTTCTTTTTGTATAATAGGAATCATTGCAAAGCCACCACCAAAGGTAAATGCTCCTATTTTAAAAAATGTAAAAAACATATCTATATATTTCCTAGTCTTATTAATAAAGCAGCACCCCCAAGACTCCTCCAATTACAATTGCAAATATTGGATTTAAATCTTTAAATGAAACCCCATAAAAAAGACCTAGAGCTATTATAATTGATTTTACATCTATAAAGCTACTTTTAGCTACTGTGATACCAGCTGCTATTATAAGGCCAAATACTATGGGCCTTATACCTTCAAATATCCATGCTACATATTTTGATTTTTTAAACTTTTCTAAAGACGCAAATATTAAACTTATAACTATAAATGAAGGCAGTATAACTGCCAGTGTAGCTGTAGCAGCTCCCACTACTCCGCTTACTCTAAATCCTAAGAATGTAGCTGCATTTACTGAAATAGGACCTGGTGTCATCTCAGAGATTGCAAATATATCTATAAATTCACTACTTGTCATCCAAGCATGGGTTTTTATAACTTCTTCTTCAAGAAGTGGAAGCATTGCATAGCCACCACCAAAACTAAAGGCTCCTATCTTAAAGAAAGTTATAAAAAGTTGTATTAAAACTTTCATGTATATCTCCTCACTTTTTAAAAGCAAGTACCATTCTATCTAGACCTTGAAGATCCTTTAAATGCCTTATATCCTTAAATCCCTCATCTTCAAAGATCTTTTCAACACTATCAGCCTGATCATAGCCTATTTCAAATATCAATAATCCCCCATCCCTAAGAAAAGCTTTAGCCTCTCCTATTATTCTTCTATAGAATTCAAGCCCATCTTCTCCCCCATCAAGTGCAAGCTTAGGTTCAAAGTTTTTAACATCCCCTTGTAGGCTATCTATAAGATCACTTCGAATATAGGGGGGATTTGATACTATTATGGAAAACTTTTCATCTCCACCTATATTTTGAAAGATATCACTTTTTCTAAAGCTTACATTTTCAAGATTTAGTCTAGCCTTGTTTTGGCTTGCGATCCTCAGGGCTTCATCTGATATATCTACTCCTAAAACTTCTACATTTTTGCAATTGCTGGCTATGGAAAGAGCTATAGCTCCTGAGCCTATGCCTATATCTAAAAGCCTTATCTTTTCTTCTTTAAAGTTTCTTCCTATATAGTCTATAATAAACTCTACTAAATCCTCAGTTTCAGGTCTTGGAATTAAAACACCTTTTTCTACAAAAAAATTTAAGCCCATAAACTCTTTTATATTGAAGATATAACTCATAGGCTCTCCACTTGCTCTTCTATCTATAAGCTTTAAAAATTCTTCCTCTTTTTCTTTACCTACCCATTTATCTAGATTTGTATATAGATAGGACTTATCCACTTCCAGTAGCTTGCTTAAGATATAGATAGATTCTTTTATAGGATCTGCAAAGTCTAACTTCTTTAATCTTGCTCTTCCTTCTTCTAAGAGTTCTTTTATTTCCACAGGTCATCCTCCATGTTTTCTGGAAGCACAGCCTTTAAAGCCTCTATAGCAACTTCTATCTGTTTTTCATCAGGTTCCTTAACAGTTGCAAGCTTTTGAACCATAAGTCCAGGATAAGATAGATAATAGCTTAGACGGCTATCACTTTTTCCAATAAGCCTATTTATTTCATAGGAGATTCCCGCTATTACTGGAAACATTAAAACCCTTATGAGGATTCTTTGAAGTGGATTTGGCCATCCAAAGAAGGACAGGACAAATACACTTATTATCATGACCATAAATAGGAAACTTGTTCCACATCTTGGATGAAGTATGGGCTTGGTCTTTACATTTTCTACTGTCAATTCTTCCATACTTTCATAACAATGTATGGATTTATGTTCAGCACCATGATATTCAAATACTCTTCTTATATCTTCAAGCTTAGATATCCAAATCACATATATAAAAAATATTGTCATTCTGACAAAACCTTCTATTAGATTTAAAAATATAGGATTTTGAATCCATCTTTTAAATACGCTGGTTAAAATATTTGGTAGTATCATAAAAACAAGTACTGAAAGAAGAATAGAAAAAGCTACTGTTATAAACATGGCTACATTTTCTGATTTTTCTTTAAATACTTTTTCAAAAAAACTAGTTTTTTCTTCTCTTTCCTCTTGATCTTCCTCTTCAAAGAATTCTGCAGAATACATCAAGGCATTTGTACCTATTACCATAGCCTCAACAAGTCCTACTACACCTCTGAGAAAGGGAAGTCTAAAGATCTTATACTTCTGTCCTATACTGTTTATCTGGTCTATTTTAAGTTCTATATCATCATCTGGCTTTCTAACCGCTATAGAAATTTTTTCAGGCCCTTTCATCATGACACCTTCAATAAGTGCCTGACCACCGATGCTGGTTTTATGTTTTAATGGTTTTTCACTCAAGCCTATCACTATCCTTTTTTCTTGCAAAAGTATTTAAAAAAAAGGCTAGATGCCCTTTGCAACTAACCTAGATTTTATGAAGAAATTAGTCCCTATTATATTTCTTCTTGAATTTTTCTACACGTCCACCACGCTCAGCAAATTTTTGCTTACCTGTGAAAAATGGGTGACATTCTGAACAAATTTCTACTTTTAAATTTTCCTGTTTTGAATCTGTCATAAATGTATTTCCACAAGCACAAGTTACTGTAGCCTCTACATATTCCGGATGAATATCTTTCTTCATTTCTTTCACCTCTTTCCAAATGTATATATATCATTTAGAGATATTATCATTTTAACCATTAAATTATACCATATGAATTATTCATTATCAACTAAAATAGATTTTTATTTATTATTTCATTTATAAACTCTTTATTGGATTTTGTCTGAACAAGTCTAGCCATGAAGCTCTCTATAACTTCATAGCTTGGAGAAGAGCTAAAGGCTTTTCTAATAGCCCAAATAGATTCTAATTCCTCCTGGCTTAGGAGCAGATCCTCTCTTCTAGTTCCAGATTTGCGAATGTCAATAGCAGGAAATATTCTCTTTTCTGAAAGCTTTCTATCTAGATGTATCTCCATATTTCCTGTTCCCTTAAATTCTTCAAATATTACATCATCCATTCTGCTTCCAGTATCTACTAGAGCAGTAGCCAGAATTGTAAGACTTCCGCCTTCTTCTATATTTCTTGCAGCACCAAAAAACCTCTTAGGTATATGAAGAGCTCCTGGATCAAGTCCACCAGATAGAGTTCTTCCAGTAGCAGGTATAGTAAGATTGTAGGCCCTTGCAAGCCTAGTTATACTGTCTAGTAAGACCACTACATCTTTTCCATGTTCAACTAGCCTCTTAGCTCTTTCAAGCACTATTTCTGCAACCTTAGTATGGTTTCTTGGTAGCTCATCAAAGGTACTATAGACCACATCTCCATCTACAGTTCTCTTCATATCTGTTACTTCCTCTGGCCTTTCATCTATTAGCAGGATTATCATCTCTACCTCAGGATGATTCTTGGATATGGAATTTGCAATCATCTTTAAAAGAGTAGTCTTTCCAGCCTTAGGTGGAGAAACTATCATTCCTCTCTGGCCCTTACCCAGGGGAGCTATTAGGTCTATCATACGGGTGGCAAACTCATTGGAGGATCTTTCAAGCTCCAATCTACTATCTGGATATATGGGAGTTAGGCTATCAAAGTCAGGTCTATTTACAGCTGTTTCAGGATCCAAGTCATTTATACCCTTTACATATAAAAGAGCTTTAAACTTTTCACTTTGCTTTGCTGGCCTTACAACTCCTGAGATCTTATCTCCAGTTCTCATTCTAAATCTTCTTATTTGTGAAGGCGACAGGTAAATATCGTCATTGCCTGATTGATAATTGTCCCTTCTTAAAAAACCATAACCATCGCTATGGATCTCTAAGATTCCCTCAGCTAAATTTATATTGTCCAATTGTTCCATTTCCTCTGTAGCCTTATCAGATAGGTCCTTCATATCTATCTTTTTAATATCTAGACCTTCATCCTCTCCAGATCCATCCTTGGATTTCTTCTGGCTCTTAAGGATAGCTTCTATTAGTTCATATTTTTTATACTTGTATGGACTAGCTATATTTAGATCTTTAGCTATTTCTCTAAGATCTACAATCTTCTTTTTTTCTAATTCTTCTAAATTCACTTTTAATCTCCTCTTATTTTGCATATTCAGGCTTTTTATCAAGCTTGTGAATAGACTCTATAAATCTAATAGTTCCAGTCTCAAGTCTCAATACAAGTGAGTGAGTACTAGCTGTATTGTTTTCCATATACTTAACTCCATCTAGAAGTTCACCATAGGAAACACCTGTAGCTGCAAAACTCATTTCATCGCCTTTAGCCATATCATCTATGTGATATACTTTCTCTAAGTCACAACCCATTTCTATACATCTTCTTCTGTGTTCTTCATTAAGGGGTTTTAAAACACCTTGTATTTCTCCTTCTAAACATTTAAGGGCAACAGCTGTTATTACTCCCTCTGGTGCTCCACCAATTCCCATTAGCATATCAACATTTGTATAGTCAAAGCAGGTAGATATAGCTCCTAGTACATCTCCATCGCTTATCATTTTAATTCTTGCTCCTGCTGCTCTGATTTCATTTTTAAGTGTCTCGTGTCTTTCTCTATCAAGTATTGCAACTGTTATATCGCTAACATCCTTATTGAGAGCTTTAGCTACATTGTCAATATTTTCTTTTGTTGATGCATGTATGTCTATGGAACCTTTGGCCCTTGGACCTACTGCTATTTTGTCCATATATGTGTCTGGTGCATGAAGAAGACATCCCTTAGGTGCAACACTAACTACTGATATTGCATTTGGAAGACCATTAGCCACAGAAAGAGTTCCATCTAAAGGATCTACAGCTATGTCTATCTCTAGTCCACTGTGGGTAGGTGTTCCTATCTCTTCCCCAATATAGAGCATTGGCGCTTCATCCATTTCTCCTTCACCTATAACTACTACTCCATCTATATCCAAAGTATCAAACATTCTTCTCATAGCATCTACTGCTGCTGCATCAGCGGCATTCTTGTTTCCTTGACCTAAAAGCTTTGCACTTGATAGGGCTGCTGCTTC
>RRZU013449717.1_pt1 | contig 10017 bp, 8 predicted proteins | sample 2165561 | NCBI WGS metagenome assembly RRZU01 (sample SAMN10456909, study PRJNA506462) | wastewater metagenome | isolation source: wastewater sludge | place: USA: Moscow, Idaho
ATCGCGCCGAGATTGGAGAACAGGCCGTTCAGCATGTGGAAGAACACGCCGATCATCACCCCGGCAAAAATCTTGAGGCTCACCCCGCTCACCCGGTTGTGCGTATAGCCAAACGGCAGGGCAAGCGCGACCATGACCAGGGCAGCGAGCGGATAAACCAGTTTTTTCCACAACGCAATGTCGTAGCGCTGGGTCTTCTGATTGTTTTCAGCCAGATGCTTGATGTATGAATTGAGGTGAAGGAGCGACATCCGGTCAGGGGCGACCATGAGCACCGAAAGGATGTCGGGGTTGAGTGCCGAGCGCCATTCCAGATCCGGCAGCTTGGCCACCTCGGAGCGATCACCGGTCAGACGCGTCTGCACGATATTTTTAAGCCGCCAGCCGTCAGGTGGCAGATATTCACCTTCGACGGCGTCGGTCACGGCGCGCAACCGTGCCTTTTCGTCAAACTCATAGATGCGGATGCCGCGCAGCCGATGATCCGGAAGCACGACCTGCACATTGATGAACATCCGTTCATCCTTGACCCACAGGCCGCTGCGCAACTCCTGACTGACGGTCTTGCCGCGCTCCTTGAGGCGTAGCTGCTGGGCGGCGCGCTCGGCAGGCGGGGTAACGACCTCGCCGATCACAAAAGTCAGCACCGCGCAAACCGTCGCCACCATGAACAAGGATGCCAGCAAGGTCCGCGTCGACATGCCCGAGGCCCGCAGCACGGTAATCTCGGAATGACGCGCCAGGGTCGAGAGCGCATACAGCGTCCCGATCAGTACGGCGATCGGCATCAACTCGTAGATCCGCCCCGGCATCCGTAGCGCGACAAAGGCGATGGCGTGCCTGAGCTCATAATCGCCCTGACCGACGCTCTTGACCTCGGTGATCATGTCAAAGAAGCTGAACAGCGCCAGGAAGCCGGCCATGACCAGCAAGATGGCAGCCGCGACTTCGCGCGCCAGGTAGCGTCGATAGATTTTCATCGGAAGAGTCGCCCCATCGAGAAAATCGCTATCCGCCGATAGAACAGGATGGGGAGCGCTGCCAACATCAGGAGATGCACCCCGGCCAGGCCAAGGGCGAAGGAGATGCGTCCGCTGGCGATCCAGGCCTGAGTGATGGTCATCAGGTTGTTGTAGAGGAGATAGGCAAACAGCGCGAGCAGGAGGTTGGCCGACCTGCCAGCACGGGGATTGACGAAGGAAAGCGGGATAGCCAGCAAGGCCAGCACGATCGCGGACAAGGGTACGCTGATCCGCCACATCAGTTCGGCACGGTAAGCCGGTTGATCCACCGCCATCAGTTCATGGGTTGGCGTGTTGCGCGGCGTCCTTTCGATTCCGCGCGCCTCCTTGGTTTCCATGCGGAGCGCGTAGCGCCCGTATTCGAGCACTCGATACTCGGGCGTCCCGGGAATGATTTCGTAGCGCCGTCCATTTTCAAGAACCAGGAAGCGATCGCCATTTTCGGCGATTTCCGAATAACCGCGCGCCGCCATGGTCACCCCGAGGCGCTGGTTTTCAACGGCGGAAACGAACACGTTACGCACATAGGTCTGGTCGTCGCCGACCGCCTCCACGAACACCACCCGCTGCCCCGAAGCAGACTCCTGAAAAGCGCCAGGCGTTGCCTGACCGGCATCGCGCTGCGTATTGAGGCTACCGCGATACTCGGCGCTTTTCGACAAGGCCCAGGGAGAAACAAAGAGCGACAGCGCCGAGATGGCGATCAGGAGCGGCGCCAGAAAAACGAGCACCGGCCGGATCCAGGCCAGCAGCGAAACGCCCGAAGAAAACCAGACGACCATCTCCGAATCACGGTAGGCTCGCGACAGGGAAAGCAGAATGGAGACGAAGGCCGACAGCGACAGCAAGGCTGGAATGTAGTGCAGTGCGGAGAAACCGCGCAGCGCGACCACCGCCTCGGGCGCGAGAGAACGCGCCGCGGCTTCGCCGAGCAGGCGGATCAACTGCGGGGTCAGCAGACTGGCAAAAAGCGCGACGAAAACGCCCGCTGCCGACTGGGTGAACTCGCGCCGTGTGGCGCGCTGGAAGATCATGTTTTGACTTGGTCGAAATACTGCGGGGATAATTGAGCTGGTTCAAACAGCATAGCCCGAGGAGCAAGGCCGTGGAATTTAGCATAAAAACCGGGAACCCGGAGAAGCAGAAGAGTGCCTGCGTGGTGGTTGGCGTTTTCGAAGACGGCTCACTCGACAGTGCGGCCACCCGCATCGACAAGGCCAGCGAAGGCCGTCTGCGCGCCCTGATCGAACGCGGCGACCTTACCGGTAAAGCCGGAACGACGCTAACCCTGCACGACCTGCCCGGGACAGCCAGTGCCCGCGTCTTGCTGGTCGGACTTGGCAAGCGCGATGTTTTTGGCGACAAAGCTTACCTCAGCGCCCTGCGGGCCGCCTGCAAAGCCCTGGCCCAAACCGGCGCCGCCGACGCCGTCGTGTATTTGACCACGCTGGAAGTCGGCAAGCGCTCGACGCCCTGGAAAATCCGTCAGGCTTTGATCGCCACCGGCGATGCCTTATACCGTTTCGACCAGTTCAAGAGCACGCCCGCCGACGAACGCGCGCTCGCTCAACTCGCTTTTGCGATCAATAAGGCCGGCGAACAGAAAGCCGCCGAAGAAGCGCTCGCCCAGGGACTGGCGATCGCCGAAGGCTGCGCGCTGGCCCGCGACCTCGGCAACCTGCCGGGGAATGTATGCACCCCCGACTACCTGGCGCGCACGGCGCGTGAACTCGCGGACGAATTCGGCCTTGAACTCAACGTGCTCGAACGCGAGGACATGGAACAGCTCGGCATGCACTCGCTGCTCTCCGTCGCCAAGGGCTCGCGCCAGCCGCCCAAGCTGATCGTCGCCCACTATCGTGGCGCACCGGCCAAAAAGGGAGGCAAGAAAGCCAAGGGGCCGCTGGTTCTGGTCGGCAAGGGCATCACCTTCGACTCCGGTGGCATCTCGCTCAAACCGGGCGAAGGCATGGACGAAATGAAATTCGATATGTGCGGCGCAGCCAGCGTGCTCGGCACGCTCAAGACCGTCGCCCAGCTCCGCCTGCCGCTCGACCTCACGGTCATCGTCCCGGCCACCGAGAACATGCCCGACGGCGCAGCCAGCAAGCCCGGCGACATCGTCGCCTCGCTCTCGGGGCAAAGCATCGAGAGCCTCAACACCGATGCCGAAGGCCGCCTGATCCTCTGTGACGCGCTCACCTACGCCGAGCGCTTTTCTCCATCGACGGTCATCGATGTCGCCACGCTCACCGGAGCCTGCGTGGTGGCCCTCGGCCACATCGCCACGGGTCTCTACGCCAACGACGACGAACTCGCCGCCACCCTCCTTGCCGCCGGGCAGACCGCCCAGGACCGCGCCTGGCAGATGCCACTCTGGGACGACTACCAGGACTTGCTCAAGAGCAACTTCGCCGACATGGCCAACATCGGCGGCCGCTGGGGTGGCAGCATCACCGCGGCGTGCTTCCTCTCGCGCTTCGCCCGAAAATTCACCTGGGCGCACCTCGACATCGCCGGTACGGCCTGGAAGACCGGGGCTAACAAGGGGGCGACGGGCCGCCCGGTGCCGCTCCTTGCCCACTACCTGATTGATCGCGCCGGGAAGCTCGCTTGACCCAGATTTTTTTCTACCACAACACCCCGGACCGGATCGCCGCCGCAGCGGCGCTGATTGGCAAGGCTTACGCCCAGCGCAAGCCCATCCTGGTTTACGCGCCGGAACGCGACGTCGCCGAGGCACTTGACCGCCAGCTCTGGGTGCAGCCCCCCACGGGCTTCATTCCTCACGCCGACGCTACGTCGCCGCTCGCACCGGAAACGCCCGTCCTGCTCACCGACGACCTCGAAACGCCAGCCCAGACTGACCGCCTGTTCAACCTATCGCCCGACGTCCCGCCGGACTTTGCCCGCTTCGCGAGCCTGATCGAGGTCGTCGGCCAGTCCGAGGAAGAACGCCAGGCCGGGCGCAACCGAGTGCGCTTCTATAAGGATCGCGGCTATGCCGTGCAGTTCATCGACCTGGCGGAATCACGCAAATGAGCGAGCGCGATGACAATGTTGTCGAACGCGCCGACGCGCTGATGCGCAGGCGTCGCTTCGTGGCCATTACCTCCCCACAGACCGCCCCTTTCCCTGTATCTACGCACGCCGCGCCGGACCGCCTGTCCACGGAAGACGACCTGCCGGTACTCACCGAAGTCGTTTCCGCCGACGACGACGTCCCGGTGCTCACCGATGCGTTACCCGCCAGCGAGGCGGCTGCCGCTTTTTCCGCCGACGCCGAGCGCGAAGCGCTGGTTAACGAAATCAGCCGCCGCCTGTCCTCTCAGCTCGCCAGCGAACTGGGCAGCGAGCTTGCCCAAGCCGTCGAGCGCAGGTTGGCTGCCGAATTACCGACCCTGATCGAAGCCGTCATGCTCGACGTCGGCACCCAACTGCGTGCCGGCATCGCCGCCAGCGTCGGCGACGCCTGCCGCGACTTCGTGCGCCGCCACGCCTCGCCAACAGAGCGCTAAAAACCGCGCGGAATGCCGGGCGCCCCGGGAGGCCGCGTACGCACGACAAGCCGGCGATGCCAGAACGCTACAGAGCGCGCCACCCTCCATTGAATCGACCCCAGCCGACCGCGGATACCGAGCGCCAGCCCGGCCTGGACAGACACCTTTGGCCCTCTTGATCGATGGCGCGCACCTGCGGTGGCTGGCCGTCTTATCCCGCGAGCCAAAGGCGCAATGGCCAGCATCCAGTATCAGAATGCAAATGGATTGACCCTGCTGTCATGGCCGACGATACTAGCCCCCGTTGTGCCGAAATCATCGTCGTATTCACTCTCTTGCAGGAGCAGTCATGACACGTATTTCCACGCGCCACACCTTGGCCGCAGCCTTCATTCTCGGCGCCAGCGGTGCCGCCCTGGCCGCCGTCCTCCCTCCCGACGTACAACTGCACCCGAAACAGGAGCTCGTCCGCAACAGCGGCTCCGAGCCGGAAACGCTCGACCCGGCGATGGCTTCGGGCGTCCCGGCCAATAACATCATCCGGGACTTGTTCGAAGGGCTGACCTCCGCCGACAGCACCGGCAAGATCGTTCCCGGCGTGGCCGAAAGCTGGAAACAGACCGGCCCGCTCACCTGGGTGTTCAATCTGCGCAAGGACGCCAAGTGGTCGAACGAGGACCCCGTCACCACCGAGGATTTCGTCTATAGCATGCGCCGCTTCCTCACCCCCGCCACCGCATCGAAGTACGCGGCGACCTTCGGCGTGTTCATCAAGAACGGCAAGGAAATCGTCGAAGGCAAGATGCCCCCGTCGGAACTGGGCGTCAAGGCGATCGACAAACACACCCTGGAAATCACCACCCCGTATCCGGTGCTTTTCCTTCCTGACGTCCTGACCAACCTGCAACTCGGCCCGGTGCACAAGGCAACGGTCGAGAAATTCGGCAAGGAGTGGACCAAGCCGGGGAACATCGTGGGTAACGGCGCCTTTGTCCTGTCGGATTGGCAGGTCAACAGCAAGGTCGTCCTGACCAAGAACTACCGCTACTGGGATGCCAAGAATGTCCAGCTTACCAAGTGGACCTATCTGCCGATCGAAGACGGCAACGCCGACGTCAAGCTATATGAGTCCGGCGAAAATGACTGGGTGTACCAGCTACCCCCCGGCACGTACGACAAGTACAAGACGCAGTATCCGAAGGAGATCCGCAACACTCCGATGCTCGGCCTGCGTTATTACTCCCTGCAGAATCAGGACCCGCTGCTCAAGGACATCCGGGTGCGCAAGGCGCTGTCGATGGTGATCGACCGCGACATCCTGGCCAAGAAAGTCACCGCCGACGGCCAGTCGCCGGCCTATGGCGCCACCGTCGCCGGCACCAACGGCGCCGACCCGACAACCTACGACTGGGCCAGCTGGCCGATGGACAAGCGTGTGGCCGAAGCGAAGAAGCTGCTCGCCAGTGCGGGCGTCACACCGGGCACCAAGATCAAGTTCTCCTACAACACTAGCGACTACCACAAGAAGATGGCCATTTTTGCCGCCTCCGAATGGAAGACCAAGCTGGGCATCGACCTTGAGATGGAAGCCATGGAATTCAAGGTGCTGATCAAGCGGCGAGACGACGGCCAATACCAGATGGCCCGCAATGGCTGGGTGGCCGACTACAACGACGCGACCACCTTCCTGACCCTCGTCCAGTGCGACTCGGCGCAAAACAGCCAGCGGAACTGCAACCGCAAGGCCGACGAGCTGATCAACCAGGGCAACAAGGAAACCGATCCGGCCAAACGCAAGGCACTGCTGACCCAGGCGGCAAAGCTGATCATGGACGATTACCCGATGATCCCGCTGCTGCAATACACGGTGCCGCGCCTCGTCAAGCCGTATGTCGGCGGCTACAGCAACACCAACACCATGGATCGCTACCGTGGCAAGGATCTGTACGTAATCAAGCACTAGCCAAGGCCAGCGCTTAAGCCGGCACCAAAGGCCGCGGCAGGCAACCGCCGCGGCCCGACGCCACCCTTCCGACCGTTTTCCTCCGGGAGTCCTTGATGTGGTCTTACGCTTTCCGGCGCGCCCTGGCGACCATTCCGACCCTGCTTGCCGTCATCACCGTCTGCTACCTGCTCCTGCACCTCACGCCGGGCGGCCCCTTCGATTTTGAGCAGAAACTTTCACCGGCGGTCATGGCCAACCTGCAGGCCAAATACCACCTCGACCAGCCGCTGTGGAAACAGTACCTCCTCTACCTGAACAACCTCCTGCACGGCGACCTCGGCGCCTCCTTCCGCTACGAGGACTGGAGCGTCAACCAGCTGGTGGCCAAAGCCCTGCCCGTTTCGGCGGCCATCGGTGGCGGCTCGATCATCATCGCCGTGGTCATCGGCGTCACCCTCGGCACCATCGCCGCCCTGCGCCAGAACAGCGCCACGGACTACTTCGTCATGGCCATCGGCAATATGGGCAGCGCGTTTCCGTCCTTCGTCATCGGCCCGGTACTGATCCTGATTTTCGCCATCTGGCTGAAAGTCGCCCCCTCCGGCGGCTGGGACAACTTCGCCCCGCGCTACATGCTGCTCCCGATGTCGCTGCTGGTTTTCCTGCACGTTGCGCATATCGGCCGCGTCATGCGCGGCAGCCTGATCGAAGTCATGCACAGCAACTTCATCCGCACCGCGCGCGCCAAGGGCCTGCCGATGCGGCTCGTGGTCTGGCGGCATGCCATGAAGCCGGCCCTGATGCCGGTCGTCTCGCTGATCGGGCCGCTGGCCATCTCGAGCATCACCGCCGCCGTGGTCACCGAGTCGGTCTTCTCCCTGCCCGGCCTCGGCAAGCTGATCGTCAACGGCGCCGCCAACCGCGATTACACCCTGGTGCTCGGCCTCGTCGTGCTGATCACCGTCATTGCGGTCACCTTCAACTTCCTGGTCGATCTGGCGTACGCCCTGCTCGACCCGAAAATCCGTTACTGAGGGGATGGTCATGTTGCTCAACAACAAGGACGACGCCCTCGTCGCCACCCTCGGGGGCGCACTGGAGCCTGACCTGCACTCCCGAAGCCCGTGGGTTGCGGCGCGCCACCGCTTCAGGCGCAACAAGGCCGCCGTGTTCAGCCTGGTGCTACTCATCAGCATCACCCTGATCTGCATTGTCGGCCCCCTGCTGCTGCCGCACGCCTTCGACACCACCGACTGGGACGCCATGCGCCTGCCGCCCACCATCCACAACTTCCACTGGTTCGGCACCGACGACTCCGGCCGCGACCTGCTGGTCCGCTGCCTGATCGGCGGACGCATCTCGCTGATGGTCGGCATCCTCGCCACGCTTTCCTCGGTCACCCTGGGCATTGCCTGGGGCGCCACGGCCGGGTTCCTGGGCGGCCGGGTCGATGCCTTCATGATGCGCATCGTCGACATGATGTACGCCGTGCCCTATCTTTTGATCGCCATCCTGCTGGTCACCCTGCTCGGCCGGGCCTTCTACCTCGTGGTCATCACGATCACCGTGTTTTCCTGGATGGACATGGCCCGCGTGGTGCGCGGCCAGACCCTGTCGCTGCGCTCGCGGGAGTTTGTCGAAGCCGCGCGGGCCATCGGCGTGCCCAAGTGGCGGATCATCACCCAGCACATCGTGCCCAACCTGCTCGGCGTGGTGGTCATCTACACCACCATCACCGTCCCCGGGGTGATCATGACCGAATCGGTGCTGTCCTTCCTCGGCCTCGGCATCCAGGAACCGATGACCAGTTGGGGCGTGCTCATCCACGACGGGGCCACGGTAATGGAAGTCTCGCCCTGGATCCTGCTCTTCCCGGCCGCGCTCCTGTCGACCACCCTGTACTGCTTCAACTTCATCGGGGACGGCCTGCGCGACGCGCTCGACCCCAAAGACCGCTAAGACTCTGAGACTAAGGCAACGCATGCAAAACGTCCTTGAAGTCACCAACCTCGGCGTGCAATTTTCCACACTCGACGGCGTAGTCTATGCCGTCAACGGGATGAACTACACCCTGGCCAAGGGCGAGACCCTCGGCATCGTCGGCGAGAGCGGTTCGGGCAAGAGCCAGAGCGTGCTCGCCCTGCTTGGCCTCCTGGCCAAGAACGGCCGCGCCTCTGGCTCCGCCCGGTTTCGTGGTCAGGATCTGCTGGCCCTGCCCGAAGCCGAGCTCAACGCCGTGCGCGGCAACCAGATCGCCATGATCTTCCAGGACCCGATGACCTCGCTCAACCCCTACCTCACGGTCGAGCGGCAGATGACCGAGGTACTCGAACTGCACCAGGGCTTGAGCCGAAAGGCATCGCGCACGCGCGCCATCCAGCTGCTCGACGCGGTCAAGATTCCCGAGGCCGCGCGGCGCATCGACATGTACCCGCACGAATTCTCGGGCGGCATGCGCCAACGGGTCATGGTGGCCATGGCCCTGCTGTGCGAACCCGAAGTGCTGATCGCCGACGAACCGACGACCGCCCTCGACGTGACCGTACAGGCCCAGATCCTGGCCCTGCTGCGCGAATTGCAGCGCGATTTCGGCACCGCCATCATCATGATCACGCACGACCTCGGTGTAGTTGCCGGCCTGTGCGATCAGGTCATGGTGCTGTACGGAGGCCGGGTCATGGAGCAATCCAAGGCCCACCAGATCTTTCATCGCCCCACCCACCCCTACACCCAGGGCCTGCTGCACGCCGTGCCGCGCATGGATCGCGACGACGAGGCGCTCATTGCCATTCCCGGCTCGCCGCCCAACATGGTCAAACCGCCCAAGGGTTGCCCGTTCAGCGAACGCTGCACCCTCGCCGATGCCGAGTGCGCCGAGCGCCTCCCGGCGCTCGCCCCGCTGCCCGGCGATGAACAGACGCTGCGCGCCTGCCACAAGGCGGTCGACACCGTGCAGGACCAACTGAACAAGGAGCTGATCCATGCCTGACGCCCGCCAGCCCCTTCTGTCGGTCCGCGACCTGCACGTCCAGTTCCGGATCAGCGACCCGCATGCCTGGCCGTGGGCTGCCAAGCGCACACTCAAGGCCGTTAACGGCATTTCCTTCGACCTCTACCCCGGCGAAACGCTGGGCATCGTCGGCGAATCGGGCTGCGGCAAATCGACCCTGGCCCGTGCGCTGCTCAACCTCAACCCGGCCTCATCGGGCAGCGTGACCTGGCGCGGCAAGGAGATGACGCAAGCCTCCGAAACCGAGTGGTTCGACGTGCGCAAAGACGTACAGATGATCTTCCAGGACCCGCTGGCCAGCCTCGATCCGCGCATGACCGTGGCCCAGATCATCGCCGAGCCCCTGCGCACCCACCAGCCGGGCCTCAGCAATGACGAGGTGATGCGCAAGGTGCGCACGCTGATGGCCCGCGTCGGGCTGTCGGCGCAGCAGATCAACCGCTATCCGCATGAATTCTCGGGGGGCCAGTGCCAGCGGATCGGTATTGCGCGCGCGCTGGTTCTGGAGCCCCGGCTGGTGATCTGTGACGAGCCGGTGTC
>RRZU010986571.1_pt1 | contig 10016 bp, 13 predicted proteins | sample 2165561 | NCBI WGS metagenome assembly RRZU01 (sample SAMN10456909, study PRJNA506462) | wastewater metagenome | isolation source: wastewater sludge | place: USA: Moscow, Idaho
CTATTTTTTTTAAAGTTTCATCAAATTCTTGTTTTTTCATATATAAATCCCGTAAAATGGACTTTTCCCCCAAAAAGGGGAAAAGTCTTGTTTTTTTATAAATCCCATCAAATGGACTTTTACCCCTAAAAGTGTAAAAGTATTTTTCATCTAAAAAGTAAATTATTCTATCATATTTCATCAAAAAAGTAAATTATATCTTGACATATTTATTTAAAGAGTATATAATTCTTTAAATATTTACTAAAAGGGTAAAAAATGAGTATAAAAGCAATAAATAAAAGAGGTAGAAGTAGAGTTTTAAGAGTTGATGATTTTTCATCTTTAGAAAAAATTGCAAATAGATTTGATAGATGGGAGTTTATAATATGAGTGAAATCATAAAAATATCAAGTGAAGTTATAGGAACTGAAAAAACAAATAGTGTAAATGCTAGAGAGCTTCATCAAGTTTTAGATATTAAAAAACAATTTAGTGATTGGATAAACATACAAATTACTTCTTTAGGTTTAGAAGCAAATGTAGATTACATAGTTTATGAAGTAAAAGGAAATGGTCGTCCTCAAAAAGAGTATATCATCACAACTGATACAGCAAAACATATCTCTATGGCTTCAAGAACTGCAAAAGGTAAAGAAGTACGAAACTATTTTATACAAATAGAAAAAGAGTATTTTAGTCCAAATATCCAACAATTAAGTGGAAGAGTTGGAGGTCTTACTCGCTCAAACAATGATTTAAGACGTGAACTTGATAAATGGAAGAAAAAATCTAAAAGAAGATTTGAAAATCTTGAAGATGATGTGGAAGTGCTGAAAAAACGACCGATTATGATAACTCATAAAGGTTTAGATGAAAAGTTAGAGATACTTTTTAGAAAAAGTGATATTTTAGCAAATGAAAAAACGGAGTGCTTTTGGCAAGAAGCATTGCAAAATCATATTAGATTTTATAAAGAATATGTAGAAATATTAAAATCAGATGGTAATATTCCCCAACAATGGGCTATAAATCAGGTAGAAAATGAGAAAAAGAAACGAGTTGAAGTGGAAAAAGAACTAAATATTGTTAAATGGAGGTTTGATGCTTTACTTGAAAAAATGACAAATTTACAAAATTTAGCAAAAAATTTAGCAGATTTTGACATAGAAAATGAAAGAAATTTTATAAAAGATGATGATTACTAATTACTACAAACATAAAAAAGGTTGTAAAAAACTACCATAAAATCAATTCTTACAACCTTTTTTACAACTACTACAAAAATCTACAACTAAAATACCATAATTTTTAAAAAAAAGGTAGGGTGGAATTTATACCCTAAAAAAGATTTTTAAAAAACTTTAAAATGCCATTACCAAAAGAAAAAAAAGGGTAATGATGTCTGGAACACTAGGTGAAAAATACGATTCTATTGAAACTAAGATTGATGCTGCTGAAAGTGTTCAACAATATCAAACTAGCTCAGGTGAACAAATCACAAAAGGTACACTTTTTAGACTTTATGAAGAAAGAGACAGACTTTTAGAAAAAATCGAAAGATATGGAAGAAACCATATCGAGGGTCAAAATACTACACCTATGGGTGATGTTTCATTGGTGAGTTTTTCATAATGAATTTTATTGGTAGATCTATTGCAACAGCAGCTAACTTATTAACATTTGGTGCTTTAGGAAGAGAATATAAAAGAGCATTTTATGAAGGTGCTAAACAAACTACATTAAATAGAGATTTTAATATTTCAAATAATCACTTTGAACTTCAAGTTGCTGGTGATAGAGATATGCTAAGAGCAAGAGCTAGATGGCTTAGTGCTAATAATCCTATTTGTAAATCTATTGATAAATCAATCATCAAAAATGTAGTTGGAACTGGAATAACTTTACAATCAAAAATCAGTAAAGATGAAGTTAAAAACGCAGATGAACTAAATAAAAAAATCGAAGCTTTATGGAATGAATTTACTAAAAAAGAGAATTTTGACATCACTGCAAGAGCTTCTTTTAGACAGTTCCAAAAAATGCTTTTAAAATCAAAACTTACAGATGGTGAAATACTTATCAACTGTGTTTGGACTAAAGATAAAAAATTCCCTATTAAATTTCAACTAATAGAAGTGGACCAACTAGATACTTCAAAAAATAAAAATGGAAACAATACAGTTTTTTCAGGTGTTGAAGTTGATAGTTTTGGAAAACCTATTGCTTATCACATAAAAACTTCAATAAATAGTTTTAAATCAGAAAGATTTGATGCAAAAAACATAATCCATTTTTACGATAGTGAAAGAGCAACTCAATATAGAGGTATAACTGACTATGCACAAACTATAAATAATTTAAAAGATTTTGCAGCATATAACGATAGTGAGATTGTAAAAAATAGAGTTTTAGCATCTTTTGCAACATTTATCAAATCAACAAATGTTGGTGGTAGTTTATTTGCTGATAAAAAAACAGGTGAAGCACAAGGAAGTGCTGACCCAATCAAAGAGATTACAACTGGGATGATTAAGTATTTAAGACAAGGTGAAGAGGTTCAAACTGTTCAATCAAATCAGTTAGGAAATAGCTACAACGATTTTATGATTAATACTACAAGAATAATAGCTGCAGGTAGAGATATATCTTATGAACTAGCAGTTAGAGATTATTCAAAAGTAAATTTTTCAAGTGCAAGAGCTGGACTTATTCAAGATAATAAAAGATTTGATGATGAACAAATGATAATTGTTGAAGATGCACTTACTCCTATGGTTTCAATGTTTTTAGATGCTGTTGTTTTAAGTGGAGCTTTATCTTTACCAAATGATTATTGGACAAATAAAGAGAAATATGTAAAAGCTACTTGGATTATGCCAACTCGCGAATGGGTTAATCCTCTTCAAGATATTAAAGCAATTAGGGAAGAAATCGACCTTGGTATAACAAGTAGAACAAGAGCTGCGGCTGGAAAAGGTAGAAATTTTGAAGACATTATTGATGAACAAGTAAAAGAAGAACAAATGATAAATGAAAAACGAAAAAAAGCAGGTTTGGTAGTAGATGCTGTTGATGCAAATACTAAGTAATTTTCCCACGGGGAAATTTTAAAAAGGAGGAAAAATGGCAAGAAAAAAAGAAGAAGTTGAGCGAAAACTAAGTGGTTTAAATACTCAAAGAAATTTCATTATTGATAAAAGTGCAATAAATGAAGAAACTAGAACTATATCTTTTGTACTTATTTCAGAGGAAAACGAGGGTGAAAGATACGATTGGTGGACAGATGAGAAATTTATCGAAAAACTTGATGTAAATGGAGCTAGATATGAAAGACTTAATACTTTTTTTAAAGACCATATACGATCCGTAGATTCTGCAATTGGAAAAGTTGTAAATGTAAGAGTTGAAGATGGAAAACTAAAAGCAGATGTAATCTTTGGAACTGATGAAGATTCAGAAAAAGTATTTAGAAAATATATCGATGGAATTTTAACTGATTGCTCTATTGGCTACAAGATTATAGCAACAAGAGTAGAAGAAAGAAAAGGTGAGCCAACCCTTGTTACTGTAGTTGAATTTGAAATTTATGAATTAAGTGCAGTTGGTATTGGTTTTGATAAAGGTGCAAAAGTAGGTCGAGAATTAAATTTAAATGAAGGAGACAACTCAATGAATAAAGAGTTAAAAGAAGAGTTAGAGTCGTTAAGGTCTGCAGTTGATGGTTTAACTGCTGAACAAAAAACAAGATTACAAGAACTTGAAGATAAAGAAAAAGAAGCTCAAAGAGCTTTAACTGCAAGTGTTCAAGATGAAAAAACAAGAAGTTCTGAAATTTTAGCTTTAGCAACTGCTGGTCATTTGACTTTAGAAAGAGCAAGTGAATTTGTATCAAAAGGAACTTCTATTGATGAAGTTAGAAAAGCTGTAATTGATGAAAAATCAAGAAGTTCTCATACTGTTGTAGTTGGTGGTGTTCCTGATGCTGCAAATATGATGAGAGATGTTGAAAATTCTATTCTTTTAAGATGTGGAGTAAAAATTCCTGATGTAAAAGCAAGTGAAAATTACTTTAGAGGTGCAACTTTAACAGATATGGCTAGACATATTATTGGTATTAATTCTATGGATAGAGTTGATATTGCACAAAGAGCAATGAGTAATGATCAATTTACTTTATTACTTGGAAATATTGCAAATAGAGTAATGGCTGCAAATTTTGAAGAGCAAGAAGGAACTTATAATCTTTTCACTAGAAATGTAGATTTACCAAACTTCAAAGTTCAAACAGATGTAAGTGTTAAAAATCCAAATGGAAGATTATCAAAACTTAAAGAAAAAGGTGAGTTAGAAAGCCTTGAATTAGATGAAGATGGAGCAGGTTGGAAGTTGGAATCTTATGGTAATCAATTTGCCTTTACAAGACAAATGATTATTAATGATGATTTAGGTGCATTTACAGATATTGTTGCAGAATTTGGAAAAATGGCAAAAAGAACATCAAATGGTTTAGTTTATGATTTACTACAAGGAAAAGGTGATTTCTCAAACTACAAAATGAGTGATGGAAAAATATTATTCCATTCGGACCATAAAAATACAACTACTGCTGCTGCATTATCAAGTGCATCTTTAAGTGATGCTAGAGCTAAGATGCGAAGACAAATGGATGGTAAAACACCATTAAATATTAATCCAAGATATTTAATTGTAAGTCCAGAAAATGAGACTATTGCTAGACAACTAATGACTAGTGAATCTGATTTAAGTGGAAATAATAGTGGAGTAACAAATATCTTTAAAAATGCTATGGATGTTATTATTGAAGCTGAATTAGAAGCAAACCCTTGGTATTTAGCAGCTGCTGGAAAAACTATTAAAACAGGTACTTTAGCAGGAACAGGTGGACAACCAATTGTTCAAGAACATAAAAAATCAGCTGGAAATGTTGTGTTTGAGTGTTTGTATGACTTTGGTTTAAAAATTGAAGACTTTAGAGGTCTTTATAGAAATTTAGGAGCTTAATTATGAGTGGTTTAGTAAAAAAAGCAATTGAAAAATATGATGGAAGGGTTATCCCTTTCTATTGTACAGGTGAAGTAGTAGTTGGTGATGTAGTTCCTGTTGGTGTAAGTATGGTTGGAATTGCAGTTCAATCTGGATTAGCAGGTGAAAAAATATCTTTAGAAATCGAAAAAGTATGGACAATAAAAGCAAAAGATACAGATGTAATTGCTGTAGGTGATGTAGTTTATTGGGATGATACTTTAAAGGTTATAACAATAGATAACACAGATACAGTTTATGCAGGTAGAGCAATGAGTGCAAAAGGTGCAACAGCTGGAACTATTGATGTAAAGATTAATGTGTAATGACATTTAAAGAAATGAGAATTTCAGATTTAGCAGTGATTTATAACACTGATGAATTTGCAGTATCTGCAACTTATAAAGATGGAAAAATTCCAGTTCTTTTTGAAAATAATTATGAAGTTGAAGCAATCTCAAATAAGGTAATAAGTACACCAACTTCTGGTGTACTTGATATTAAATCAGGTGATAAATTTGTAATTGATGGAATAAATTATAAGTGCATTAATTTTGACCATCTAGAAACTTTTAAAACAATAATAGTGATAAGTAAAATATGAGACTAAATGAAGCAATAGAAAAAATAAAAGATTCAATCTCTCTTGATTCTGATAGCTATGAGATTAAATTAATTAAACGAAAATTTGAGGGTATTTCTAAATATATAGCTGTAATTGCAGTTATTTCAAAAGAGGGTTTGATTGATGATAGTGTAATTGAGGGAATAGTTACCATGATTGAAAATGGTGATGATGCTTTTTCAATTGAAGAAACACAAGTAGATATGAAAGATTTTAGTTTTGATATTTTACTTATAAATGCAGAAATAAACTTAAGATAAGGGATTTAAATGGCAAAAGTTATAACAGATAAAACAGTCGTATTATTTAAATACAACGGTGTAGCTGGAAATATAAATGCAATTACTACTTCAAATGTTCCTTTTGTAAAACCAAACATAAAAACTCAAACCTATAAAGATGTAGGAACGGGAAAACTTGGTAATACAAAAACATATTTTGATGAGAATCAAACAGATACAAGTTTTGATTTAGAAATACTTTTAAGAGGTAGTGATAAAACAGGAGTTGCTCCAAAAACAGCACCAAAAATTGCTGAATTATTAAAAGCAGCAGGATTAAAAGAAACGCTAGGGACTGCAGATATTACATACAGTCCTAATCATTCTGAGATTAGTCCATCAACTTGTTATGTTTATCAAGATGATGAAAAAAGAAGTGTTACAGGTGCAATTGCAGATATGAAGATTGAAGGAACGGTTGGTCAAGCTGCAAAAGCAACTTTTACTATTCAAGGTTTTACAACACCAACTCCTACTGTTGAAGTAAATCCAACAGTGGTACTAGATACAAATACATTAATGATTGTTTCAAAAATCACAGCAATTACTTTAGCAGGAACAGCTTTAAATATCACAAAGTTTGAACTTTTACTAAATAATGAAAATAGTGTTAATTATGCAACTGGAATGAGTGAATTTGTAAGAAAAGATTTTGCTCCAAAATTAAAACTTTCTGGAATAAAAACTAAAGGTGATTTAACTCCATGGACAGATTTAATAGCAACATCTGTAAAAGAAATTATTATTACTTTAGGTAGTGGTGCAGGAAAAACATTAACTATTACAGCAACTCAAGCAAGTACAAGTGATGTAGAAGAGAATGATGATGATGGAATCGTTGCTTATAGTAGAACTTTTAATTTACAAGGTGATGCAACGGGCGAAAATCAATTTAAAATAAAATGGTCATAAGGAGTAAACATGAAACTAAGTGCTAAAAAAACAAGATTGTCAATAACTTTTGATTATGAATTTCAAGATGGAAAAGAAGAAAAATTAATTTATTTTGCTCCAACAACGGAAATGGTAGATAAATCAATGGGAATTGATGTTATGGATTATAGAACACAACTTGAAGATGCTAAAACAATTTTAAAAGCTTGTATTGAAGGTGATAGAGTTGAAGATTTTATAAACGAGTTAGAAACTTCGGGAAATATATATCAAGCAAAAAAAGATTTAGACTCAGAATTGGGAAAGCTTCGGCAGCAAAGATAGAAAAACTCTATCTTTGGGCTGAGCAAAATGCACAAAATATCGGTGAACTATCTTTAACAAAAGAAGATAAAAAAGATTTAGAAAATAATACCATCTCAAAAATAGTGATTTTAGATGATGAAGTACTAGTAAATGTTGCTATGGTATTCCTAAAAATACCTTTTCAATATTCAATGGGATTACAAATAGGTAAAGAATATTTAGCTTCTAAAGATTTTTTATTAATGTATGGTTTTGAATTAAAACAATGGCTTGAAGTTATTTTAAGTATGGGAATTATTTGGTGTGCTAATAAAAACAAGTAGGGTTAAATGGATAAAGATTTAAGAATAAGAATAAAAGTAGATGCGAATACTGGTGAACTTATTGTTACTCAAAAAGAGTTTGGTAAATTAGGGAATGCTGTAGATAATACAAAAAATAGCTTTACTAGCTTTATTGATAAAGCAAAAACTATAGTTGGTGTTTCAGCTGCATATTTAGCTTTTCAGCAAACTATCGGAAAATTAGTTACAACAGGAATTGAGTTTAATAAACAAACTGAAACAATGAAAATAGGAATATCTTCTTTGATAGCAGTTAATTCAAGCAATGAAACTTCATTGGGAAGAAATATAGATGCGACAGAAAAATACAGATTAGCAACAATTGCTAGTACAGAAGCTATTGATCTTTTAAAAGAAGCGAACAAACAAACATCTGCAACATTACCTGAACTTACTGAAGCTTTTCAATCCGCACTTGCTCCTGCTATGAATGCAGGGCTTAGTATAAAAGAAACTGTTGAATATACAAAATTAATGACTCAAGCAGCTGGTGCAATGGGTGTTCCTATGAACCAACTATCTCAAGAGATTAAATCAGTTGTAAGTGGAACAATTGATATGAATTCAGTTGTTGGTACAAATTTAGGATTAACAAATGATCAAATAAAAAAAGCTAAAGAGCAGGGTGAATTATATGGTTTTTTAGTTTCTAAGTTGAATGATTTTGCTATAGCAGGAAATGATGTTTCAAGTAGTTTTGATGGTTCAATGTCAAATATGCAAGATGCTTTTATGGAATTAGCAGGGGAAGTTACTAAACCAATTTTTGATGCACTTAAGGAAGAATCTAAAGATTTAACAATTTGGTTTCAAAAAATGACCGACAAGTTAAGAGAGTTTAAACTTGAATTAACAAATATCAATGGATTAAGCAATATTGATGATATGAATGAAAAAATGATTAGCTTAGCAAAAGAGTGGAATGAATATGAAAACAAGAAAAATGAAGCTTGGTACTCATGGGATTGGCTACCTCAAGATGCTATATTAAAACAACAAAGAGATATAGAAGGTGAAATAAGTTTATTAGCAGAAAAAATAAATAATTTAAAACCTATAACAATAGAAACATTAAGAACAAAAAATACAACTAATACCGATATTCAAAATGAAATTGTAGATGAATATGAAGCTAAATATAAAGATAAGAATAAAGATAAGAATAAAGGGAATGGAAAAGGAAATAGTAAAAATAAAAATATAACTAATACTATTCTTCAAAATGAAATTATAAATGAATATAAACCAAGCACAGTTCAATATGATGCCCACATAAAACTTCATGATGATTTTTTAGAAGATAAAAAGAGAGCTACTGCAAATTTCAATGATGAATTTAATCGAAGTCAAATGACTCAAACTCAATATCAAATCCATGAGCTTAATAAACAAAAAGAAGAATATTCTTTGTATGTAGAGGATAAAAATAAACTTGATAAATGGTATGCATCTGAATTTGAACAAATTCAAAAAAATAGAGCAGATTCTGAAAAAACTGCTACAGATGGAATAAAAGAAGCTTTTAAAGATTATGTAGATGATGTAGGAAATGGGTATAGACAAATGAATAATTTATTTAGAAATGCTCTTTATGGAATGGAAGATTTTTTATTTGATTTTATAACAACTGGAAAAGCTAGTTTTAGCGACTTCTTTAATTCAGTTGCTGAAGACTTTATTAGAATGATGGTGCAACTAAATATCACTAAGCCTTTGGCTCAAGCTGCTAGTACTGTGAATTGGGGTTCAATGTTTTCAGGGTTTGCTTTTGCAAATGGTGGGATTATGTCAAGCGAAGGTTCACTTCCATTAAAAGCGTATTCAAATGGTGGTATTGCAAACTCTCCACAACTTGCACTTTTTGGTGAGGGTAGAATGAATGAAGCTTATGTTCCACTTCCTGATGGAAGAACAATCCCTGTAACTATGAAAGGTGGGAATGGTGGAACTAATATAGTCCTGAATATTGAGAATAAAACAGGTCAATCAATAGATGCTAGTCAAATTAGTCAAATGACAAAAACAGATAGTGATGGCAAAAAAACAGAAGTTATCTCAATCGTAATGGATGCGTATAATCGAAATGTTATGCAATTTAGAGATTTATTAAAAGGTGGTAGATAATGGCTATTTTCCCACAAATTGCACCAAACTCTTTTGAAGAGGATTATTTGATGCCTTTAAATTCTGTTAGTTATAGTGGTGGATATGACCAAAGTACTGCAAAGTTTTCAAGAAGTCCACAGATTTTTTATATGACTTTTTCAACACTAAGAGTATCTCAAGCAGATGAAATAAAATCTTTTTTGACTGCAAATAAGGGATTGAGTTTTTCATTTGTTCATCCAATAAATGGAACTACTCATGAAGTTAAATACAAAGGTGAGAGTTTAAAAATCAAGTGGGAATCGCCACTTTATAGAAGTACATCTATTGTACTTCAAGAGGTTTAAAAATGTTATCTGATATTACAAAAATAGAAAAAAACCAACTAAATAGCAACAGTGTTTGGCTTAGTATGTTGGAAATAAATATTCCATC
>RRZU012846879.1_pt1 | contig 10016 bp, 7 predicted proteins | sample 2165561 | NCBI WGS metagenome assembly RRZU01 (sample SAMN10456909, study PRJNA506462) | wastewater metagenome | isolation source: wastewater sludge | place: USA: Moscow, Idaho
ACCACCACGGAGGCTCTCACCAGCAGTGACCCCACCTCGTTGCTCGTCGCCGTTGCCGACTACGAGCCAAGCGTCGAGCAGCAGCAAGCGCTAGCTGACAAGATCTCCGCACAGTTCGGCGACGCCGTTGAGGTACAAACCGCCGACTCCACCGTCTCCGAAACCTTTGAACAAATGCAAATGGGGCAGGGGGCGCTCACCGCTGTCATGCTGGTGTTCCCCGTGATTGCGCTGGTGGTAGCGGCGATCGTCGTCTCTACCACCTTCCAGATCGTGCTGCACCAACGGCGCCGCGAGCTCGCCCTCCTCCGCACCCTCGGTGCAAGCGCCAAGCAGGTGCGGCGCCTGGTACTTCAGGAGACAGCCATCGTGGGTGCCGTCGCGTCCTTCGTTGGTGTGATGGCGGGCGTGTTAGCAAGCGCCGCCGGACTACTCATCATGAACATCGCGGATTCTTTTGGCGAGGCTCTTGCCATGCAGAAGCCGGTTCAGATTGTCATTGTGTGGTTCCTGGGAGCTCTCATGACACTCGCCGCAGGGACCCGGCCGGCACTCGGCGTCACCCGAATTCCACCCATCGCAGCACTTGCTCCGGTCGATCAGAGCGGAGTAGCGGCACGCAAGTCGCACCGCGTGCGGCTCATCGCGGGCCTGATCATCGTGGTGGTGGCCGGAGCCGGTCTCTTCTACGGGGTTAAGACGGCCAGCAACACAGGATTCCTCATTGCTTTCTTCTCCGGGGTGGTGTGCCTCATCGGCGCTCTTCTCGTGGTGTCAGTCGTATTGCCGCAGCTCACGTATGCGCTCGGCAAGCCGGGCCGCGGCGTCGTCGCCCACATGGCGCGCACTAACACGCTACGAAACCCGGATCGCACCTCCTCCACCGGCACCGCCATCGTTATAGGTGTGACCCTCATCGCCACCATGACCGTTGCGGCGGGCTCCCTTCGTGAAACGCTGAACACAGAAGTGGATACGCGGCGCCCCTTCGACCTCGCCGTTACCAGTCGGAACGGTGCTCTCGCGCCCGAGATGCTGGATCGTGTGGGAGCACTCGACGGCGTGGACGCCGTCGTCCCAGTGAAGGGAGTCGAGGCCCTCCCGGCCAGCGACGGTTCGCTGACGATCCAAGCCGCGGACTCACTGGTGAACCCCACCAGTGACCCAAGTACCACGGTCGACCCGGTCACGGTATACGGGCAGCCGGACCTCAACCCCGTCGCGCACTCCACGGTTCCCATCCGTTCAGATGACACGGTCGAAATGGGTGTAGGGACGCCAGACATCTGGGGCCTCAACATCTCGAACGGCTACCTACGCCTGTGCGCCGCAACGGGAGAATGCGCGGACTTGGAGGTCACACTTTCGGAAAAAATCGAGACTGGCTCGCTCCTCATCTCCGCGAATACGCTGGACAAGCTCGCGCCAGACGCCGAACTTCGTCAGATTTATCTGCGGCTCAGCAATGTCGAAGACGCCACTAGCGTCCAGAATGCCATTACTTCCCTCGCCGACGACCTCGAAGTCGGTGGTGCCGCCGCCGAGCGCGCTATGTACACCTCAATGATTAACATGGTGTTGCTCGTGATCGTCGGACTGCTAGCGGTGTCCGTGCTGGTCGCCCTGGTGGGCGTCACGAATACCCTGTCACTCTCGGTGATCGAGCGGACCCGTGAAAACGGACTGCTACGAGCTTTGGGGTTGAGCCGCCGCCAGATGCAGCGCATGCTCGCCCTAGAAGCAATCTATGTGGCTCTGACCAGCGCCATCGTGGGTGTGGTGCTCGGTGTGTTCTTCGGTTGGGCGGGCGTGCTCGCCCTGCCGGTGGACGTTGAGCGCGTCATCGTTATCATCCCCTGGCTGCAAATCCTTGGCGTGATGGCCGTGGCGATCCTCTCCGCGATCGTGGCGTCGTGGCTGCCGGGCCGCCGCGCGGCCCGAACATCCCCGGTAGAAGCGCTGGCCACGGAGTAGTCGGGCAACGCATCACATTTCTTTGTGGCCTTGAGAGTGACATGCCGTGCCGGATAAGGCATGGAATGTCACTCTCAAGGCCGTCCAGGAACCACACACGTGAAGATCTTGAAAGCGAGGTAGGGATGCCTGCCGCGCAGTGGCCAAGGCTACGGCGTCACCGCTCCTACAACCAGCCGCGGCTCTGGGCGATTCCAGCGGCTTCGGCGCGGTTGCTGGCGCAGGTCTTGCCAATGGCTGAGGAGAGATGATTGCGCACAGTCCCCGGCGACAGATACAGCTCAGCCGCGATGTCCTTGACCGATGACCCACCGAGGGAGGCCCGCAGTACATCCCGCTCCCGTTCGGTCAGCGGGTTCGCGCCCGCCACCAGAGCTTCCGTCGCCAACGCCGGGTCTACTACACGCCCACCCGCATACACGGTACGGATTGCTGCGGCTAGTTGCTCAGAGGGTGCATCCTTAACCATAAACCCCGAGGCCCCGGCCGCGAGCGCCCGCTGCAGGTAGCCGGTGCGCCCGAACGTCGTCACGATCAGTACCTTGCACGTGCCCAGCTGCATGATCGCCTCGGTGGCGGCAATCCCATCCATTCCCGGCATCTCAATATCCAGCATCGCCACATCCACGGCATGCTCGCGCACAGCCTCGGCGCATCCGGTTCCGCTTGCCATTTGGACAACAACGTCGATGTCGTCCTCCAAGTTGAGTAAGGCGGCAAGTCCGGCGCGAACCAGTTCCTGATCGTCGGCAACAAGCACGCGGATCGCGCTGCTGTTCGTATTGCCCGGGTTGCTGTTCGTATTGCCCGGGTCTCCACCGGTCCTGCCCATGCCGTCGCCCGTGCCCCTTGCATCGCTACCGCCGTCGCCAACACTTCTATCGGCCCCGGTTCTGCCCGTCATCTCCGCAGCACTCACAGCACAACCTCCAATCGCGTTCCGGGATTCTCACGTCCGGACATAACACGGCTTCCCTCACCAGGCAGCGGCCCAACGTTCAACGTACCGCCAGCATGTTCTACACGCTGACGCAACCCCATCAGTCCATTCCCTTCGGGACCACTCGCCCCGACTCCGTCGTCGTCAATCCGAAGATGTTTCTCGCCAATCTCAACCGAACAACGAGAAGCTGCGGAATGGCGTACTACGTTGGTGATTCCTTCACGCAGGCACCACGCAAAGAGTTCGCGCGTCTGCGCATCCAGCCGATCACTCACCGATTCGAAGGAGCGTCCCTTGGGAAGCTCCGCCATGATTCCCGCGGCGTCGAGCAGGGTGCGGGTCACCTGGAGCTGCTCGGTCAGATCCGGTTGGCGTAGCTCCACCACGGTGGTGCGAACTTCCGAGAGGGCTGTCCGGGCCGTCGCCAGAATATTGTCCAGCTGCACGGCGGCTGCCTGCGGGTCACGCTCTACGAGGCGCCGGGCCAACTGCGCACTCACAGTGATGGCCGTCAGCGAATGCCCCAGCACGTCATGGACCGTGCGCGCCAGCTCCTCGCGCTGCTGAGATAGGGCCAACTGCCGGTCTTTCTCCCGATCCTTCTCATCCTTCTCCACCATAAATCGCACGATGAACAGGATGGCGAGCGTCGAAACGACAGGGATGAGCATGTATAAGGTGACTTCCGTCGGAAAGACGATGAATCCCACGGTGAGAATAACGGTCGCAACACCACAGGCACCGAGAAGCCCCACCCGCCACGGATGCGAAAACAGCCAAAGTGCGAGCAAATAAGAAGCCATCGTGACAGTTCCCGGACCACCTGTGATTCCCACCAGAGCCATCAGCAGCACCAGCACCGCGGTGTAGCCGAGAGTATTTACCCAGCGCGACACACTAAAAACAATTCGAGGGTGAGTCAAGGCATAGATGTAAACAACAATGAACCCCAGCACGCTCATTAGCCCAAGAATCTTGAGCGGCCAAGAGCTGTCATCTGCAAGGATAGACGCCACCGGCCAGGCCAAAAAGATAAGCCAGAACCCGCCATAGAATAGCGTTTCACGCTTGAGTTCCCGCGAATACACATCAGGTGGGTTATAGCCCCGTTGGAGACCTGATGTCCTTCGCGGTTGTGCCCGAGCCTCCTGAGCTTCCTGAGCTTTCCGACCCTGCTGAGCCCGCCGAGTTTCACGCAACTCTGGGCGTTCCCGCGCTGAGTCTGGCGTCTCCCTCGTCATGCCTGTCTCCCTGTCCCGCGTCATTCCTGGTTGGCGGTGAGGCGAGTCTATATGCCTATATAGGCACATAGCCCGCTCTCACCGCCATATAATTCGGCGAACCGCCCTGCCGAGCCCTACCGCTGCGTCCGGCGGCGACTCGCCAGCACACACACCCCCATGAAGATGAGGGTCCACACCACGATGTTGATGATCACCGGCCCCAAAGACTCGAACTCGGGCACGTAGTCCGGCCCCACGCCCTCAATCGGAATGATGAAGCCTTCGGTCTGTGGCCAGCGGGCCAAGGTTGCCACCCCATAGAGCGGGGTAAACCGTGCGATATCCAACATCACGCCGGAGAGCGGCACAAACAGGTTGCCAAAGAAGGCCAGGATGACAAGGATTCCCGACGCCGCTGAGACCGCCGTCTCCGAGCGGAAAAGAAGCGCGATACCCAAGCCATAGAAAGCGAACGGCAGCGCCACCAGCAGACACAAGCCGCCCACGGCGAACCAGCGTCCAACGCCATCCAACTCCGCCCCAGTCGCCACACCAACAACGAACACTGTGACAATCGGGATCACTGCCATTGCCACACTGGCGAGCATCTTGCCTAGGAGGTAGCCACCGTCGGTCAAGCTCGTCATCGACAGCTGGCGTCCCCACCCGTAGCTGCGCTCGACAGCCGCGGAACCCGCCATCGCCGTCGTTGCAATGACGGCACCGTACACGGCCATGGACGTCATGATGTAGGCGGCCACGTTACCGTAGCCGGATCGCAGCGAGCCCTCGTTCATACCCACCCCAAACATGAGATACATGGCGGCGGGCAGCACGATGACGAAGAACGTCGATTCGACCATCCGGAGGTTGCGCCATAGTTCCCAGCCGGTGTAGCGGGCAACGATCCGGGGACTCAGCGCCGTGCGCGCCGTCGTCACGGGGGTTGCGGGGTTCGCTGCGGTATGTGCGTGCGGTGAAGTCTCGGCATTCATTGCCGTACTCCTTCCTGCTCAGGTTCCGTGAGCTCGAAGAACACAGATTCCATGGAGGGGCGGCTGATCTCCAGATCGCGCGCCAGGTTGTCGGTAAGCAGGAGCCGCGCGAGCGCGTCGGAATCGGCGGTGGTGAATCGCACCCGTTTTCCGTCGCGGGACCAGTCACGTACGTTCATACGTGCAACGACGACAGCCGGATCTACATCCGTCCGCAGCCACTCGGCTTGGACTATGCGGTCCTGGGTGGCGGTCATGTCGGCGACGGTACCATCTGCAACCACAAGGCCTTGGCGCATGAGGATAACGCGGTCCGCGTAGTCGTCGGCTTCCTGCAGGTAGTGGGTGGCAAAAACAACGGTGCGGCCGCGCTCGGCCTCCGTGTGCATCGTCTGCCAGAAGTCTCGGCGGGCTGAGGCGTCCATGCCAGCGGTCGGCTCGTCAAGGATGAGGAGCTGGGGGTCGGTGAGGAGGGCGAGCGCGAAGCGCAACCGTTGAACCTGGCCGCCAGAGCATTTTCCCACCTTAGTTTTAGCAAACTCTGTGACGCCAGCACGCTCCATGACGTCAGCAATCGGGAGGTGTTGGCGGTGGCAGGAAGCCACCATGCGGAGGGTTTCGGAGGCTGTGAGATCGTCGAGGAGGCCGCGTGTTTGCAGCACCGCGCCGACGGCACCGCTGGTGGCGGCCCCGCGGGGCATCTGGCCCATCACGGAGATACTTCCGGCGGCAGGCTCTGTGAATCCGAGAACCATATCGAGAAGGGTGGTCTTTCCTGCGCCGTTCGGGCCGAGAAGTGCCACGATCTCCCCAACGGGGACGGTGAGACTGACATTGTCCACCGCCGTCAGGGTACCGAAGCGCTTCGTCACTCCCGTGACCACCAGCGCGTTTCCGTTCTGCTTCATGTTTCAATCCTTGTCGATTGCGCTAGGCGGCGGAACTGTTGGCAGTCACGTTGGAATCATGACAGATGTCATGGGCGGGGTACAGCGGGTTCCGGTGCGGGCGAGCCCAAGCGAACCCCGGCAGGCCCCGGCGAGGGCTTGGGGCGGGCGAACCCGCGTGCAAGCGGGCGAAGTTTGGAAGTAGTGGCTACGTGGCGGGGCTTGGTGCCTTATTTGGCACCACCATCGCTGTGGTAGCCACCAATCTCAAAGAATGGAGGTAGAGCCAGCTCTACCGATTCTTGAGAGCCAGCCCCATAGGCGGCGCGTCCGAAATCAGGTGGAATAGTGGACATGAACGAACACACTGATCGCACGCTTGTTGGGCAGGGACTTACCAAGGATTTTGGCAACGTCCGCGCCCTCGCCGGGGTAGACATCACGATCCCTTCGGGCCAGACGATGGCCATCATGGGACCTTCGGGTTCCGGCAAGTCCACTCTGCTGCACTGCCTCTCGGGCATCCTCGCGCCCAGCAGCGGTCAGGTGACGCTCGGTTCTTCGCAGGTCTCGGGCCTCTCCGACGCGGGGCGCTCGAAGCTGCGTCTGCGCGACTTCGGCTTCGTATTCCAGGACGGTCAGCTCATCCCGGAGCTCTCAGCCCGCGAGAACGTGGCCATTCCGCTCATGCTGCGCGGCGAGTCCCGCCGCAGAGCTCTGGCCAGCGCTGACGAATGGCTGAACCGCCTCGGCCTACAGAGTGAGGCGCAGCGCCGCCCCGGTTCTATGTCTGGCGGGCAGGCCCAGCGTGTCGCGATTGCCCGCGCCCTCGCTGGCCAGCCAGCAGTTATCTTCGCCGACGAGCCCACCGGTGCCCTCGATCAGGCCACCGGTCACGAGGTGATGCAGGTTTTGACGACGACGGCGCGCATGACCCAGTCCACTTTCATCGTCGTCACTCACGACCCCCAGGTCGCCGCCTGGTGTGACCGCCTCGTCGAGATCCGCGACGGCCGCATCCACGCTGACTCTATGAAACACCAGGTCGCAACAGCTGCCGCAGCGCCCCAGAGCCCAGCCGTGGCACAGAATTCGCAGGCTTCTCAGGGCTCGCCTATTGGTAGCGCCGGCTTCGGTCAGCCCGCCTATACCACTGCCGCACCATCCCAGGCGCCCGCCTACCCCGCGGCACCGACTACCCCGGCTCAGCCCGGAGCTCCCGTTGCGCCGTCCTATCCGGCCGCGACATCACACCCGCAAACACCCACATACCCGTCAGCGGCAACATATCCGACCCAGGGTCACCAGTTCGGAGGCCAGCGATGAAGGAAGCACTTCAACTCGCCCCAACGCTGACGGCGGCTCGCCTTAAGGCCCGCACCGGCGACGCCTGGCTTGACCTACTTGCCGTCCTCTCCTTTGCACTGTCTGCGCTCATGGCTCTGACAGTCGCGGGAGGTATCTGGATGTTCTCGCAGTGGTTGAACGATCCCTCGCTCATCATGCCCGCACTTATTGAAAAATCAGGACAGGAGGCTGCCGACTTCGCCTCAAGCTTCCTGGAGATGTATTTCTCGATGGCTTTGGCCGCGGGCGCCCTGCTTATTATCCCGATCTTCTCCCTTGGTGCCTCGGCTGCACGGCTTGGTGCCAGAGGGCGTGCACAGCGTCTATCTTCCTTGCGCCTTGTTGGGGTGACCGGCGGCCAGACGGTGGCGATGTCCGTCGTCGAAACTCTCGTGCAGTGGGCAATAGGAACAACTGTGGGCGTCATCGCCTACTACGCCACCGTTCCGCTCTGGCACTACGTCAACTTCCTGGCCCAGCCGATCAACACATCACTTATGCGGCTTCCGATCGGCATGATGCTTGCCGTTTTGGCGCTGCTTCTTGTCATTTCTCTATTGTCGACGGCGATCGGCCTTCAGCGCGTCCGAATCTCGCCTCTCGGGGTGGCCCGGCGCGAAGCGAACCCCGCGCTCAAGCGCTGGCGGCCGCTGGCGTTCCTCATCGCAGTCATCGCGTTCATCGCATGGACCCGCACAGAGTATTCCTTCCAGGAAGCCGACACCTACTCGGTTTTGGCCATCATGTTGCTCGTCATGGTTGGAGCTATCGCGCTTGTTGGACCATGGATCCTACAGATCCTTGCTGCACCCGCAACGCGGACTCGCTCAGTACCGCGGCTGTTGGCCATGCGACGCATTCTTGATGACCCCCGTTCCGCGTGGCGCACCGTCAATGCCATCGCTCTTCTGAGTTTCATCGCAGGATTTCTCGCCCCGGTACCCATGGAAGTAGGGCAATCTGATTTCATCTTTATGGAGGACATCGGAACCGGTGTGCTTATCACGTTAGGCTTCGGATTCAGTGTGGCAGCCCTGTCCACCCTGATGAATCAAGCCTCGACAGTTTTCGATCGTGCACCCCAGACCTACGCTCTGTCACAACTTGGATTCCCGCGCCGAGTCTTCGGTCAGACCCGTTTCATCCAGATCATGGCGCCCCTCTTCCTCGCTACGGTCGCTTCCGCGTGCCTCGGTCTGGGACTGGGACTCCTCGCCTCGGCCATGAACATGTCTGTCTCTGGAATCATCCGGCTTGGAATCATCCTGTTGCTCGGCATCGGCCTCTCGGCCGCGGCCCTCGCGGCTTGTGAGCCCCTGGAGCGCCACGTTCTGGCCACCAAGCGCCGCGAGAATGACTGATCTAGAGCGAGCAAGCGGAGATAAGTCAGCAACCAACAAGCGCGATCTTTATCTACACCAGAAGACCCGATCTGTACCTTATGCACAGATCGGGTCTTCTGAGAGAGGTGAACTTTTGCGAGACCACACCTCGCCTTACCACCCATCCTCTTACCACATCCCACAACAGCAGACGACGCCGTCACCCAGCCCACACTCACAGAATCAGCTCACGCCACAAGAATCCGTGAAATTTCAACAAAAGCGCATTCCACCCTTAGTGAGGTAGGACTGAAGTATTCGCCCAGTACCGCTAGCAGCGCTTAGAGTGGAACCATGATCATTGCAACTCCCGTCACAGCAGACGGACTGGTAGATCCCCGCTGGGGAAAGGCTCACAACGTAGCCCTCGCTGAAATTCTCGACGGCGAACTCATGTCGTGGGATGAGCACGAGGTCAAGTGGGACGTGCTCCACGATGAAGGAACCGAAGGTTCCCATCACGCACGTATCGTCAAGTTCTTGCGTGAGAATCAGGTCGACGCCGTCATTATCAGGGGCTGCGGCGAGTCCATGCTCAATACGATGCAGAAGATGGGTTTGATCATCGCTCTTGACGCCGAAGGCGTGGCTCAGGATATCGCGCTCAACACCTCCCCGAAGATCCAGGAGATCATCGAGATGGAGATGGGTGGCGGCTGCTGCGGCGGGGGCAACGGCGGTGGATGTGGCTGCGGTAGTAGCCTGCCCGAGCCGGAGCCTGTTGCACAGGGTGCGGGCGGTTGCGGTGGTGGCGGCTGCGGCTGCGGCGGCCACTGAGTTCATTCCGCGAAAGATTCAGCCAACGTTAGGGTGGGTCGGTGCCAAACCAAGCGCCAAACCGCGTTCAGCTGACTCGTGTGCCGCGTCGCAATACAAACCGCGAGCCAAGCTGAACCACGACCCACGCCACCTCTGGGCTGATACAGCAAAACAAACCAAACGAGGGGTTCCTGCCACTACGGCAGGAACCCCTCGTTTCGCGTGCAAATTCAATAGCGAGCCTCAATAACAGAGCTCATCGAGATCAGACGTTAGCATCTGACATCAACGTTATAACGTCGAAATCAGCCACTAACGTCCACTGTCGGTGAGCACGCGCAAACAAGCAGCGGCGAGCAACCAGTATCTCAGAGCAGGTGCTTGCGCAGCTCCACCGGATCAATCGGCGAGAGCTTCGCGGGTGGAACATCGAAGATAGTGATGGCGCCACGAACGCCGTCCTGGGCCATCCGCGCAACCGCACGGGCCGATGCTGCCGCGACCGA
>RRZU012913179.1_pt1 | contig 10016 bp, 8 predicted proteins | sample 2165561 | NCBI WGS metagenome assembly RRZU01 (sample SAMN10456909, study PRJNA506462) | wastewater metagenome | isolation source: wastewater sludge | place: USA: Moscow, Idaho
CGATGGACGCGGGCAACATGCTCAAGCCGCTGCTCGCGCGCGGTGAGCTGCGGCTCGTCGGCGCGACGACGCTGGACGAGTACCGCAAGTACATCGAGAAGGACGCCGCGCTCGAGCGTCGCTTCCAGCAGGTCTACGTCGGCGAGCCGAGCGTCGAGGACACGATCGCCAGCCTGCGCGGCCTCAAGGAGCGCTACGAGGGGCACCACAAGGTCGCCATCGCCGACTCCGCGCTCGTCGCGGCGGCCACGCTGAGCGACCGCTACATCCAGAGCCGTCAGCTGCCCGACAAGGCGATCGACCTCATCGACGAGGCCGCCTCGCGGCTGCGCATGGAGATCGACTCCTCCCCGGTCGAGATCGACGTGCTGCGCCGCCAGGTCGACCGGCTCAAGATGGAGGAGCTGCACCTGGAGCGCGAGACCGACGACGCCTCGCGCGAGCGCCTCGAGCGCCTGCGCAAGGACCTCGCGGACCGTCAGGAGGAGCTCGCCGGGCTCACCGCCCGCTGGGAGGCCGAGAAGGCCGGGCTCAACCGGGTCGGTGACCTCAAGGCCCGCCTCGACGAATTGCGCAGTCACGCCGAGCGACTCCAGCGCGACGGCGACTTCGCCGAGGCCTCGCGGCTGCTCTACGGCGAGATCCCCGCGCTGGAGAAGGACATCGACCAGGCGCCGGCGAGCGAGGCCTCGATGGCGGAGCGCGACGACCTCATGGTCAAGGACGAGGTGGGCGCCGACGACATCGCCGACGTCATCAGCTCCTGGACCGGCATCCCCGCCGGGCGCCTGCTCGAGGGCGAGACCGAGAAGCTCCTGCACATGGAGGACTGGCTCGGCAAGCGGCTCATCGGGCAGGGCGACGCCGTGCGCGCCGTCTCGGATGCGGTGCGCCGCAGCCGGGCCGGCATCGCCGATCCGGATCGGCCGACCGGCTCCTTCCTCTTCCTCGGCCCGACGGGTGTCGGCAAGACCGAGCTCGCGAAGTCGCTCGCGGACTTCCTCTTCGACGACGAGCGCGCGATGGTGCGGATCGACATGAGCGAGTACTCCGAGCGGCACGCGGTGGCCCGGCTCATCGGCGCACCGCCCGGGTATGTCGGCTACGACGAGGGCGGTCAGCTCACCGAGGCCGTGCGGCGTCGGCCCTACTCGGTCGTGTTGCTCGACGAGGTCGAGAAGGCGCACCCGGAGACCTTCGACATCCTCCTGCAGGTGCTCGACGACGGTCGGCTCACCGACGGTCAAGGGCGCACGGTCGACTTCCGCAACGTCATCCTCGTGATGACCTCCAACCTCGGCAGCCAGTACCTCATCGACCCCTCGATGACGCCCGAGGGCAAGCACGAGGCCGTCCTGGCGGCGGTGCGCACGGCCTTCAAGCCGGAGTTCCTCAACCGCCTCGACGAGACGGTGATCTTCGAGCCGCTGTCGCAGGCGGAGCTGAGCCGCATCGTCGACCTGCAGGTGGAGGCGCTGAGCCGCCGCCTGAAGGACCGGCGGATCACGCTCACGGTGACCGAGGCCGCTCGTGACTGGCTGGCTCGGACCGGCTACGACCCGGCCTACGGGGCGCGGCCGCTGCGTCGGCTCGTCCAGCGCGAGATCGGCGACCGGCTCGCCACCGCGCTGCTGTCGGGGCGGGTGCGCGACGGGCAGACCGCGACGGCCTACCTGGACGCCGCCGGCACGGGGCTCACGCTGGAGCGCCCGGAGCACGAGGGTCCGGTGACCGAGGTGACGTTCACCTCCGTCGTCGATCCGGACGGCGATGAGACGGTCGAGGTTCACGATGCGGACATCGTGGAGGAGCCTCGGGAGATCACCGACAGCGAATGACGATGCGGCGCGGGGACACTCGGAACGGGTGTCCCCGTGCTGTCCGTTCGTCCACAGGGGTCGGGTAACGAGGGCGCCGAACCGGCGATGTCCACAGGGCAGCCGCGGCGCCGGACCGATCCTTCCTAGGGTCGAGGGACGGCGCTTCGCCGGCCCGTCACCGCCCCTTGTGAACCTGCCCTGAGGTCGTCATGTCACCCCTGCCCTTGCGCTCGTCTGTCCGCTCGTCCGTCGTCCGTCGCGCCGTCACCGCCGTCGCCGGTCTCGCCCTTGCGGTGGTTCCTGTCAGCACGGCCACGGCGGCACCGCTCGCTGCGGCGGCCAAGCCGACGCCGATCCCGACGACGTGTCGCGCGGCGATGACACTCGTGCGCCCGGACACGACCCTGCAGCTCGGCGTGGTCCAGGGTCGTAAGGGCACGCTCTACAGCACGAACAGCAAGCTCGGCTACCTCCCGAAGACGATCGCTTACGTCGGGACGACGTCGAACCGGGGGATCTCGATCGACCGCTTCTTCGCGATCGACCCCCAGGGCCGGATGCACCGGATCCTCGTGACCGAGCGGCCGGTCGCCGGGGCGAAGGACGGCGCGCACACCGTGACCCTCACCGACACGGTCATCGCGAGCGGGTGGGGCGAGGTGCGGCTCATCGTCTCCAGCGGCCCCTACGTCTACGGGATTACGACCGGCGGGGGCCTGCGGCGGTACGCGGTGACGCCGAGCTACGGCCTCAAGGGAGCCGGCACGATCGCCACCTCGGGCTGGGGATCGGTCACCTCGCTCGCCTACGGCGGCTGGTGGAACCTCGGCTCGGGGCGCTCGGCCGAGGACCTCGTCGCGCTGACGAAGAGCGGCGCGGTCAAGGCGTACATGATCCCGCGCGACAAGCCGACGCAGGTCACGAGCAAGACGCTGATCGCCAAGGGCTGGACGATGTTCTCCCACCTGTCGGCCGGCGAATGCTCCAAGGGCTCCTCGCGGACCCTTGCCGCGGTCAAGCCGAACGGTGACGTCTACGCCTACCTCGACGCCAACGGCAACGACCAGTCCGGCAAGGACATCACCTGGTCCGGCCAGGTCGCCACGGGCTGGACGGGCCTCGCCTCCGACTGACGGCGACCTCACGCAGGTTGTCGGCATGGGCAGGTACCGTCGGGATATGCGCCGTTGCCTCGCCGCCCTTGCCGCTTGCGCGGTGCTCGGGATGTCTGCCTGCAGCTCGGGGGATCCGGCCAAGCCCGAGGCGAGCGAGCCGACGCCGGCGCAGCGGTTGGCCGCAGCGAAGCAGAAGGCCGACGGCGCGTCCTCGGTCCACCTCCTCATCACCTCGCGGGACGTGCCCGCCGACGCGGAGGGGATCCTCGGCGCCGACGGCGTGGGTACGCACCGGCCGGCGTTCAAGGGGATCCTCGACGCGCGGATCAAGGGGGTCTCCGCGAAGGTCGACACCGTCGCGATCGGACCGGACCTGTGGCTCAAGCTGCCGTTCACCCCGCGCCACGTGAAGACGAATCCCGCGACGTGGGGCGTCCCCAGCCCGGCCCAGTTGCTTTCTTCGGACAAGGGACTGACGGCGCTCATCACGCACACGCACAGCCCGACCGATGCCGGCTCGAAGCGCGAGGGGCAGGAGGTGCTGCGCTCGATCACCGGGACGATCCCCGGCAAGGAGGTCGCGCAGATCCTCAACACCGGCGACGTCAACGGGACCTATCAGGTGAGCTACGGCCTGACCGACCCCGACGGGCTGCTGCGCAAGGCGACGATCACCGGGCCGTTCTTCCCGGGCGCCACCTCCTCCTACGACGTCGTCTTCGACAAGTACGGCGAAAGCGTCGACATCAAGGCGCCGTGACGTGGCGGTCGCCGGAGGCTCGACGACGGGCACGCGCCGCATCCCGGGGTCGCGCAGCCTGCTGACGCTCGCGGCGCTCGGGGTGGCGCTCGCGGCGGCGGACACCTACGTCGTCGTCCTCGCGCTGCCGGACATGATGACCGGCGTCGGGCTGAGCATCGACGACCTGCAGAAGGCCACCCCGGTTATCAGCGGATTCCTCCTCGGCTACATCGCGGTGCTGCCGCTCATCGGCCGGCTGTCCGACCTCGTCTCGCGGCAACGCGTCCTCCTGTGGTGCCTCGCGCTCTTCGTCGTCGGCTCGGCCGTCACGGCGCTCGCCGTCGACCTGTCGGTGCTCGTCGGCGGCCGGGTCGTGCAGGGCATCGGCGGCGGAGGGCTCGTGCCGGCGACATTGGCGCTCGTCGCGGACCTGTGGCCGCCGCATCGCCGGGGTGTGCCGCTCGGGGTCGTCGGGGCGGTGCAGGAGGTCGGCAGCGTGCTCGGGCCGTTGCTCGGGGCGCTCGTGCTCGCCGTCGCGGACTGGCGCGCGATCTTCTGGCTCAATGTCGTGCTCGGGGTGGTGCTCGCCGCGGGGTTGGTCGCGCTGGGGCGGCGGACCCGACGCGCCGGTGCCGAGGCTCACGAGCCCGGTGAATCAGCGATGGCCCCGAGCCGCGGCCCGTCGAACCCAATCCTGGCGGCGCTCCTCGGCCTTGGCCTGGGGCTGCTGTTCCTCGCCCTGCTGGCGCCGCTGCGGCTCGTCGAGGACGTGACGTGGGGCCTGCCGTTCGTGCCCTTCGGCACGGGCGGGCGCCTGTCGACCCCGATCGGCTATGCGGCCCTCGCGGTCCTGGCACTGTGGCTCGTCGCTGCCACGTGGTCGGCGCGCCGGATCCTCGCGCGGATCGACCTCGTCGGGGCTCTGCTCGTCGCGCTCGCGCTGGGCTGCCTCGTGCTGACGTTCGCCTCGGCCGACCCCGAGCGGGAGGTCGTCGGGCCGCTCGGCTTCGTCCTCGTGCCCGTCGGGGTCGTCGCGGTGGTCGTCGCGCTGTGGTGGCATCGGCGGGCCGCTGATCCCCTCGTGCCACGCGGCGTCGTGCGCGGTCGGTTCGGCTACGGGCTGGTCACGAGCCTGGCCGTCGGCGCCGCGCTCGTCGCCGTCGTCGTCGACGTGCCGGTCCTCGCGCGCCTCACGTTGACCGACGACCAGACGGACGCCGCGCTCGTGCTCGTGCGCTTCCTGCTCGCGCTGCCCGTCGGGGCGCTCGTCGGAGGGGCGGCGCTGCGGCGTGTCGGTGCCGGGGCCGTCGCGGCGCTCGGCTGCGCGCTCGCGGCAGGCGGACTCTTCGCGATGAGCACGTGGGGGCGCGGTGCCCTGGAGGAGGTCGTGTCGACGACGCTCGTGCTCGTCGCGGTCGGGTTCGGGCTCGGACTGGCGATCGCGCCCGTCAACGCGGCCGTGCTCGACGACGCGGACGCCGCCGCGCACGGCATCGCGAGCGCCTTGGTCGTCGTCGCCCGGATGGTTGGCATGGTCGTCGGGCTCGCGCTGCTCACGGCGATCGGCCTGCGCCGCTTCTACGAGCGCGTCGCCGCGATGCCCGACACCCTGGATCCGCAGGCCCTCCTCGACGCGGGGATCGTCCAGGTCCAGTCCGTCTTCGCCGGCGCCGCGATCTGCGCGGCGGTCGGCGCGCTGGCCGCGCTGGGCCTGGGCCTGCGCACCGACCGCGACGCCCGCTGACGTCGCGTCAGCGGATCGGCCAGTCCTCCATCCGGTCGGCGGCGTCCCAGAACATCCACTCGTACTGCGACGCACGGACGAAGGCCGCCATCATCCGCTCGCGGGTCGGACCGTCGGCGGCGTCGGCGAGCCGGTCGACGACGCTGCGCGCCTGACGGCACGATTCGGCGAACTCCGGGTCGCCGTAGGCCGCGATCCAGTCGCCGTAGGGGTGCCCGTCGAGATCGCCGACCGCAGCCTTGAGGCGGGTGCCCACGTCGTCGTAGATCCAGAAGCACGGCAGGACCCCGGCGGCGAGCGCCGGGTAGCACCCGCGGGTCGCGAGCGCGAGGAGGAAGCAGGTGTAGGCCGTGCACGTCGGCGACGGGTCGCCGAGCTCACCAAGCCCGCCCGCGACGTGCGCCGCGTGGAGCTCCCGCTCGACGACGACCGTCTGCTGCGCGCTGCCGGCCCAGAAGACGAGGTCGTCGGGGTCGGTCGCCTGCGTCGCGCAGGCCGCGAGGGCGCGACCGTAGTCGGCGAGGTAGAGCGCGTCCTGGCGCATGTAGTAGGTGAAGCGATCCTGGGCCAGCGTCCCGTCGCGCAGGCTCACCACGAACGGCATCGTCTCGATCGCGGCGCGGATGTCGGCGATCGCCGCCCAGGCGTCGTCGGTGAAGGTCACTACAGGCTCCAGACGTCGTAGAAGTGGTGGACCGGCCCGTGCCCGGAGCCGATGTCGAGCGTGTCGGCCGCGGCGAGGGCGCCGGTGAGCCAGTCCTTGGCGTCGCGGATCGTCGCCGGCCACGAATCCCGTTGCGGTCGCATGGCGGCCAGCGCCGAGGAGAGGCTGCAGCCCGTGCCGTGGGTGTTCTGCGTGTCGACCCGGCGGCCGACGAAGGTGACGATCGCCCCCGCCTCGGCCGTCTCGTCGGCGAGGACGTCGGTGGCGTCCGGCATCCCGTGCCCGCCCTTGGCGAGCACCCGGCGCGCACCGGCCGCGACGAGCGCGTGGGCCTGGGCCGCCAGCGCCTCGAGGTCGCGTGCGGGCTCGGTGTCGAGGAGCACGGCGGCCTCGGCGACATTCGGCGTGACGAGGTCGGCAAGGGGGAGCAGCTCGCGGACTGCGGCGACGGCGCTCTCGTCGAGGAGCCGATCGCCGCTCGTCGCGACCATGACCGGGTCGAGGACGACGTACGGGCGCGCGGATCTCGCCTGCTGCGTGAGGAACTCGCCGACGACTCCCGCGAGCTCGGCCGTGGCGAGCATCCCGATCTTGATGGCGTCGATCCGCACGTCCTCGGCGAGCGTGTCGAGCTGCTGGGCCACAAAGTCCGGCGGCACGACGTGCACGCCCGTCACCCCGCGGGTGTTCTGGGCGGTGAGGGCCGTGATGACCGTCGTCCCGTATGCGCCGAGCGCGCTGAACGTCTTGAGGTCGGCCTGGATCCCTGCGCCGCCGGAGGGATCGCTGCCCGCGATCGAGAGAGCGACGGGCGGGGGCGGCGGCGCGAACGGGTCGTCGGCCCCGTGCTCCGATGTGAATCCTGCAGGTGATGCCGTCATGATTCCTTCCTGGCGGCCGGGTCGGCCGGTGCTCCGGTGGAGTCTGCGGATTCGGCAAGCGTGGTCATCGCGTCGCTCCCCATGCGGTAGGTGAGCCATTCGGACAGCTGGTCCGCCCCGATGCGGCGGTAGAACTCGATCGAGGGTTCGTTCCAGTCGAGGCAGTGCCACTCCAGCCGCGGGTAGCCGCGCTCGAGGCAGACCTGCGCGAGCGTGCGGAGCAGCTCGACCCCGATCCCGGCGCCTCGGTGCCCCGGCTCGACGTAGAGGTCCTCGAGCCAGATCCCATTTCGCCCGGTCCACGTCGAGAACGACAGGAACCACACGGCCATCCCGACGACGCGACCCTGCACCTGCGCGACGTGCGCGAACGCCGTCGGGGCGCCGTCGTCGGGGAAGAGCGCCGACTGCAGATCGGCCGGGGTCGCCACCGCCTGCGCCGACTCCTTCTCGTAGTCGGCGAGCTCGGCGATGAGCCGCAGGATGTCGCCGACGTCCTCCGGAGTCGCCGGGCGGACGCGTGCCGGCTCGGTCATGCCGGGTCGCCGAGCTCGACGATGACGGGCGCGTGATCGCTCGCGCCCTTGCCCTTGCGCTCCTCGCGATCGATCGAGGCGCCGGTGACCCGGGCCGCGAACGCCGGTGAGCCGAGCGCGAAGTCGATCCGCATGCCCTGGCGCTTGGGGAAGCGCAGCTGCGTGTAGTCCCAATACGTGTAGACGCCCGGCCCGGGGTGGATCGGCCGGACGACGTCGGTGTAGCCCGCGTCGACGACGCCCTGGAACGCCGCGCGCTCTGCCGGGGACGTGTGGGTCTTGCCCTCGTAGAACTCCGTCGACCACACGTCGTCGTCCTGCGGCGCGACGTTCCAGTCGCCCATGAGCACGATCTGCGCCTGCGGATCCTGCGTCAGCCAGTCGTGCCCGACGTCGCGCAGCCGCCCGAGCCAGTCGAGCTTGTAGTCCAGGTGCGGGTGGCCGAGCTCGCGCCCGTTCGGCACGTAGAGCGACCAGACCCGCACGCCCCCGCACGTCGCGCCGATGGCCCGTGCCTCGGCGACCGGCTCGGGCTCACCCCACGTCGGCATCGCCTCGAAGCCGACCTGCACGTCCGCCAATCCGACCCGGGAGACGATCGCGACCCCGTTCCACTGGTTGAGGCCGTGGAGCGCGACCTCGTACCCCGCCTGCTCGAAGGGCAGGAGCGGGAACTGGGCGTCCTTGCACTTGGTCTCCTGGAGCGCGAGGACGTCGAGGTCGTGCCGCTCCAGCAGGGCCACGGCCCGGTCGACTCGGCTTCGGATCGAGTTGCAGTTCCACGTAGCGATGCGCACGTGCCACACCCTAGAGGCCACCCCTGACAGGCATATGAACGTGACGCAGCCCACGTTGTCGCTGCCCCGATCTACCCTCGACGCATGGCGAAGGAGCAGGGGCGGCGCGGCCCCGACGGCACGCGTGGCCCGGTGGGGATGGCGGTGCAGCCGCGCGATGCGGCCGGTCGCGTGTGGCACAGCGCGCCGCTGCAGCAGGTGCGGCGCGGGACGCTGCGGGTCGCGGCCAAGACGCTGAGCGGCGCGTATTCGCTCTACAAGGCGCATCCGGCGACGTGGCGCTTCACCGCGACGCACTACAGCCCGCGCATGGGGGAGATGGCGCGGTTGCACGCGTGGATGACGTGCCAGATGGCGAATCTGCACGTGCCCGCCTACCAGCAGCACCTCGCCGACCACGAGTTCACGTTCCGCTGGTGGGATCTGGGCAATTTCCCGATCACGACGAAGGACGACTACGTCCGCCGCCACCCCGATGCGGACCGCTGTTGGCACGGCCGGCTCGAGTCGCGCGGCACGATCGTCGACGAGTCCTCGGGTAGCTCGGGGACGCCCTTCAACTGGGTCCGCGGGCGGGCCGAGCTCGCCGACATCCACCGCAATGTCGCCGGCTTCACCTCGCTCGTCCATCGCGGGCAGGGGCCGCTCTTCGTCGTCAACGCCTACTCGATGGGCGCGTGGGCGACGGGCACGAACACCGGCATCGCGATGGCGCGGTCGCGAGGGTGAAGAACACGGGCCCGGATCTGGAGAAGATCGTCGACACCCTGACCCACTTCGGGCCGGGCTTCACCTACCTCGTCACCGCGTATCCGCCGTTCCTCAAGGACCTGCGCGACCGGCTCGACGCGATCGGCTTCGACTGGGCGGCCTACCAGGTGCACGGGCTCGTCGGCGGGGAGGCGATGACCGAGGGCCTGCGCGACTACTGCGAGCAGCGGTTCGCCAGCGTGCGCTCCGGCTACGGTGCGAGCGACCTGACGATCGGGATCGGCGGGGAGACCGAGCTGACGGTCTGGCTGCGGCGCGCGATCGCCGCGGACTCCGAGCTGCGCGACGCGATCCTCGGGCCCGACGAGATCCGGCTGCCGATGATCTTCCAGTACAACCCGCTCGAGACCTACCTCGAGACGACGCCCGACGGCGAGCTCGTCTGCACGCTCACCTCGACGTGGGTGCTCGCGCCGAAGCTGCGTTACAACATCGGTGACGAGGCGCGTCTGCTCGGCTGGGACGCATTGCACAGGATTCTGGGCAGACGACGCGAGTGGTCAGCGGGCGCGGACGCCGCATTCGCCACAGAACGGATGAAGCTGCCGCTGCTCTTCGTCTTCGGGCGGGCCGACGCGACGATCTCCTTCATGGGGGCCAACATCTACCCCCAGGACGTCGAGAACGGGCTCTACGCCGACGAGCGCGCCGCTGCGCTCATCGGGGCGTTCACGCTCGCCTTGGAGGACGATCCCCGCGGCGGCGCGGCTGCCGGGACCGATCAGCAGCCGGTCGTCCACCTGCTCCTGCGTCCCGACCACGGACTCGATGACGCGGGGAAGACGGAGCTGGCGCGGACCTGCCGGGAGGGGCTCGTCGCCTATCTCGCGCGGGTCAGCCGCGACTTCGCCCAGTCCCTGGAGGAGAGTGAGCGGACCGCAGACATCCGGATCGAGGTCCACGAGGAGGGGGAGGGGCCGTTCGCCGGGGATCGGGACCGGATCAA
>RRZU010265591.1_pt1 | contig 10014 bp, 9 predicted proteins | sample 2165561 | NCBI WGS metagenome assembly RRZU01 (sample SAMN10456909, study PRJNA506462) | wastewater metagenome | isolation source: wastewater sludge | place: USA: Moscow, Idaho
GATCCCGCCGCGCTGCGGCTGGAGGAATGCCCGAAACCCGTTCCCGGACCCGGTGAGGTTCTGGTGCGAAACCGCGCCATCGGGTTGAACCCGGTGGACTGGAAATTCATCGAATGGGGCCATCCTGCATGGGACTGGCCGCATATCCCCGGCGTCGATGGCGCGGGCGAGGTCGCGGCGATTGGCGCGGGCGTTACCCATCTCGCGCCCGGTGCCCGCGTCGCCTATCACAATGACCTGCTCCGCCCCGGTTCCTTCGCCGACTATACGGTGATCCCGGCGCGGGCGGCGATCCCGCTGCCCGACACGCTGCCCTTTGCCGCCGCCGCCGCCATCCCCTGTCCGGGGCTGACGGCGTGGCAGGCCATCGAAAAGCTGCCGCTGGCACCGGGTGCGCAGGTGATGTTGACCGGTGCCTCGGGGGCGGTCGGCGGGGCGCTGTTGCAACTGGCGCGGCCGCGCGGCTGGGTGATGCATGCGGTTGCCTCAGGCGCGCAGGCGGGCCGCGTGCTGCGCCTGGGCGCGGCCACCGTCACCGACTATCGGCAGGCGGGCTGGCGCGAGGATTGGGCGGCGCGGATCAAGGATCAGCCGCTGGATGCGGTGATCGACATGGTCAGCGGTGCCCATGCCACAAGCCTTGCGCCCCTGATCGCCGCCAATGGCCATCTGGTCTGCATCCAGGACCGGCAAGAGGCCGCGCCGCTGCCTGCCTTCACCACCACGATCTCGCTGCACGAGGTGGGGCTGAACGCCCTGCACCATTACGGCACGGACCGGCAATGGGGTGCGTTGGTCGCGGCAGGCGCGGCGATCGCGCAGGCCATCGCCGAGGGGCGTTTCGATCCGCAGATCATCGAGATCGCGGATTTCGAGGATTTACCGGCCGCGCTTTTGCGGCTGAAGACCGGGCCAAACCCCGGCAATCGCGTGGTGACACTATGACCCTGACCCTGAACGATCCGACGCTGCTGTGCGACCGCGCTTATCTGGCGGGTGCATGGGTGGCGGCCAAGGATGGCGCGACCCTTGCCGTCACCAACCCCGCCACCGGCGCGGTCATCGGCCATGTGCCCGACCTTGGCCGCGCGGATGCCACCCGCGCCCTTGATGCCGCCGCCATCGCGCAAAAGGCCTGGGCCGCCCACAGCGCCAAGGACCGCGCCCAGATCCTGCGCCGCTGGTTCGACCTGATGATGACCAATCAGGCCGATCTGGCGGTGATCCTGACCGCCGAGATGGGCAAGCCGCTGGCCGAGGCGCAGGGCGAAATCGCCTATGGCGCCAGCTATGTCGAATGGTTCGCCGAAGAGGCCAAGCGCGTCTATGGCGAGACGATTCCCGGCCATCTGCCGGACAAGCGCATCACGGTCATCAAGCAACCCATCGGCGTGGTCGCGGCGATCACGCCGTGGAATTTTCCCAATGCGATGATCACCCGCAAATGCGCCCCGGCGCTGGCGGCGGGCTGCGCCTTCGTGGTGCGCCCGGCGTCGGAAACGCCGCTGTCGGCGCTGGCGCTGGCGGTCTTGGCCGAACGCGCCGGGCTGCCGGCGGGGCTGTTTTCGGTCATCACCTCAAGCCGGTCCTCGGCCATCGGGCAGGAATTCTGCAGCCATCCGGCGGTGCGCAAGCTCAGCTTTACCGGCTCGACCGAGGTGGGGCGGATCCTGTTGCGGCAGGCCGCCGATCAGGTGCTGAAATGCAGCATGGAACTGGGCGGCAACGCGCCCTTCATCGTCTTTGATGATGCCGATCTGGATGCGGCCGTCGCGGGCGCCATCGCCGCCAAGTTCCGCAACAACGGCCAGACCTGTGTCTGCGCCAACCGCATCTATGTGCAGGCCGGGGTCTATGACGCCTTTGCCGACAAGCTGGCCGCCGCGCTGGCGGATGCGCGGGTCGGCAATGGGTTGGCGCCGGGCGTGCAGTTCGGCCCGCTGGTCAATATGGACGCCGTGACCAAGGTCGAGGAACATATCGCCGACGCCACCGCCAAAGGGGCGCAGGTCGTGCTTGGCGGCGCGCGCCATGCGCTGGGCGGCAGCTTTTTCCAGCCCACCGTCCTGACCGGTGTGACCGATGCGATGGCAGTGGCCAGCGAGGAAACCTTCGGCCCCCTCGCGCCGCTCTTCCGTTTCGAGACCGAGGCCGAGGTGATCGAAAAGGCCAATGCCACGATCTTCGGTCTGGCCAGCTATTTCTACGCCCGCGACATCGGCCGCATCACCCGGGTGCAAGAGGCGCTGGAATACGGCATGGTCGGCGTCAATACCGGCCTGATCTCGACCGAGGTCGCGCCCTTTGGCGGGGTCAAACAATCCGGCCTTGGCCGCGAGGGCAGCCGCCACGGGATCGAGGATTATCTGGAGATGAAATACATCTGTCTGGATGTCTCGGCGCCCGATCGGGGCGATACCCGCCGGTCCTGAGCCGGCTTTTCGCACGGGCATCCTACGGGCGAGCGCCTGATCCGACAGACGCTCGCCCGTGGCGGCCTTGATCGCAATCGCGGTCGTGCTCACGCCTCGGGGATCGGCATGCCGTAATTCGCGAGCGTGATGTTTTCGGGTTCTGGCCCGCTGCGCCGGCCGGTGTCGAGGGCGCGGATGGCGGCCATCTGATCCGCCGAAAGCGAGAAGTCGAAGATGTCGAAATTCTCGGCGATCCGCGTCGGTTTCACCGATTTCGGGATGGCGGAACGACCCTCTTGCAGATGCCAGCGCAGCATCACCTGCGCGGCCGATTTGCCGTGTTCGCCGGCAATTTTCAGGATGACGGGATCCTCCAGCGTGCTGCGCGCATCGCCTTCACGATAAAAGGTGATCCCGCCAATCGGGGACCATGCCTGGGTCAGGATGCCGTGACGCCTGTTCAGCGCCTGAAGCGCGACCTGCTGGAAATAGGGATGAACCTCGATCTGGTTCACCGCGGGCACGATCCGGGCCGCGTCCAAAAGGCGTTCCAGATGCCCGGGCATGAAATTGCTGACCCCGATTGCCCGCACAAGGTCGCGATCCAAAAGCGTTTCCAGCGCGCGATAGGCCGCCAGCGTGCGGTCGAAATTCGTCGGCAGCGGCTGGTGCAGCAACAAAAGATCGAGCCGCTCGACCCCCAGCTTGGCCACCGCTTTTTCGAACCCGTGCAGGGTCTCGTCATAGCCGTAATCGCTGATCCAGATCTTGGTCTCGATAAAGATATCGTCGCGCGCGATCCCGGAACGGCGGATGCCCTCGCCGACATCCCTTTCATTGCCATAGGCGGCGGCGGTGTCGATATGGCGGTATCCGCTGCGAATGGCCGCCTCGACCGCCGCGCCGGTTTCCATGGGCGGGCTTTGGAAAACCCCAAGCCCGATTGCGGGCATCTCGACACCATTGTTCAGCGTGATCGTGTTTTTGGTCATGATCGCCTCTCTTGTGAGCATGCAGAAAAACTAGACCGGATGACCGCGCAGGATTAGCTGGTATAATCGGAATGAACCTATGCGTTTTGGATATCAATCGATGCGCGAGAACATCAACGACCTGCTGGCCTTTATTGCCGTCGCCCAAGAGCAAAGCTTTACCCGGGCCGCCGCCCGGCTGGGCACATCGCAACCCGCGCTTAGCCGGACGATCCGCGATCTGGAGGCGCGGCTGGGCCTTCGGCTTTTGACCCGCACCACGCGCAGCGTATCCCCGACCGAGGCGGGCGAGCGTCTTTTGCAAAAGGTCGCGCCGCATTTCGACGAGATCGAGACCGAGCTTGGCGCGCTGAGCGCGTTGCGCGACACGCCCTCCGGGACGGTGCGGATCAATTGCAGCGAATATGCAGCCGAGGCCATCATCTGGCCAAAGCTTGCGAAAATCCTGCCCGATTATCCCGATATCAAGCTCGAAATCTTTATCGAACACAGCTTTACCGACATCGCGGCGGAGCGGTTCGATGCCGGGGTCAGACTGGGCGAGAGTCTGGAAAAGGACATGATCGCCGTCCGCATCGCCCCTGATGGGCGGCTGATTGCGGTCGCCGCGCCCGCGTATTTTCGGGATCACACCCCGCCCGTGACCCCGGCCGAGTTGACGGCGCATCGCTGCATCAACCTGCGCTTGGCGACGCGCGGCGATCTTTACGCCTGGGAGTTCGAAAAGGACGGCAAGCCGCTTCGGGTAAAGGTCGACGGGCAGGTCGTGTTCAACACCATACGCCCGATGATCGAGGCCGCGTTGCAGGGTTTTGGCATCGCCTTTGTCCCCGAGGGCGCTGTGCAGGATCATCTGAAAAGCGGCGCGCTGATTCAGGTTCTGGATGACTGGTGCCAGCCCTTTTCGGGGTTTCACCTCTATTATCCCAGCCGCCGCCAGCAATCCCCGGCATTCGAAATCGTCGTCAATGCGCTGCGTTATCGGGGGCCGGTCCGCGCATAGGGCATTGGGCGCAATTGCATTGACGATCCCGGTCTTTGGGTTTCGCGCGCGCTCAGCCCCGGGATCGTGTTCCGGGCGGCGGGCGGTCGACGAGCTGCGCCGTCAAAAGATCGACAATGCGGGCGGGGTCGGCCTCGATATCCGCGCGGATGGCGTTTTCATCCTCTGATGGCTCTTCGAGTGTGCCGAGCTGGCTGGCAAGCAGCGCGGGCGGCATGAAATGCCCGTTGCGGCCGTTCATCCGGCTGGTCAGCGTATCCGCCGTTCCGCACAGATAGATGAAGGTGATGGGACCCCCGGCGCCCGCCCGGATCCGGTCGCGATAGGCGCGTTTCAGGGCCGAACAGGCGATGATCGTGCCGGGCGACAGACGCCCGGCCACCCGGTCAAGCCAGGGCGCGCGATCTGTGTCGTCCAGCGCCTGTTGCCGGGTCATTTTCTGGATGTTGGCCGCCGGATGCAGCATGTCCCCGTCGACGAAATCAAGGTCCAGCCGTCTGGCCAGGGCGGCGCCAATCGTGCTTTTGCCGCAGCCCGACACCCCCATGACGATATAGCGCCCGTCCCCGCCCTTCACGTCAGCAGTTCCATCGGCCAAAGCACGATTTGCGGAAAGGCCGCGACAAGGATCAATACGACGATGTTGATCGCATAGAATGGCAGCGCCGCCTTGATCAGGGTCGGGATCGGCAGTTTCGAGACATAGGCGGTCGCAAAGAGGCATGTCCCGACCGGCGGCGTGGCCAGCCCGATCGCCAGCGAGGCGGACATGAAGATCAGGAAATGCATCGGATGGACGCCCGCCTGAACCGCCGAAGGCATCAGCACCGGGATCAGCATCAGCGCGGCGGCGACGATGTCCATCAGCATGCCGACGATCAGAAAGATCACCCCCATGAGGATCAGCACCATAAAGCCGGAACCGCCCAGCACCTCAAGCAGGCCCGAGGCCTTGCGTGGCAATTGGTCGACCGTGAAGATATAGGTCGCGGCGCTGGCCACCATCAGGATCAGCAGGACCGCGCCGGCCGTGCGACCGGCCTGAATGGCCAGCTGGATCACATCGCGCCACCCGATTTCGCGATGGACAAGGCCCGCGATCAACAGCGTGTAAAGCACGGCAAGACCCGCCGCCTCTGTTGGCGTCACGATCCCCGAGAACATGCCGGTCAGGATGATGATCGGCGCACCGATCGAGGGCAGCGCCCGCAGCAATGCCCGCACCGTGCGCGCGCGATCAAAGGCGACCTGCTTGCCGTAACCATAGCGCCGCGAGATCCAGTAGTTATAGACGGCAAGGCTCAGCGCCAACAGGATGCCCGGCCCCAGACCGCCGGCAAGTGCGCCCCCGACGGATTGACCCGAAGCCGCGGCCGCGATGATGATCAGGATCGAGGGCGGCACCAGCGTCGCCAGCGTCGCCGTGATCAGCGTCAGCGCCGCCGAATAGGGCAGCGGATAGCCCCGCGAGGTCATCGAGCGGATGGTGATCGGCCCGAGGCTGGCGATATCGGCGACCGAGGACCCCGAGATCCCGCCGAAGACAAAGGACGAGGCGATATTGACCTGTCCCAGCCCTCCGCGAAAGCGCCCGATCAGCGCCTCGGCCGCGTCAAAGATCCGTTCGGACAGCCCGCCCCGCTCCATGATCAGGCCGGACATGATAAAGAGCGGCACCGCGATCAGAAGGAAAGAGTTGATCGAGGTCGCCATGGTCTGGGTGATCATGCTGACCGGCAGGCCGAACCACCACAGGACCGAAAGCGTGCTCAGCCCCAGCGCGACAGCAAGCGGGACGCCCAGAACCGCAAGGATGAAGAACAGGACCAGAAGGGTGAGGCTCATTTTTCGTCTCCCTGATGTTCGGGGACGGCCTGGCGAAGAGTGACCGGATCGTCATGGCCCAGAATGGCATCCGTCAGAACCCCAAAGATCGACAAGGCCGAGCCAAGGACCAGAGGCAGCGTCGCCCAATACATGCCCACTTGCAGGATCGGGGATTGCTCGCCGAACGTGATCTGCTGGAGCAAAAGCCGGTAGCCGTAATAGGTGACGGCCAGAAACAGGATCGTTGTGGCCAGCGCCGGGATCAGGCCAAGCAGCCGCCGCAACCTGCCCGTCGTCATCGCCGGCAGCATGTCCAGCGCGGGGTGGGTCCCGGCCCGGAACGAGGCGGAAAGCCCCAGCCAGACCGTCCAGATGAACAGAAACCGCGACAGCTCTTCCGTCCAGGGGACGGATGCGCCGATCAGCCGCGAGCCGACCTGAAGCGCGATCAGGCAGACCATGCCCATCACCGCCATCAGGATTGCGCCATCCACAAGGCGCCATATCAACCGATCAAGCCTGTCCATGCTTTCCCCCGGGACACTGTCGTGAAGCCGGCCCCCTCGCCGGCGGTGGCCCTCCGCCCCGAAAGGCGGAAGGCCGCTTTGCTTATTTCTTTACGAAATCCAGGCTCTTCTGCATGAATTCGGCGCCGATCTGTGCCTCGAACTGGGGATAGATGCCACGGGCGATTTCCTGCACGCGCGCCAGCTCGCCATCGGCGAAATGGTTCACCTGCATCCCCTGTTCCTTCAGCTTGGCGATGATCTCCTGTTCGGCGGCGATTTCCTCGGCGTCGTGCTCGGCGATCATTTCGTCGGCGGCCTGTTGGACCGCGTCGCGATGTGCCTCGGGGATGCTCTGCCAGGCATTGTTCGACAGCGCGACAAGGAAGCTGTCGGCAAGGTGCTGGGTGATGTTCAGCTGTCCCTGAACCTCGGCGAACTTGTTGTTATAGGGCACTTCGACGGGGTTTTCCTGACCCTCGATGGCACCCAGTTGCAGCGCCGTATAGACCTCGGAAAAGGCCATCGGCGTCGGGTTCGCGCCAAGCGCCTGGAACAGCGCCACGAAAAGCGGGTTGTTGGGCGTGCGCAGGGTCAGGCCCTTGAAATCCTCGGCCTTGGTGATCGCGCGGTCCTTGGTCGTCACGTCGCGGAAGGTGCGCAGGAAAAAGCCCAGCCCGTGGATCCCGAACCGGTCCAGCGAGGCCAGAAGTTCGTCGCCCGGCTCGCCGCCGAGATAGGCCTTGAGCTGGTCGTAATCCGAAAACAGATAGGGCAGCGAGATCGCGTTCATCTTTGGCTCGAACGAGGCATAGACCGAACTCGCAAGGATCAGCCCGTCCAGCGCGCCCGAGCCAAGCTGATTGACGGCCGCGTTCTGGTCGCCGCCAAACAGCACGCCGTCGGGAAAGACCTCGACGGTGACCTCGCCCCCGGTCTTTTCGGCGACCAGTTCGGCGAAACGCGTGGCGGCGCGGCCGACCGAGCTGCCGGCCGGATCGGGCACCGCCATGCGCAGCGAGGTCTCGGCAAGCGCCCCCTGGGCCAGTCCCGTCAGTGCCGTGGTCGCGATTGCCAGCGCGGCAAGACCGCGGGTCAGTGCCCGGCGCGTGATGTTGAATGTCATTGTTTCCTCCCTTTTTTGTCAAAGATTTGGCGTCGTCGGGCGTCAGCCCGCGCGCCCGTTTCGCCGCCTGAGTTCCATCAACAGCGCGGCATGGTCCAGATCGCCGCCGCCATGGGCGACGAGATCCGCGAAAAGCCCGTCCACGAGATCAAGTACCGGCAGTTTCAGCCCAAGCGCCGCCGCGACGTCGCGCGCGGCACGGGTGTCCTTGAGCTGATAGCGCGCAGGCCCGCCGGGTGTGAAGTCGCCCGCGATCATGCGCTGTCCGTGCAGCTCCATGATGCGAGAGCTGGCAAAGCCACCCATCAGCGCCTCGCGCACCTTGGCCGGATCGGCGCCGCCGGCCTCGGCCAGCAGCATCGCCTCGGCGACGGTGGCGATGGTCGAGGCGACGGTGATCTGGTTGATCAGCTTGGTCAGCGCGCCGGTGCCGGCCGGGCCGATATGGGTGACGCGACCCATCGGCGAAAGCAGCGGCATCGCCGCAGCGATATCCGCGTCCGCGCCCCCGGCCATGATCGACAGCGTCCCGGCCTTTGCGGCGGGTGTGCCGCCCGAAACCGGCGCGTCGATCCAGCGCAGGCCCATGACGCGCACCCTTTCGGCCAGATCCAGCGCCTCTTGATGGCCGATCGAGGACATGACGATCACGATCGCCCCCGGCGCCAGCGCCGCCGCCGCGCCGTCATCGAACAGGACCTGCCGACAGGCCGGCCCGTCCGACACCATGACGATACAGGCCCCGGCATCCCTTGCGGCCTCGGCCGGGTTGGCGGCCACGGCGATGCCGCGGCCAAGCGCGCGGGCCTTCTCCGGGCTGCGGTTCCAGGCGCGAAGCCCGGCGCCCGCCGCCGCCAGATTGGCGCACATCGGTCCGCCCATCAGTCCGGTGCCCAGAAATGCCACCGGCCCGATCATGGCGCGACCCTGTCGAAAAACTGCACCGGGCCTTCGGCGCAAAGATGCAGGCTGTCGCGAAACGCCGCGAGATGCGGCGTTTCCAGATGTGCGTCAAAGGCGGCGCGGTCGGCATAGACCTCATAGAACATCACCCGTGTCGGGTGTGCCGCGCGGTCGACAAAGACGTCGAATTGCAGGCAGCCGGCTTCGTTGGCCAGCGACTGCGCGGCATCCGCCCGCGCCGCCGCCAGAAAGGCGTCGAGATTGGCCTCTTCGACCTCGAAACTCGGCAGGACGACAAAGCTCATGCGCGCGGCCCCATGAGCTGAACCTGCTCTTGCCGCAGCGCGACCACGTCCAGATCGTCGACCATTTCCACGTCGTCGAAGGTGACGATCTGGTCGCGCGGCACGTCGCGGATCAGCTTGACCCGATGCGCAAGCCCGATGGGCAAGGCATTGATCCGCGTGGACAGCGTCGCCGGCACCGCCTTGGCCCAGGTCGCGAACCCGCCCTCGCCGTCCAGCCAGCTGCCGGCCTTGAGATCGCTTTTCGCCGTCGCGACCGCATCGCCCCGGAAATATTTCGAGCTTCCCGTCGGCTCGCCCCGCAGCACCGCAGAGAGGACCGAGACCGAGGTTTCCAGCCCGATCAGATGGAACGGCCGCCACATCGAGCCATACCAGCCGGAATCATCCGTCAGCAGGCCATATTGTTCAAAACAATCGCGCGTATATTCATCCGGCGCGCGGAAGGTCACGAACATGCCGTATTGGATATTGTTCAGCACAACCCGCCCGTCGGGTTCGCGGCTGGCAGCAATGTCGGTCAGCCCGGCCTTGGGCAGCCGCCCGCCATCGGCCTCGGGCTTGAAGACCTGCGCCAGATCCTGAAGCCCGGCCGGATAGAAGGCCAGCCCGTCATCGGGGCAGTCAAGGCCGGTGCCATTGGCAACCGCTGCCATCTCGATCGCGGCCTTGGTTCCATCGGTGAAGGAGTTGTACATTTTCGGGTTGAAATCGCCCTTGGCGACGAATTCGTCCGACCAGCCGAAATAGCTCCAGACCGTGTCGGGCGTCGAATAGCGGTAGGGCGGGCGGAAGTTCATGCCCTTGCCGGCCGAAACCAGTTCGAACCCGCACGAGCGGACCCAATCGACCAATTCGCAGCAAAAGGCGGGCTGATCGCCGTAAGCCATTGAATAGACCACGCCCTTCGCGCGGGCCTTCGCGGCAAGGATCGGGCC
>RRZU011352354.1_pt1 | contig 10014 bp, 11 predicted proteins | sample 2165561 | NCBI WGS metagenome assembly RRZU01 (sample SAMN10456909, study PRJNA506462) | wastewater metagenome | isolation source: wastewater sludge | place: USA: Moscow, Idaho
GATCTGGGTGCCATCCAGAACCGTTTCGAAGGCGTGTTGAGCCAGTTGTCTGCCGCCCAAGAAAATACCGAAGCTGCCCGCAGCCGCATCATGGATACGGACTACGCTTCTGAAACTGCCAAGCTGGCCCGTGCGCAGATTCTGCAACAAGCCGGTACGGCCATGCTGGCCCAGGCCAACGCCCTGCCACAGAACGTGCTCTCGCTGTTGCGTGGCTAAGGTTTCGCGCCAAAGCTTGATACGGCATAACGCCAGCTTCGCTTGAAACTGGTCTGGGTGGGGTGGCGAAAGTCACTCCACCCTTTGCCGCTTGTGCGGCCCCCCGCGCCGCCCTGAACGCACAGGAGAAAGAGATGGATATCAACAGCATCGGCTCAATGACACGTTTAACCGCAGTCACGCCTACGCCTGCACAAACTCCCAACCCCGGCAACACCCAGGCGGCCGTACGGGAAAATTCTGCCGCAGTACCCCACGCGCCGAATACCCCGCCGACTGCGGTCAACAGCGCAGCGCGCGGTAGCAATGCCGAGCAAGGCAAAGACAGCGCGCAAGACCAGCGGCAAAATTTGCAGAGCAGCATTGACGCGTTAAACGAATTCATCAAACCGCAAAACACCTCCCTGGAGTTTTCCATCGACGACGACAGCGGTACCGTCGTAGTCAAGGTGATGGACAAGGAAACCAAGGAAGTCATCAAGCAGTTCCCCTCGGAAGAAGCCCTTGAACTCGCGAAAGCGCTGGATAAACTAAAAGGGCTGCTGGTGCAGCAAAAAGCCTGAGCCACACACGTCCAGAGCACCCGGACAAATATTGTTTTCAGTAAAGGAGAAACATCATGGCCACCATTTCTTCACTCGGCGCCGGTTCCGGCATGGACCTGGAAGGGCTGGTCAAAAGCCTGATGTCGGTTGAAAAACGCCCGCTGACCCAGTTACAAAACCAAGCGAGCGCCTACAACGCAAAAATTTCCTCCTTGGGAAAATTGAGCAGCAAACTCAGCGCCCTGCAAACAGCCGCCAAGGACATGAAACCCAATGTCTTGCAAAGTGCGCTGGAAAAATTTGCCAAATTTGAGGCCAGCCTCTCAAAAACCCCGAGCGGCGGCGAAATCGGCACAGTAACTGCCGGTACCGGCGCGGTAGCAGGCACCTACAAACTCGACGTAACCCACCTCGCGCAAGGCCAGAAAATCAGTGCCGGCTCCCTGGGTGGGGTAACTGCCGGTACCTTGAAGATCACCGTCGGCAGCACAGAAACCGATATCAACATTACCGACACGTCGGCCGAGGGCATCCGCAATGCCATCAATCAGGCCAAAACCGGCGTTACCGCTACCGTCGTCAATGGCACGAGCGGGCCGACGCTGATGCTTTCCGGCGAAGACGGTGCCGGCAAAGCGTTTTCCCTGAGTGGCATCGCCGGCCTGAATTACAACGCCGCCAGCAACACGGGCGATTTCACGCGCAGCCAGGCGGCACGCGATGCCGCATTCACTGTTGATGGCATCGCCGCCAGCAGTGGATCGAACAAGGTCACCGATGTGATCAGCGGCGTCACCCTGAATCTCACCGGCGAAGGCCAGGCGACGCTGTCTATCAAGCAAGACAACAACAGCAACCTCAAAAAAGCGCTGGAAGGCTTTGTCACCGCCTACAACGATGCCGTTTCCAGCATGTCGAGCATGGGCAGCTACAACAAAGACAGCAAGGTTGCCGGCGAGCTGCAAGGCAACGATATTTTGCGTAACGCCCAGCAAACCTTGAGCCGCCTCGTATTCGACACGACCGCCACGACCGACGGTGCGACCCAGCGTTTGAGCGATATCGGCATTTCGTTCAAGACCACCGACGGCAAACTGACGCTCGACAATGATAAATTTGCCGCTGCCATCGACAAAAACCCGGAGGCGGTCGCCAATCTTGCCGCCGCTATCGGCAGTGCTTTCGACACCGGCATGGACCGCATCACCGGCACCGGCGGGCAAATTCAGGCCAGCACGGAAGGTTTGCGCCTCACCGTAAAAAGCTTGGAAAGCCGCCAGGAAGCGCTTACCATGCGCCTTGAAACGGTCGAAAAACGCTACCGCGCCCAGTTCAGCGCGCTGGATACCCTGATGAGCAACATGAACTCGGTCAGCAGTTATCTGGCGCAAAACCTGTCGCGATTAACCACGAGCTAAGCACCACGATGTTTTCCAGCCGCAACTACAGCCCGGCCGGCGCCTACGCCGAGTTGGGCCGCGATTCCGACGTTCGATCAGCCGACCCACATCGGCTGATCGTTTTGTTGTTCGAAGGTGCCGAGAGCGCCATTGCCATCGCTCGCGTCCACGCCGAGCAAGGCAATGTCGCCGAGCGCGGCAACCATATTTCAAAGGCCATCGATATCATCGCCAATGGCCTGAAAGCCAGTCTGGATCAACAGCAAGGCGGCGAACTCGCCATCCGTCTGGCCGCCCTGTACGACTACATGGTGTCACGCCTGTTGTGGGCCAACATGAAAAACGACATCCCTACCATGGACGAAGTCCACGGTCTGCTCTCCGAAATTCACGATGCCTGGAATCAGATCGAACCCGGCAAACAGCAAACGCGATGAGTGGACGCACGCCCTATCAATCCTTCGCCATCATTGCCAGCGAAATGCGCAAGTACGGCGAAGCAGGCAACTGGGAAAAATCTGCCGAAATTGCCGCGCAGATGGATACATTGCTCCGTAGCGGCAAACTGCCGGCGCCTCAGGCCGCAGATCGAGAAGCGATTGCTGCCGTGCTTGAAGACATTACCGCACTGACAGAACGGGCCGGGCCACTGAAAGAAGATATCGCTCGCCTCCTCGCCGCTTTTGGCGACACGCCTTAACCTCCGCATTTCACTTTTTACCCACCACATCTTCGCCACCCCATGATCCCCGCCGACCTTGCCAGCACGCTGCGGGCGGTGATCCCGGAGCAGAAACCTGCCCAGCCGCAGCCGACACAGCCTGTCGCGCCTGCCTCACGCGTTGCTGATGTACTCAGCAACCTTGTTCCCGGCCAACGGGTACTCGCCGAAGTCCAGGCCATGCTGCCCAATGGCAGCTATCGCGCGCTGGTTGCGCAGCGTGAGGTCACACTCTCACTCCCTTTTGCTGCCAAAGCCGGCGACAGCCTGGAACTGGAAGTCACTGAAACCAACGGCAAACTGACGCTCGCTTTCGTCACCAATCGTGGCGAAGCGCAGGCCAAGGATCCCTCTGTCCCCACCACCTTCAGTAATACAGGCAAACTGATCGGCGACCTGATGAAAGGCGTCGACGGTGAAGGTGGCCGCCGGCCGCCGCCGGCCGCACTCAATGGCAACCAGGCGCTACTCGAACAAGGGCCGAAAAGTGGCGCTGATTTTGCACCGTTGCTCAAACAAGCCCTGACCCAGAGTGGCATGTTCTACGAAGCCCACCAGGCGCGCTGGGTGGCCGGCAAGCTCCCCACCGAAGCCCTGCGGCAAGAGCCGCAAGGCCAACTGCCTGCCCCCGCACAGGGGCAAAATCCCCAACAGGCAAGCACGGCGGCACAGAGTGGACGTGAGGCTAGCGCACAGCAAGCACCACAACCCCAGCAAAACGCTCAGCCCGCAGCTCAAACCACTGCACAAGCCGGTATTCCGCGTGAAATCACCCCCCTGGTGCAACAGCAACTCGACGGACTGGCTAACCAGAACTACGCCTGGCAAGGGCAAGTATGGCCAGGGCAGCAAATGTGGTGGGAGATCGGCGAGCAGAATGAAAACGCCAGCCCTAATGACGATGGCGAGCAAAAACACTGGCGTACCCGCCTGAAACTGACACTGCCGCGCCTCGGCGGCGTCGACGCTCAAATCCATCTGCACCCCGATGGCAGCATCGCGCTACGCATCGAGGCAGACTCTGATTTCGGCGAAAACCACCTGCGCCAGGCCATCCCCGGTCTACAGTCACAGATGGAAGCAGCCGGCCTGAAAATCCAGCACGTCCTGATCGAACATGCCCCCACCGAATTCGAATGAGACAGCGCGCCAAGCCATTGCGCTCACCTACCAGCAAACCGACGCCGCCCCCCGCGTGGTGGCCAAGGGGCGCGGCCAGATTGCCGAACAGATCATAGCCAAAGCCAAGGAACACGGCGTTTACGTACATGAATCACCTGAACTGGTCGCCCTGCTCAGCCAGGTAGATATTGACGAACACATCCCTCCCCAGTTATACATGGCCGTTGCCGAGCTTCTTGCCTGGCTTTACCGCCTGGAACAAGGGGACGTCACCGAGGCCCCAATCTGAATCACGAGTGCCATGTCCGATTTGTCCGAAACAACCTTGCACCCTGTCTTTGAAATCGACCAGCCCAACCGCTATGGCCGGTACATCATCAGTAATCCACGCGAAATCATCTGGCATCTGAAGCTTCTCAAGGACCAGCGTAACTTCATTACGCTCTATCCGAATCACCTTGACCAGTTTTTCCTGACCTCCATCATCAGCATCAATGAAAAAACGGGGGAACTGATCCTTGACGCCCCTGGCTTGCCGGAATTGCTGGAAAGCGCCCTGAAATCGACCAGTTCCACGCTGACGACCAGCATGGACAAAGTCAAGGTGCAAATTCGTCTCGGCCCCTTGCAACAAACGCAGCACGAAAACAGTCCGGCACTCCTGACCCGTCTGCCACAAGCCATGCTCCGCCTGCAGCGGCGCGAATTCTTCCGCATCGACACACCGCGCATCAATCCCTTACGCTGCAAATTGGTCAAGCACCATGGAGAGACGGAAAGTGAAGTATTCGACTTCCCGCTACTCGACATCAGCGGGGGGGGGCTGTGCCTGAGCGGCCCAGTCGAGGCAGCAGAGCATTTTTCGCTAGGCGAACTGTTCACCGACTGTCGCCTGGAAATACCGGACGAAAGTGTGATATCCGTCAACTTGAGGGTCCGCGAAATATCGCGCCTGGAAACAGCCAACGGACAGATGCAGCTCAGACTGGGCTGCGAATACGTCAACCTGCCCAGTGCCAGACAGAACCTGATCGAACGCTACATTACCCGTCTGGAAAGAGCACGCAAAGCTCAAACCGACCTGATCTGATCCCCATCACAAGCACACACAGAGCCCATTCCAGGACTGGGCGATATTCACATGCAAGAAAGCAGTATCCAATTCCAGCATTTCTGGATCGACCTCATACTTGGCCTGATCATGATTTACATCCTGATCGACACTCCCCTCGAGCAGGCCTTGGTTGGCATCGCAGTTGTGGCCTCGCTCGTCTTCTTCAGCCGGGCGATACAGCGCAGCCGACGTGCCAGCCTGCGTCGTGCCGAAGCACGCCTGCGCAAGGAAGAGGCCGAGGCAGCGCGCCGAGCTGCCATCCTGGCCAAGCAAGAGGCACTGCGCCGGGCACAGGAAGAAGCCTCAAGAAAATATCTATAAGCGCTGGAAACCGGAAAATGTGTTTGCGCACTCGGCAGACACGGCAGGACAGGCAGGCAAGGCGGCCCCACACCTGCTAACAAACAAATCCGTGTCAGACCTGCATGTTCATCATTTCCTGATACGCCGTCACCAGTTTGTTGCGCACCTGCACCATTTCCTGGAAGGAAACGCTGGCTGTCTGCAACGCCACCATCACCTCATGCAGATTCTGGCTGGTATCACCCGCCACCATCTTTTCTGCCATCTGTGTGGCTGACTGCTGCGTGGAATTGACCTTGTCGATCGAGCCCTTGAGCACGCTGGCAAAATCCACCGCCCCGTCAACAGCGGGGGTTTCCGGGGTCTTTCCCGAAGCCTGTGCTGCCGTCGTGCGCAGCACGCTCAGCATTTGTTCGATTCCTTTGGTGTCCATCGCAAACTCCTTCAACTGACCCAAGACTAGCAACAACCAGGCCAGTTCAAATCAACCTAGACGCAAGATTCAATCGCGGTAAAACCCCGCCTCTCGATACTCTTGCAGTTTATACCTTAATTTGCGCACTGAAATCCCCAAACGCTCGACGGCCAGCTTGCGTGAGCCACCGACCTCGGCCAGCACCTTCAAGATGTGCTCGCGCTCGATGTCTTTGACGTTGCCGGCCTCTACTGCAGATACCGCCACGACTTCCTCGGCATGCGCTGCCGGCACAGCCACAGTTTCTCCCGGCGTCTGAACATCTGCAGCTACCGTAGACACAGGCAAGTTCAGGTGCCCAGCCTCAATTTGCTCTCCGGGCGCCAGAATCAAGGCCCGCTGCATGACATTTTCCAGCTCTCGCACATTACCGGGCCAGTGATAACCAGTCAGCGCACATTCAGCCTGCTTGCTCAGCACCATGCCGTTGCGCCCGAAACGCGCACCATGTTCAACCATGAAATGGCGGGCAATTGGCAGAATATCCAGCGGCCGTTCGCGCAACGCCGGAATGGCCACCGGAAACACATTCAGCCGGTAATAAAGATCCTCTCGGAACACACCGCGCGCCACCGCTTCCTGCATCTCGCGGTTGGAGGTGGCAATGATGCGGATATCGAGCGCTACCGGCTTCTTGCCCCCGACCCGCTCAACCTCCCGCTCCTGCAATACGCGCAAAAGTTTGGCCTGCAATCCGAGCGGCATTTCGGTGACCTCGTCGAGCAACAGGGTGCCATTCTGGGCCTGTTCGAATTTGCCCGGCTGAGCCTGCTGGGCGCCGGTAAATGCGCCTTTCTCGTAACCGAACAAGGTCGCCTCCAGCAGGCTATCTGGAATCGCCGCACAGTTGATGGCCACGAACGGTCCCTTGCTGCGGGCCGAATTTTGATGGATGAAGCGAGCGACCACTTCTTTGCCAACCCCGGATTCACCTGTCAGCAGTACCGTAGCATCGGTTTGCGCCACCCGACGCGCCATGGCAAACATGTCGCGGCTGGCCGCATCTTCGGCAATCACGCCCTGGTCTTCGGCACGTGCCGCCAGTTCGTATTTGCCGATATAGCCGAGCAAGGCCTGCGGCTCGAATGGCTTGAGCAAAAAATCACAGGCACCGCTGCGCATGGCATCAACGGCCTTTTCGACTTCGGCAAAGGCGGTCATCAATACCACGGGCAAATGCGGCAAGCGTTGACGGATTTCCTTCAACAAAGTGATGCCATCCATCGGCATCATGCGCACGTCGCTTACCACGATAGAGAACGCCTGCTTGGTCAGCGCCGCCAGCGCCGCTTCGCCCCCATCGACGGCCACATAGGCGCGACCAGCCAGTTCCAGCGTATCGCCGATCGCCTCGCGCAAGCAGGGATCATCTTCCACAACGAGAACCGGTAGTGCGTGTTCGCTCATGTTTCCTTCACTTTCCCTCGCCTGACCCTACGCCAACCGGCAGAGTCATCACAAATTCCGCCCCCGATGCCCCCCCCTCAGCCACCCCGGCTGACCTGGGCGCCGACGACAGTTCGATCGTACCACCGTGCGCCCGGGCCACACCGCGGGCAATCGCCAGCCCGAGACCGGTTCCCTGCCCTTTGGTGGTAAAAAAAGGCTCAAAGATGCGCTCCCGCTTTTCATGCGGCACCCCCGGGCCACCGTCACGCACGGTGAACACCACCCCTGCCGGGCAAATTTTGCCGCCCAGGTAAATCTTTCCCCCTGCCGGCGTTGCCTGCAGGGCATTTTCCAGCAGATTAACCAGCGCGCCCGCCAACGCCTTGCGACTCCCCACGATTTCGACCGCCGAACAGGCATCATCGACCACAAACTCGACGTCTTGCGCACGCGCCAAGGGTTCCATGGTCTGCCGCACCTCTGCCAGCAAATCTCCTGCGGGCAAGACGTCCCGCCCGATGCTCTCACCACGGGCGTAAAGCAGCACATCCTGAATCAGACGCTCCAGGCGTTTCAATTGACTAGCCGCTTTTTCCGAGAATTTCAGTCGCGCAGCCTCGTTCACGCCCGGCTGACCAAGATTCGCCGTGTATAAGAGTGCAGCTGCCAGGGGCGTCCGTAGCTGGTGCGCCAGCGAAGCCGCCATTTCACCCATCGCAGCAAGGCGCTGACTACGCCCCAGTTCCTCCTTCATCCGCTGCGCCGAGGTAATGTCGTGCAGAACCAGAATCTTGCCGTCACCCGAGGGAAGAATACTTTCTGCCATCGACAGACAGCGCTCCCCCAGGCGCCATTCACCGGCGGTCAGAGTCGGCTCGAGAAAACGCGCCACCACGTCCCCCCAGTGCGCCCCGACCACCTCCGGACCGAACATCGCCAGCGCCACCGGATTGAGCGCAGTGACATGCGCCAGCGCATCCAGCAGCACGACACCGGCAGGCATGGCATCAAGCAGAGAGGAAAGGCGCTCGGACAAGGCTTCCTTCTCCTGGTACTGCCGCCGCAATTCGCCATTAGCGACCGCCAGCTCTTCTGTCAACGACGCGACCTTGCCCTGCAAAGCCTCATACGCGCGGGTCAGATCGGCCGAAACCTGATTGAACATGGCGAAGGCCCGCTGCAATTCGGCAGCCTTGTCCGGGTGCTGCGGATCAAACATCTGGGGGGGCAGTTCTGTCATTTAAAATAAGCCAAACAGCTGAAAGCAGGATGTCGATTAGTGAAATGGGCGGCGGTAATAGTAGAATAATTCTAGGAAAGTTTGGCTTCGCAATTGATTCTTCTGATTTTCTCCCCAGCAACCCCACGATGAGCACGCATGGCTGTCAGCACTGAGACCACCGCAGGAACCGCCCCCCCGGATAATCCGGTGGCCCGCCTGCGGGAGGCTTTCGACCGCCTGAGCGGGCAGCAAAAAATCGGGCTGGGTGTTGCCATTGCCGCCATTGTCGCGGTCATCGTCGGTTCGGTGCTCTGGAGCCGGCAACCAGACTTCAAGGTACTGTTCTCCAATCTGGGCGAAAAGGATGGCGGCAGCATCATCGCCGTTCTGGAGAAACAGAATACCCCGTTCAAACTCTCCCCTACCGGGGCCATCATGGTGCCTGCCGAACAGGTACACCAGGTGCGCCTGAAACTTGCAGCACAAGGCTTGCCGCATGGTGGCATGGTCGGTTTCGAATTGATGGAAAACCAGAAATTCGGTATCAGCCAGTTTGCTGAACAGGTGAACTATCAGCGCGGACTTGAAGGCGAACTGGCGCGCACCATCATGTCGATCGGTGCCGTACAGGGCGCTCGCGTCCACCTGGCCATCCCCAAACCAAGCGTTTTTGTCCGTGAGGAACTGAAGCCCACGGCTTCGGTCCTGCTCAGTCTCCATCCCGGCCGGGCGCTGGATGCCGCGCAGATCGCCGGCATCACCCATCTGGTGTCCTCCAGCGTACCGCAACTGCAGGCCAGCAACGTCAGCATCCTCGACCAGAGCGGCAGCCTCCTGTCCACGCTGAAGAACAGGCTCACCGAAGCCGGTCTCGACGCCACCCAGATCAAGTATGTCCGCGAGATCGAAAACGGGATCAGTTCCCGCATCGAGCAAATCCTGAAACCGCTGCTGGGTTCGGACAATTTCAAGGTGCAGGTCGCTGCCGACGTCGATTTCACACAAAGCGAGCAGACTGCCGAAACCTTCCGCCCCAACAACTCGCCCGAAGCGAGCGCCATCCGTAGTCAGCAAAACAACGAAACTGCCAGCATCAGCCAGCCAGCAGGCGGCGTCCCGGGCGCACTGACCAATCAGCCGCCGGTGCCGGCCACCGCGCCTCTCACTGCACCGGCCACCGGGGGCCAGCCTCCTCGCCCCGGGCAACCGGCTGCCGGCGAACCCGGCAAGATCGATGCTGCGGGGATCACCGCACCCTTGGAGGCCGCTGGGCAACCGCTTAATACCAGCAAAAACGCCACCATCAATTACGAACTGGATCGCACCATCCGCCACACCAAGCAGGGCATGGGCGCCATCCGCCGCCTGACCGCTGCTGTCGTCGTCAATCACCGACCGGGTACCGATGCCAAAACAGGCAAGGAAATCACCAAGCCCTTGAGCGATGAGGAAATGAAACAGATCAACGATCTGGTCCGCGAAGCCATGGGCTTCAGTCAGGCAC
>RRZU011805872.1_pt1 | contig 10014 bp, 9 predicted proteins | sample 2165561 | NCBI WGS metagenome assembly RRZU01 (sample SAMN10456909, study PRJNA506462) | wastewater metagenome | isolation source: wastewater sludge | place: USA: Moscow, Idaho
GCCATTGTGGAAGAGGGCGCCAAAATTGGTGCCGAAGTCGTCATTGGCCCGTTTTGTATTATCGGCTCAGATGTTGAGATCGGGGATCGTACAGTTCTGCATTCACATATTGTCGTCAAAGGACATACGAAAATCGGCTGCGATAATCAGATTTTCCAATTTGCTAGCATAGGCGAAGCGAACCAAGATTTGAAATACAATGGCGAGCCGACCAAAACGATTATTGGTGACCGTAACCGTATTCGCGAAAGCGTGACCATTCATCGCGGCACGGTGCAAGGCGGTGGAGTCACTCGTATAGGCGACGATAACCTGCTGATGATCAACGCGCATATCGCCCATGATTGCCAAATTAAAAACCGCTGTATTTTAGCCAACAATGCAACCTTAGCCGGACATGTAGAATTAGACGATTTCGTGATTGTCGGCGGAATGTCGGCGATTCATCAGTTTGTGGTGGTTGGGGCGCATGTGATGCTAGGCGGCGGTTCGATGGTGAGTCAGGACGTACCGCCATATGTGATGGCGCAGGGCAATCATGCACAACCATTCGGGGTCAATCTGGAAGGACTAAAACGTCGCGGCTTTGATAAACCGGCACTACATGCGATTCGCAATGTGTATAAACTGATTTATCGCAGTGGTAAAACACTGGATGAAGTGATTCCGGAAATTGAACGTATCGCGGAAACCGAAGCTTCCGTTAGTTTCTTCTTATCGTTCTTCAAACGTTCGACTCGGGGTATTATTCGTTAATTTGGCGTACTTGAAATAGTAGCTAGTAGCTGAATACCGATTAACAATGACCGCACTTTAGCTGAATTTCAGGCATAATTCAGGCTAAAGTGCGGTCATTTTTTAGAAACAAGGAAAAGCGTGCTATGACAGACTTAATAACACCTTCCGCAGTGCAAAATTCGCCGCTTATCGCTTTAGTTGCCGGAGAGGTTTCTGGTGATATTCTCGGCGCAGGGCTGATTAAAGAATTACGTCAGCAGTATCCCAACGCCCGTTTCATCGGCATTGCAGGTCCGCAAATGCAAGAACAAGGAGCGGAAAGCTATTTCGATATGGAAGAGTTAGCGGTAATGGGCTTGGTGGAAGTGCTGAAACATCTGCCGCGGTTAATTAAAATCCGTAGCACATTAATTCAAAAATTATTAGCGACTAAACCGGATATTTTTATCGGTATCGATGCGCCAGACTTTAATCTTGGCGTTGAAAAAATACTGAAACAGCACGGCATTAAAACCATTCATTATGTCAGCCCGTCGGTTTGGGCGTGGCGGCAAAAACGGATTTTCAAAATCGCCAAAGCTACCGATTTGGTATTGGCATTTCTACCGTTTGAAAAAGCGTTTTATGACCGCTTTAACGTACCTTGTCGTTTTATCGGACATACCATGGCAGATGCGATTCCGTTAGTTATTGATCGTGATGCCGCTTGCCGAGCGCAGGGGCTAGATCCGCAGCAGCGTTATCTGGCGATTTTGCCGGGCAGTCGTGGTTCGGAAGTCGAATTTCTCAGCGAACCGTTCTTGCAGACCGCACTTTTGTTAAAGCAACGTTTTCCCGATTTACAATTTTTAGTCCCGTTGATTAACGCCAAACGGCGGCGGCAATTTGAGCAGATTAAACAACGTATTGCTCCGAGTTTGGAACTGCATTTGTTAGACGGACAAGCTAGATCGGCAATGATGATTGCAGATGCAACTTTGTTGGCTTCTGGCACGGCTGCGTTGGAATGTATGTTGTGTAAATCACCGATGGTGGTGGGGTATCGTATGAAACCCTTTACTTATTGGTTGGCACAACGCTTAGTAAAAACCGATTATATTTCGTTGCCGAATTTGCTTGCGAATCAAATGCTAGTACCGGAATTAATCCAACAGCAATGTAATCCGCAGACATTGGCAGCGGAATTAGGCAATTATTTAGACCAAAGTGACAGTGCGAGAAACCGCACTTTGGCATTAAAACAGCGGTTTACCGAGTTGCATGCCTTGATTCGTTGCGATGCCGATAAACAAGCGGCGCAAGCAGTGGTAGATGTGCTCGGTAACAAATTTGTTCAACAGGAAAGTGCATGAAACCATTTGAATATCCGCAAAATATTGGTTTGATTGCCGGCGTTGATGAAGTCGGCAGAGGTCCGTTAATCGGTGCGGTAGTCACGGCCGCCGTGATTTTAGATCCGCAACAACCGATTATCGGCTTGGCGGATTCAAAAAAACTATCGGAGAAAAAACGCTTACTGCTAGCTGAAGAGATTAAACAGAAAGCGTTGGCGTGGGCATTCGGACGAGCCGAAGCAGAAGAAATCGATCAGTTGAATATTTTGCAAGCCAGCTTGTTGGCGATGCAAAGAGCGGTCGAGGCGTTGACAATCCAACCGCAGTTGGTGTTAGTGGACGGTAATAAATTACCGAAATTAGCGATTCCGGCTCAAGCAATTGTCAAAGGCGATAGTTTGGTGGCTGAAATCAGCGCGGCATCAATTCTGGCAAAAGTCGCCCGAGACCAAGAAATGGCATTGCTCGATCAACAATATCCCCACTACGGTTTTGCACAACACAAAGGCTATCCGACCGCACTTCACCTTGAAAAACTAAATGAATACGGGGTGTTGCCACAACATCGGCGCAGCTTTGCACCGGTGCGGAAATTAATTGAAAAGTGATAGTAGAGGCATAGTAGAATTAAAGAGCAAGAAAATAAAAAGGTATCGTTGCAGATACCTTTTTAGTCGAGCGTAACGACAAAAACACAAATTTATTGGCGATAATTTTCCAAAAAGCGTGCGAATTGCCCAAGTGCCTCTTCAATTTGATTGACATAAGGCAAGGTGACGATGCGGAAGTGATCCGGTTGCTGCCAGTTAAAACCGCGACCATGCACTAACAGCACTTTTTCTTGGGTCAACAAATCGAACACCATTTTTTCATCGTCGTAAATATTGTACTTTTTAATATCGATTTTCGGGAACATATACAGTGCGCCCATCGGTTTGACACAGCTGACGCCCGGGATTTGATTGAGCAACTCATAAGCACGGTTGCGTTGTTCCAGCAAGCGTCCGCCCGGTAAAATATATTCGTTAATACTTTGATAGCCGCCAAGTGCGGTTTGAATCGCATATTGCATCGGCACATTGGCACACAAGCGCATCGATGCCAACATATCCAAACCTTCGATATAACCTTTTGCAGCCTGTTTTGGGCCGTGTAACATCATCCAGCCCTGACGGAAACCAGCAATACGATAGGCTTTTGACAAGCCGTTAAAGGTGACGGTTAATAGGTCAGGAGCAACTTCCGCCATATGGTGGTGAACCGCACCGTCATATAAAATTTTGTCGTAAATTTCGTCGGCAAAGATAATCAGTTTATTTTGTCGTGCCACTTCGGCAATTTCCAACAACAGCTCACGGCTATAGACCGCCCCAGTCGGATTATTCGGATTGATGATCACGATACCTTTGGTGCGACTGGTGATTTTGCTTTTAATATCAGCCAGATCCGGAAACCAATTGGCTTCTTCATCACATAAATAGTGAACTGCGTTGCCGCCGGACAGCGTGACGGCTGCCGTCCAAAGCGGATAATCCGGCATCGGTACTAAAACTTCATCATCGTCGTTTAATAACGCTTGCATTGACATGGTGATCAGCTCCGAGACACCATTGCCGATATAAATATCGTTGACTGACGGATTGCGCAAGCCTTTGGATTGGTAATATTGCACAATCGCTTTGCGTGCCGAATATAAGCCTTTTGAATCGCAATAACCTTGCGCAGTCGGCAAATTGCGGATCACATCGACCAAAATCTCGTCCGGTGCTTCAAAACCAAACGGCGCAGGGTTGCCGATATTCAATTTTAAAATTTTATGCCCTTCTTCTTCCAAGCGTAGGGCTTCTTTGTGAACAGGGCCGCGAATGTCGTAGCAAACGTGTTCTAATTTATTGGATTTAGGGAAAATATCCATCATTGAACCTTCAGTCGAAAATTTAACAATTAATGTACAAATATGAATTTATTTACTCTACGCTTATTTGCCGAAAATGGAAAGATTTAGTAAATATTTATTTTAAAGTGCGGTAAAATCGAGGTTTTTAAGATGCTATAGCTATTGAGTATGGCAAGCAAACAAGTATGGCAACCGAAATAAAATAGGTTAATCAAGAATAATGGACTGCTGGCAACAGGTAAAACAACAATTACAACAGCTGCTTCAACAACAATGGGAACATCATCACGTTGTTGATGAAGACGAACGGATTATCCAGTATCAATTTGATCTGATTATTCCGCCAATTTGCGGCGGGATCTTATCGTGGCTGAAAGGGCAAAGTCATTATCCACGTTTTTTTTGGCAGGCGAGAGAAGATGAAACTCAATGCGTGGCACTAGGGCAGGTCAAACGTTTTGCACAATTAAGCGAGGCGCAACGGTTTTTGCGCCAGCATCAAACGCAACCGTTGCAATTAGTCGGCGGTTTAACGTTTGAAGGCAAAGCTCATTTTTATTTACCGCGCATATGGTTACAACAAAATGCCGAAACTTTAACCGTGACTTTAAATTTATCGACAGATGATTCTGCAAGTGCGGTAAACGCGTTTTTAGCCGAATTAAATCCGGCGGTGGAACTTAGCGCTGTAACCGCGCAACTCAACTTGGAAAGCCAAAATTACAGCCAAACAAGTTGGTCGGATTTGGTCGAGGAATCCTTGAGCAGTATTGAGCAAGGACGTTTTACCAAAGTGGTGTTGGCGCAGAAAAAATCTTATGACTTGAGTGCGCCAGTCAATCCGCATGATTTATTGGCGCATGCCCGTGCGCAACATCCGAATTGTTACTATTTTTTATGGGCGGAAAGTGCGGAGCAAGCATTTCTGGGCGCTAGTCCGGAGCGATTGTATAAACGTCATCAGCAACAACTTTGTACCGAAGCCTTAGCGGGCACGGCAGAGTGCGGTCAAAGTCAGCAGCAGAATCAACAACAGCAGCAGTGGTTATTGCAGGATAGTAAAAATATTCATGAAAATTGGCTGGTGGTAGAAGATATTTGTGCCAAACTGGCAAACCTAAGTTCGCATTTGGATATTCATGAACTGAGCAGCAAAAAATTGAGCTATGTACAACACCTTATACGGCAAATCGGAGCGAAGTTACATCCTGAAGTGGATGATCAGGCTTGTTTAACGGCGATTCATCCCAGTGCCGCAGTGGGCGGTTTGCCTTATGCCAGCGCGTTAAAATTTATTGCCGAGCGGCAAAATTTCCGCCGCGACTGGTATGCCGGAACTTTAGGCGTGATGTCGCTGTTAAAAAGTGAGTTTTGTGTCACAATCCGTTCTACCTTGTTAAATCAAGATAAAATTGCGATATTCACCGGTGCGGGTATTGTTGCCGGTTCCGTTCCCTTGTTAGAATGGCAAGAGATCGAAAGAAAAGCGGCAGGGATTCTTTCCTTATTCCCGGTTTAAAGACAAATCGGCTTACAGGAAAACCTGCTTACAGACAAAAGTGGAGAAGAAGTAATGTCAGTTGCGATATTCAATCGTTGTTGGGCGAGAGTGATTTTAGAAAGCATAGTGCGTCAAGGGGTGCAGCATATTTGTATCGCCCCCGGCTCTCGTTCTACGCCGTTGACGCTGGAAGCGGTGCGCCTGCAAGAGAGCCGTCGCGTGATGTGCCATACTCACTTTGACGAGCGCGGGTTGGGCTTTTTTGCGTTAGGATTAGCCAAAGCGGGCAATAATCCGGTGGCTGTGATTGCCACCTCAGGCACGGCGGCTGCCAATCTCTATCCGGCGATTATCGAAGCGACACAAAACGGACATAATTTAATCGTGCTGACCGCTGATCGCCCGCCGGAACTGATCGATTGCGGTGCTAATCAAGCGATTCGCCAGCCCAATATGTATGCGGATTATCCGGTCGCCAGTATTCATTTTCCACGTCCGAGCGAAGATTATTCTACCGAATGGTTGTTAAGTCGTATCGATCAAGCCTGTCATCAGCAAAAATTGAATAATGGCGTGCTGCATTTTAACGTGCCGTTTGCTGAACCGCTGTACCAAACGGATGAAAGTGCGGTTCAACACCATGCTTGGTTGAACGATTTTAACCGTTGGTTGAGCAAAAAACAGCCTTGGATCGCGTATGCCGAGCAACAAAGTGAAGTGCTGATTCATGAGAATTGGGATTATTGGCGCACTAAGCAAGGTGTGATTGTGGTCGGAAAATTGCCGCAAGAACAGAGCATGGGGATTGCTGCTTGGGCGGCGACTATGGGCTGGGTAGTGATGAGCGATATTCAATCGGGATTGGAGTCGCCACTGCCATATGCGGATATCTGGCTTGCCAACGATATGGTGCGGGAAAAATTATTACAAGCTGAAATCGTACTGCAATTCGGCAGCCAAATTATCAGTAAACGGATTAATCATTTTCTACAGCAGTTCAAAGGCGAATATTGGTTAATCGAAGCCTCAAATAAAGCGTTAGATCCTTATCATCATCAACAAACCCGATTTAACGTTAAAGTGCATCATTGGCTACGCGCACACCCGCCGTTACGTCAACGTCCTTGGCTGCTTGAACCGTTGGCGCTGTCACAATTTTGCGCCAGTTTTATCGAGCAACAAATCGGCGGCAATTTAAACGAAGCCTCATTGGCGCACCACGTCAGCCGAGTGCTGCCGAGCAACGGTTCGCTGTTTTTAGGCAACAGTTTATTTGTCCGTTTGGTTGATGCGCTATGCAAATTGCCAGAAGGTTATCCGGTTTATACCAACCGTGGTGCCAGTGGAATTGACGGTTTATTGGCAACGGCAGCAGGGATTGCGATCGCGACCAATCAACCATTAGTGGCCATGTTGGGCGATCTTTCCACCTTATATGATTTGAATTCGTTAGCGCTGTTTAAACAAGTGCGACAACCGACGATTCTATTTGTGATCAACAACAACGGCGGTGCGATTTTCGATATGTTGCCGGTAGAAGAAAGCGTAAAAGAACAATATTATCGCCTTGGTCACGGTTTGGATTTTTCACAAGCTGCTGCGATGTTCAATCTTAATTACAGCCGCCCTTATACTTGGGCAGATCTGAATTCGGTGCTGAAACAGGCTTACGGCCGTAAAGAAGCCACAGTGATTGAGATCAAAGTCAACCCAAATGACGGCAGCAAAATTTATAAATCGCTGATTGATCAAATTGCAGGAGCCATGATTGGCGGTTAAGTCGGTACTTGAAACGGAGCGGCCCAGTTTAGTTTTTCTGCACGGTTTACTCGGTACGAAACACGATTGGCAGGCGGTGATTGATCGGTTACCGCACTTTGATTGCATCAGTCTGGATTTACCGCTGCATGGCGAGCAAAAAACGCTAGCAGTTACTGATTTTGAGCAAACCTGTGTTTATTTGTCACAGAAAATCGAAAGTGCGGTCGGTAATAAACCGTATATGTTAATCGGTTATTCGTTAGGTGGACGGTTGGCATTATACTATGCGCTACAATCGCAAGTCGAAAAAGGCGAATTAACGGGATTGATTCTGGAAGGCGCTAATTTAGGCTTACTGACAGCAGCGGAAAAACAAGCCCGTTGGGACAGCGATCAACAATGGGCGCAACGTTTTGCAAACGAAGCGCCAAGTGCGGTATTAAATGACTGGTATCGACAAGCAGTGTTTGCTGATTTAAACGAAGCGCAACGTCAACGGTTAATCGAAAAACGAACAAATAATTGCGGCGAAAATATCACCCAAATGTTGCTGGCGACTTCATTGGCAAAACAACCGGATTTTCGTTCTTTAGTAAAAGAGTATATTCAAGAGCAACGACTTCAAAAGCAACAACTTCATAAGCAACAACAAGTGCGGTCAAAAACGTTTCCGATTCACTTTTTTTGCGGCGAACGGGATCAAAAATTTCGCCGACAGGCGGAGCAGCATCAACTAAATTTAACCTTAATCAAACAGGCTGGGCATAATGCTCACACAGAAAATCCGGACGAATTTGCGGCGCAACTGACCGCACTTTTCGCCTGATTCAGCCATAATCCGATTTACCTATAATAAAAAAGGAACAACCATGTTATATCCAAGCGAAGAATTTTTATACGCCGCTGTTGAATGGCAAGATTGCAGCACCGGTTTTGAAGATATTTTGTATCACAAATCCGCTGACGGCATTGCCAAAATCACGATTAACCGCCCGCAAGTGCGTAACGCATTTCGCCCGCAAACGGTGAAAGAGATGATCAATGCCTTTGCCGATGCCCGTTTTGATGAAAAAGTCGGGGTGATCGTGCTGACCGGACAGGGTGAAAAAGCATTTTGTGCCGGTGGCGATCAAAAAGTGCGCGGCGATTACGGTGGTTACCAAGATGAAGCCGGCGTGCATCATTTAAATGTGTTGGATTTCCAACGTGATATTCGCAGCTGCCCGAAACCGGTGGTGGCGATGGTGGCAGGTTATGCGATCGGCGGTGGTCATGTATTGCATATGTTATGCGACTTGACGATTGCCGCTGAGAATGCGGTGTTCGGACAAACCGGACCGAAAGTCGGTTCGTTCGACGGCGGTTGGGGCGCTTCGTATATGGCTCGCATTGTCGGGCAGAAAAAAGCGCGTGAAATCTGGTTCTTATGCCGTCAATATAACGCGCAGGAAGCGTTGGATATGGGCTTGGTCAACACCGTTGTACCGTATGCGGAACTGGAAAAAGAGACCGTGCGTTGGTGCCGTGAAATGTTACAAAACAGCCCGATCGCCTTGCGTTGCTTAAAAGCGGCATTGAACGCTGATTGTGACGGACAAGCAGGTTTGCAAGAACTAGCGGGCAACGCTACCATGTTATTCTACATGACCGAAGAAGGACAGGAAGGGCGCAACGCGTTTAATCAAAAACGCGAGCCTGATTTCAGTAAATTTAAGCGCAATCCGTAATATCGCATAAAATAACCAAAGTGCGGTTTGATCGCACTTTGGTTCACAATATGGGTTCGCAGTATGGGTCAAAAATTTGGGGCAAAGTAGTTATTGGTTTATCATCAATAAAAAGTGGGACGTATTATGCAGCAAGATCTTCGTTGGCGTCAGCGGTTTGAAAATTACCAAAGTGCGGTTGCACAGCTGAATACCGCAGTTGTTCAATATCAGAATACCGATCTGGATATTATCAAGGAAGGGGTTATTCAACGTTTTGAGTTTACGCATGAATTGGCTTGGAAGCTGATGAAAGATATTTTGCAAAATGAAGGTTTTCAAGATGTATTAGGCTCGAGAACGGCGATAAAAACGGCTTTCAATCAAGGCTTGATTAAAAACGGACAACTCTGGATTGAGATGATAGAAAGCCGCAATCGTACAGTACATACCTATAATCAACAAATTCTGCACCATGAATTTCAAAAAATCGTGACAGTCTATTTGCCGCTGTTTCTTGAGTTTCAAAATAAGGTGATGCAGCTATGCAAAACTTCGGCTTAACCGAATATACCATCGAGCAGATTCATCGTATTTTGCGCCAATATCCCGAAGTCGAAAGTGCGGTGATTTATGGTTCTCGTGCTAAAGGCAATTATCGTGAAGGCTCGGATATTGATTTGGCTTTAAAAGGTGTGAATCTTAATTACGATATGCTATTGCAAATCAGCAGCCGACTTGAAGATGCCAGCACACCTTATTTATTTGATCTTTCAATCTATCACCAACTGACTAACCCGGCTTTGATCGAACATATCGATCGTATCGGGCAGATTTTTTACCAAAACAAGGACTTCTAATGACAACCCGCAGTTATCATCTTTATCGTTATTCCATTCCGGTTGATTCGCAAGTGGTGTTGCGTAATCGTTTTCTGAAAAAACGTGAAGGTTTGTTGGTACAGATCAAGTGCGGTGAGCATGAAGGCTGGGGCGAGATTGCGCCATTGCCGGAGTTTAGTGAAGAGACGCTCGAGCAGGCGCAACAGCAAACCGCACTTTGGTTGAAAAATTGGGA
>RRZU013162487.1_pt1 | contig 10014 bp, 9 predicted proteins | sample 2165561 | NCBI WGS metagenome assembly RRZU01 (sample SAMN10456909, study PRJNA506462) | wastewater metagenome | isolation source: wastewater sludge | place: USA: Moscow, Idaho
GTTCACTTAAATTTTCCACAGCAGAAGCAATAGCTAAAACTTCATTTTCAATAAAATCGCCTGTTGGAATTATATCAGATACTTTTAAATCACCATAAGTTAATGTTCCTGTCTTGTCAAAAGTTATGGTATTTAATTCTCCTAAATTTTCCAGAGCTTCACCTGATTTAATTAGTATTCCATGTTTTGTAGCCTGACCAATAGCTGCCATAACTGCAGTTGGTGTAGCTAATATTAAAGCACATGGACAAAATACTACTAAAACTGTAACTCCTCTTTCAATATTTCCTGTAGCAACCCATGCTGCAGCAGCTATTATTAAAGCAACCGGAACCAGCCATGTTGCCCATTTATCAGCTATTCTTTGAGTTGGTGCCTGTTTTTCATCAGCCTGTTTTACTAAATCAATTAATTTTTGAAGTGATGAATTTTCACTTAAACTTGTTGTTTTAATATCAAGTACCCCATACATATTTAAAGTACCACAGAAAACTTCATCACCATCTGATTTATCAACAGGCAGAGATTCACCAGTTATTACAGACTGGTCAATAGAACTGTCTCCATCAATTACTATCCCATCAACTGGAATTTTTTCACCAGGAAGTACTCTTAAAACATCATCAATTTTAATTTCATCAACTGAAATTATTTTTTCCTGTTTTTTTCCATTTTCATTGCAAATTAATCTACCTGTTTGAGGAGTAAGTTCTATTAAGTTTTTTAAACCTTTTTTAGCTCGCTCAACAGTCCAGTCTTCAAGAAGTGCTCCCAGCGCCATTATCCATGCTACTTCTGCAGCTGCAAATATTTCTCCAATAACCAGTGAAGCTACCATAGCTATTGTAATTAATAATGCTGATGAAACCCATTTTTCAAATATTAACCTATATAAAGCCAAATAAAATAAAGGGATTCCACTAATTATTACAGCTCCCCATGCCGGATCTATAGGACTTTCAATTCCAGATACCATACACATAACAGCACATAAAAGAAAAATACCTGAAACTATTGTCATTTTAAGTCCTGCAAGGATATCCATTATTTTTATTAACATATTTTTCTCACCTGAAGTATTACTTTTTTTAGTTTTATTTATATATTGAGTATTACTAACCTCCAATGAAAAATTACTTTTCATGAAAAAATAATTTAAAAAAATAGAAAAGTATTACTTTTTTAGATTTTATTTATATACTCAGTATTACTTATTAGTTATGGACAACAATTATTAATAAAAGTTTTCAAAATTATTTCAGCAACCGATCTGATATAGCTCAAAACCTGCTTTTCTAATTTTAGGTGAATAAATATTCCTGCCGTCAAAAATAATCTTCTGATTTAATCTTTTAGACAGCTCATCCAAATCAAGAGCTCTGAATTCTTTCCACTCAGTAATTAAAACAAGAGCATCCGCACCATCCAAAACATCATATTTTGAGTTTTTATAAGCAATATTTTCAGAATCTAAGCTCTGTTTGAAATTATCAATAGCTTTTGGATCATATGCCCTTATTTTTCCGCCCCTTTTAATAATTTCAGAAGCTATTATTAAAGAAGGTGCACACCTTACATCATCAGTTTGAGGTTTAAAAGAAAGTCCCCAAATACCGAAAGTTAGACCTGATAAATCTTCACCAAATCTATCAACAATCTTGTTTACTAAAACAAGCTTTTGATTTTCATTGACCTCATCAACATTAGCCAAAATCTTAGGTTCATAACCATTATCAAGGGCAGTATTAATCAGCCCTTTTACATCTTTAGGAAAACAGCTTCCACCATAACCGCATCCGGCATAAATAAAATCATAACCTATTCTTTTATCACTGCCAATACCTAAACGAACATTTTTAACATTTGCACCAACTTTCTCACATATATTGGCTATTTCATTCATGAAAGATATTTTAGTAGCAAGCAGAGCATTAGCAACATATTTGCTCATTTCAGCACTTTTAACATCCATCAAAACAAATCTATCACTATTAACAATAAATGATGAGTATAACTCTTTTAAAGTCTCAAAAACTTCATCATTTTGTGCACCAATAATTACACGGTCAGGATGCATACAATCAGCAATAGCTACCCCTTCCTTTAAAAATTCGGGATTGCTGGCTATATCAATTTTAATATCTTTATTTAAATTAGATTCTATTACTTTCTTAACCTTAAAAGCAGTGCCGACAGGAACAGTAGATTTAATGACAATTAATGAATCCTGGCTAATAACATCAGCTATTTCTGAAGCTACATCATAAACATAATCTAAATTAACGCTACCGTCCTCATGTTCAGGAGTTCCAACAGCTATGAAAATAATATTGGAATTGTCTAAAGCCTCTTTTAAATCCGTGGTAAAAATTAAATCTCCCTTTTTTTGATTGGATTTAACTAATGATGCCAAATTAGGTTCATAAATAGGTAAGATATTATTTTTTAAATTAGCTATTTTTTCCAAGTCATTATCAACACAGTAAACTCTATTTCCCATTTCTGCAAAACAAGTTCCGGTAACAAGACCTACATAGCCAGTTCCAATAATTGTCAGTTTCATGAAAAATAATATCTTATTTAAATAATTTAAAGTTTATTATGGCTCCGCCAAAAAGTCAGCTGATTTTTTTATCTGTTTACTAGCATAATATTTTTTATTAATAACTTTGATTTAAACAGAACAAAAACTATAAAAACACTTAAAAAAATAAAAATCGTTATTTCATTTTCCAAAAAATAATAATTAATTGGATAAAATGAATCCATATTAATTCAGATACCATTAAAAATACATTTATATTGAATTACTCTTCCAACAAGATAATATTTTTAGGATCCACCTTTAAATAATCAGGAATTACAAATTCATGATCATGTATTTTTTTATCTAATTTCCACCATAATCCATTTGCCAACGTTATTTGCCATTCAAAAGGTATTTCCAATTTTGTTGCGTTTATAGTATCAAATGAATTAATATCATCTTTTTCAGCAGGCAAAAAATCATGTGCCCTTATTCCAATATGAGTAATATCCTGTGAAATTTTTTCAGCTACTTCAAATGTAATTCCCCATTCTAATGATTTAATATGATAATCATCTATTATTTCAACTTTAGAAATATTTTTACATCCTGTAAGTCTAGCAACCTGAACTTTTTTTGGATTCTCAAACACATCGTGAGTAGTTCCTTTTGCAATAATTTTACCCTTGTCCAATATTAAAAGCTCATCGCAAAACTGAAATACTTCATCACGATTATGGGTAACAAGAATAGAAAATCCGTCAAAATCTTTCAGTATATTACTAAGTTCAATACGTAATTGTTCTTTTAGAAATGTATCCATTGCACTAAACGGTTCATCCAACAGTATAACATCCGGACTGTAAGCCAATATACGGGCCAAAGCTACTCTTTGCTGCTGACCTCCAGATAATTCTCTAGGATATCTCTTTTCCAAACCTTCTAAACGAAAGCGTTTAATCATATCAGTTAACCTTTTTTCATCATAATCTTTAGGTAAACCAATAGCAACATTTTCCTCTACAGTCATATTCGGAAATAATGCATAATTTTGAAATAAGTATCCTACATTTCTTTTTTGAGGCTTTAAATTAATTTTTTCATTAGAATCATAATAAACAGTTTCATCATTTGTAGTTAAACTTATAACGCCATTATCTGGATTTACAATACCTGCAACAGATTTTAAAGTCATACTTTTACCACAACCTGAAGGACCTAAAATACCTAAACATCCTTTTTTCAATTCAAAATCCACATTTAAGTCAAATTCTTTAAGTTTCTTTTGAATATTTACTTTTAACAATTCATTACTCATAACATATTCCCCAAATTATTTCCACTGCCTTTCCTTACGTATTGAAACATAATCCATAATAAAAATAGCTATAAATGATATAATAACAATGAATATTACATAATTAAAAGCATCTCCCATATTACCGGCAGCTACTTCAGAATAAACTGCCATTGGAAGAGTTCTAGTTTGTCCTGCAATATTTCCTGCAATCATTGCTGTAGCACCAAACTCACCCAAACCTCTGGCATAGGCAAGTATTCCCCCACTAATAATTCCTGGAAGTGCATTTGCAAGCAAAACTTTCCAGAAAATTTTGAACTCAGACATTCCCAATGTACGGCCAGCATCCAATAAATTAGAATCTACCTGTTCAAATGCACCTCTGGCAGAACGATACATTAAAGGAAAAGACATGACCACTGCAGCGATAACTGTTGCAGACCATGAAAATGCTATTTTCACAGCAAAAAAGTCTACAAAAAACTTACCTATCGGACCCCTAACACCAAAAATATACAATAAAAAGAATCCTACAACAGTAGGAGGCAATACAATTGGAAGTGTAAAAATACCGTCAAGTACAATTTTTACTGAATCATTTTTAAGTTTAACAATGCCCCAGGCAACTATTAATCCTAAAAAAAAGGTTATAAAAATTGATAAACTTGCTGTTTTCATTGAAATAAAAATTGGAGTCCAATCAGTCATGTCAATAATTCTCCTTTAAATTATCATGTTGATTTTAAGTTATAAAGTTTATTCATGAATTGTAAATCCATATTCAACAAATACATCTTTAGCTTCTTTACTTTTTAAGAATTCCATGAACTTTTGAGTAGCATCCTGATGCTCTGAGTTTTTAAGTTCAGCTACCGGATAAATAACTGGAGTTTTTAAAGCATCATCTGGAGCTTCACAAACTACTTTAACATCATCATTAGATTTGGCATCAGTAGAATATACGATACCGCATTCAGCAGACCCCTGAGCTACCTGATTTAATACAGCAGTTACATCAGTACCTAAAGACAATTTGGATTCAACACTGTCCCATACACCAAGATTGGTTAATACTTCCTTACCATATTGACCGGCAGGTACTGAAGAAGGATCTCCCATAGCAATGTTACCATCTACATTTTTCAAATCCTCAAATGAAGATATGTTTAAGTCGGAATCTTTAGGTACAATCAAAACAACTTTATTTTCTAAAAATTGAATGTTAGTACTGTTATCAATTAAACTTTCATTAACTAATTTGTTCATCTGTTTATTACCTGCAGACATAAATACATCTGCATCCAAACCATTTTCGATTTGTTTTTGTAAATCACCGCTTGAAGCATAAGTTGGAGTGACTTTTACCCCAGGATATTTTTCTTCAAACATTGGAATTAATTTTTCATCAAAAACATTTTTTAAACTAGCCGCAGCAGCTAAATTTACTTCCTGTCCATTTAAACTGTCATCAGTGCTTGCTGAACCGTTAGCCCATATTCCAACACCAACAGCCAACACTGCTATTACAATAACAACAGCTATAATCTTTTTTGAAACCACTATTCATCACCTTTTAAAATAAATCAATACCTCAAAAATTAGTCATAGTAACCTAATTGTCAAATAGGTATAATTATAAGTTTAATTTCATCAATATATAAATATTATCATATCGATTTATTTAGCTCCGTCAAGAACTTTAGTGATTAATGTTCAGAAAAATCTGTTATATTCAAAACATTAAAAACTAATTGTTTACAATTTTTCAAAAAAATTAAGAATTTTAGTTGTTTATCCAGCAATATAAAATAATAACATTATTTTAAATTTCTAAACATATTTATTATGGTCATTTACTAACTATATTATTATGGAAAAGAGGATTGTCAAAAAAACACGAGAAGAACTCTCACCAATAGGATTTGGAGCTATGAGACTACCTTCAAAAAATGGTAAAATCAACTACAAAGAATCTGAAAAGTTAATACACCATGCAATAGACAATGGAATAAACATTATCGATACTGCAGCTATCTATAATAATGGAGAAAGTGAAAAAGTCCTTGGAAAGGCTCTAAAAGGAGAATATAGAAACAAAGTTAAAATTTCTACAAAATTACCTGCAATGAACATAAAAAAGTATGAAGATATGGAAAAAATATTAAATGAACAGTTAGAAAGGCTGCAAATTGACTGTATTGACTATTACTTTCTACACAATGTTGATTTGAAAGCTATGAACAGACTGCTTAAAAAAGATGTTTTAAAATTCTTATCAAAGGCAAAACAAGAGGAAAAAATAAAATATGTCGGTTTTTCATACCACGGCACTACTGAAGAATTTCCATTATTGCTTGATGCATATGACTGGGATATGGTGATGATCCAATATAATTACTTTGATAACAATGTTCAGGCAGATATTGAAGGCATTCATCATGCAGCATCAAAAGGAATGGGAATTTTTATAATGGAACCTTTAAAAGGTGGAATTTTAGCTGGAAAAATGCCTGATGAAGTTGAAAGTATATTTAAAAAAGCCGACCCCTCAAAAACAAATGCAGAATGGAGCATATCCTGGATTTTAAATCATCCTGAAATAACCTGTGTATTTTCAGGAATGAATAACATAGCTCAAATTGATGAAAATATAGCTATTGGAAATAGTGTTGAACCCCATTCCATGAGTTTGGAAGAACTTGAAACAATTGATTATGCAAAAAGAGCCTTAAAAGAATTGCTTCAAATTAACTGTACAAGCTGTGGATACTGCCTGCCCTGCCCCAGAGGCGTGAATATTTCTGAATGCATGAAAATATATAATGAAAAATATTTATTCAATCAAAAAGGCCTTTTAAATCAAAGCTTAATCGATTATTATTTAACTGTAAGCGGAATTATGATAGACAGTTCAAATGCAGGATTATGTAATGGATGCGGAAAGTGCTTAAGAAAATGCCCCCAACACCTGGACATTCCAAAAGAACTTGATAAAGTTAAAAAAGAATTTGAAGGCCATTTCTTTAAATTTAAAGTATTATTCATAAAAAGTATCGGTATGAAAATATATCAGAAATTTTTTTAAATAATAAAATAAAAAGTGATAAACATGAAACTCGAAGAAATATTAGCTCCATGCCCAAAATGCGGTTCCAAAGATAAACATGTACACAGAAAAATGTTAGACAATCACAGAGCACATGCAGAGTTAGACACTGTAAAATGCGAAGATTGCGGTTATATTTTCTTTGTAAATGATAGTATGGAAGAAGACGAAAAAAAAGAACTTTTAAAAGAATTAAATAAATATTACGGATAAAATGACTTTTCATGTAATGATAATTCCCACTTTAGGTTGCCAATGCAACTGCAAATACTGTTGGGGTTCAGAATCAACAAAAGAAATGATGGACATTAGCGTAATTGATGACATTATCACCTGGTTAAAGGATTTCAGAGATGATAAAGTTCATTTTACATTCCACGGAGGAGAACCTCTTCTTGCAGGCTATGATTTCTATGCTGAAGCTTTAGAAAAATTATCCAAAATAGACAATTTAGAAGGTTTTTCACTTCAAAGTAATATCTGGTTACTTTCAGATGAACTAATCGATTTATTTTTAAAGTACAATGTTGCTGTAAGTACCAGTATTGACGGACCTGAAGAAATTAATGACTATCAAAGAGCAGAAGGTTACTTTAAAAAAACCATTGACAGATATGAAAGAGCAAAAGAAAAAGGATTAAACATAAACTTTGTTTTAACAGTGACTCAATATTCCAAAGACTACAGTGACGAGTTATATGAATTTTTCAAATCCCATGGTATGAATTTAAAAATACATGCTGCACTTCCGTCACTACGTGGAGACAATGCTGACCCATGGGCTCTTGATCAGGAAGAACACGGAAAACTTTTAATAGACTGGCTAGACAAGTATCTTTATGATTTAGATAAATTCAGTGTAATGGATCTTGACCACATTGCTAAAAGTACATTCAGAAGAAGGGGAACATTATGTACGTTTGCAGATTGTATAGGTACAACATTAGCTGTCGGTGCAGACGGTTCAATTTATCCATGCTACAGGTTTGTAGGAATGGATGAATATATTTTAGGCAATGTCAAAGCAAACCCAAGTTTTGATAAGCTAAAAGAGTCTGACGCATGGGCAAAACTTCAAGAATTTAGAGAATATGTTGATGAAAACTGTGCCAAATGCAGATATGTAAAATATTGCGAAGGCGGATGTCCATATAATGCTATTGTAGCCAGTAAAACTCCAAAAGCTGTTGATCCTCAATGTAAGGCTTATAAAATGATTTTTGGTGAAGTTTCTAAAAGACTTAACAAGGAATTTGCAAAAAATGCATTTGGTGGATTAAACGGACCAGGTGTTAAAAAAGAAAATGAAGCTTTCAGTATTATGGATTTAATGATGAAACCATAATATTTTTTTATTTTAATTTTATTTATATAATAAATCATATTTTTTAGAATTAATACTGCCAACTACCTTACAATCAGTTAATTCTTCAATCACACAGAGTTCTTATGAATCTATTTTAAATAATTTGATTTCACCATTAATTTTTTATTAACACTCCCAATTACAGCTCCCACACTTATTTTTACATTCTCTTATTTATTTTTAGTTAAAGAGCATTTAAAAATTACATACATATAATAAAACAACAGATATTACTCTTTTTTATACAATTCATTTAAATATCCTCTTTCAATACACCAATCTTTAAATTCATTGTATTTTACAGGATCTTTTTGAAGATATAACTGCTCATAAAATAATTTATCACTGTGACTGTTCATTTTTTCAATAGACTTTACTATCTGATAATTCATATCTTCACCATAACCCATTTTATCCCTTTTTTTAAGCATATAAATCAATCCATACTAGATATATTATACATACCTATAAATCATAATTTATACACAAAAATATATAAATGTTGTGGTAAAAATAAGTTTAAAAAAAGTTAAAAAGAAATTATAGAAAATGCTTAATTTTAATTTAAAGCTATAATCTCTTTCATATAGTTGATTAAATCGTTTTTAGATTCCTCATCATCCATTGCAAATTCTATGGATGTTTTTAACCATTCCAAACGATTTCCTATATCATAGGTTTTTCCTTCAAAAGTATTTCCATAAATTTTATCCAATTTAGCTAAAGCATCAGTAAGTTGAATTTCCCCACCAACTCCAACTCCTGTTTCTTTGATTTTGTCGAAAATATCTGGAGTAAGTACATATCTTCCCATAATAGCCAAGTTAGATGGTGCTTCGTTAACTGGTGGTTTTTCAACAAGTTCATCAATTTGATAGACATCCTGTTCGATTTCAACTCCTTTAATTATACCGTATCTTTCTACTTTTTCCTGAGGTACCCTTTCAAGAGAAATAGCTGATGCTTCATATTTGTTATAAATATCTATTAACTGTTTTGTACATGGAGTTTTTCCTTTTGTTATTGTATCTCCAAGCATTACTGCAAATGGTTCATCACCAACATGTTTTTTAGCACAATAAATTGCATCACCTAATCCTTTTTGTTCTTTTTGACGGATATAACAAATATCAGCTAAATCAGTGATATCCTGAACTTGTTTTAAATATTTGGTTTTACCTGCTTGTTTTAAAGTATATTCCAATTCAAAGGATTTATCAAAATGATCTTCAATAGAACGTTTGTTTTTACCAGTTACAATTAAAATATCATCAATACCTGAAGCTACAGCTTCCTCAATAACATATTGAATAGTAGGTTTATCAAAAACAGGCAACATTTCTTTAGGTTGTGCTTTAGTAGCTGGTAAAAACCTAGTTCCAAAACCAGCTGCCGGAATTACTGCTTTCATTTAATTATCACCATCCTAATTTAATTAATCATAATTTTTGTTTTGATTGGTTAAATAGTTAATTATTTTTTACATCTCTTACAAAATTTCGCCTAATTTATCTAATATATATTCAATACTGACATCATAACATACAATTGTTTTTTGAGAAGACTTCTCACCTTTTGAAATACTTACATCGCAATTAAAAATTTTAGATAACTCTTTTACAATTTCCTTATTGGCCTTACCTTTTTGAGGAACCTGCTTAATACGTATTTCAAACCTGTTTCTCCATTCATTAAAACCTGAAATTTGAAATTTA
>RRZU011811127.1_pt1 | contig 10012 bp, 8 predicted proteins | sample 2165561 | NCBI WGS metagenome assembly RRZU01 (sample SAMN10456909, study PRJNA506462) | wastewater metagenome | isolation source: wastewater sludge | place: USA: Moscow, Idaho
GATTATAGCGGTTGCCCTATTTGTAGCTGGACAGCCCCTCATTTCCAGTGCACCTGCCAGACCTGAAACTCACTGGGTCGCAGGCGGTAGCGCGTAATGCTGCCTTCATGCAGGCTCAGGAGCTGCGTCTCCACCACTTCAATGAAACGCTCTCTGTCCTGGGGCTTGATCTGCGCTTGGGCAAAGCGCCGCACCGCGCTGACGGCTTGCAGCTTGCCCAAGGCCTCTCGCACCACTTCGGTCACTGCCTGGGTGATTTGCTGCCGGTACTGCAAACGGAACGGGTCAGGCTCTCCCAGCGACTGGCGAACAGCCGAGTAACGGGCGCAGGAGCGCTTGTAAGCCCAGACAAACACATCACGCAGCAACTCCACGCGATTGAGTTCATAAACGCCCAGCATGGCGCTGATGTACGCGGCTTGCTCCACATCCACAAACGATAGCGGGCACAGGTTGCGTTGTATCAGTGGGATATTGGCCGCCAGCCGCGAGACACGCTTATTCACATCCTCAAAGGGCTGCAGGTAAGGCAAATGCACCATCACAAAAAAAGCCTGCTCGAACGGATCGCGTATGGCCGCTGCCGTATCCAGAATCTGGTCAAAACACTCGGCAATGCGCTGCGGCCCCTCCAAAGGCAAAAACGTTGTCTGCCCAATGCCCACAGCGATGCTGCGCAAACGTCCGCTGGCGGTGGGGTCGTCGAGCAAATTGTCGGACAGCAGCGCATGCAGGTTGAGCACTGTGTAGCGGTTAAAGCCAATGTCGCTGGCTGAATCAATCAGAAACTCGATGGCCTCTTTGTGGTTCAGGATCATTTGCGCCTCCAGAGCATTCTTGCCCACTGCGGCTTCACCGACGGACAGCAAGCGCTCCGTCTCCAGCAGCGAATAGGTGTTGCCTTCCAGACGGCTGGAGTTCCAGGACAAATCAATCAGCAACCGATTCGCAATTTTGCGGGCATATGTGCCAGCGGGCTCGCTAGTGGCCACGGCCTGCCCCTGGGCCAGCAAGTCATCGCGCACATCCTGGGGCAAATACCAGGTTTCGTTGGGGCGGTAGCCATCCAGAAAGGCTCGGCGGTAACCCACAGGCTGGCGCAGCGCCAAGGGCTGGCGAACCAGCACCTCAACCTCCTTGGCCTGGGGCGACAAGGGGAGCAGGCTTGCCCCCTGGGCCGTGGTACCCGGTTTGGCGGCTTCGCCCAGCCGGTATTTGACGCTCCGCCCCTGGCCTTGGCGGTACACGCGCGCCTGGGCCATCAAATCATTGAGCCAGCGCTGCAAAGTACGGCGATGGGGCGGCGCCGCGAGGCTTTCTTGAATCTGCTCGGTGCTGGCACCATCAGCAAAACGGGCAATCGCCTCCAGCACCGCTTGCTGGGCTTGTGTCGGCGGGGGTCTGGACATGGTTTACTCCTGTCGCGCATGGTTCAATCGCGACATTAAACACGCAAAAATGTCGCGAAAACCGCTTTCGCGACACGCCACAGCAGGCAATACCCGCATGCCCGCACCGCGCTTCGCATGGCACGATTCACGCACCCAGCCACCACCCGGAAAGCAACGCCACCATGCGCACCACGATCCACCAGACAACACCCACCCCACACCGCCCCCTGCGCCACGCCCTGCCCGCTGCGCTGCTGTGCGCCTGCCTGGCAGTGGGCCTGCTGGCCGCACCTGCCGAGGCCCACGCCGCACGCAAGAAAAACGACAGCGCCAACAGCAGCCAAGCTGCCAGCGAAAAGAAAGGCAGCGTGCGCGTCAAATACTTCGGCAGCTCTTCTGAGGAAAGTACAAAAGAGCGCGACCGGCGCCTGTACCGCGAGTGCAAAGGCCGCCCCGATGCAGGTGCCTGCCTTGGGTACACCCGCCGCTAGACTGCCAGCACCAGACAGCTGCCGCTGATCCGCACACCACGGCCGCTTGTCCCGCTACGGCGACGCACCACGTTCTGGCTGCGTAACATGGACGCCATGTATGCATCGACTTTTACGCCTGCGCAACGAGTGCAACGCGGCTTTACCCTTATTGAAGTCCTGGTCGTCGCGGCCATCGTGGCCGTGCTGGCGGCGTTGGCAGGCCCCAGTTTCACGCCCATCATTGAACGTTGGCGCGTGCGTGATGCCACGGAATCACTCCAGTCCAGCCTGTATTACGCCCGCTCGGAAGCCATCAAGCGCGGGGGCAACATCGTTATCAAAGCCACCGATGGCACCAACTGGAACAGCGGCTGGAGCGTTTTTCATGACGCCAACGGCAACACCGCACAAGACACCTGCGACGCGACCAAGATGCCCAACGAATGCGACTTGCAAGTCACAGCAGCACTGCCGCAAGTCACCATCACACCTGACCCCGCCAGCGCCACACTGACCGCAGACCGCTGGGGCTCCCTCGGCGGCACTCAAGTAGCGCTGACCTTGGCGCCCAAAGGCAGCGATGCCAGCAGCCCCAATGCACTCAAGCTGTGCCTATCGGCAGGTGGGCGCATCAAGCAAAAGAAAGGAAGCGAGGCATGCGACTAGCGCAGACAACCAGACAGCAAGCCGCTTGTACACCCAAAGCGCGCGGCTTCACGCTGATAGAAACCATGGTGGTTACCGCCATCGTGGCCGTTTTGGCGGCACTGGCCGCACCCAGCTTCGGCACAACGATAGATCGTTGGCGGGTACGCCAAGCCGTTGAAAGCATGACCAGCACGCTGTATTACGCCCGCTCGGAGGCCATCAAGCGAGGAGGCCAAATCGCCATCCACAAGCTGCCTAACAACACTAACGGCTGCACCAGCGCCACTGGCAACCGCGATTGGGATTGTGGCTGGATCGTCTGCCATGACACTAACAACAGCGGCACCTGCAATGCCAGCGAACCCGTTCTGCAACGCATCGAAATCCCTGCAATGGTGCAAGTTAGTCGCACGGGTGGTGGGGCCAGCATCAAGCTTAACCGCTGGGGTCTAGTCGATGGCACCTGGCTGGGCTTTAGCCTAGTTCCACTAGACAAACCCACCACCCATCCTGGCGCACGCGGTATCTGCATGAGTTCGGGCGGGCGCATCCGCATCCTTCTTCCTGAGGAAATTCCATGTACCGGCTAAAACCTGCCAACCCCGCTCCAGCCCAGCGACAACGAGGCATCACACTGATCGAATCCCTGATTGCCATCGTTATTGCCGCTTTAGGCATCTTGGGCATCTTGGGCGTACAAATGCGCACACTGACGGATACTCAAACTACCGTGCGCAGAGCGCAAGCCATCCGCCTAATCGAAGATCTGAGCGAACGCCTGAAAGTGCATCCCAATGCACTTAATGCCGTCAACCCAACCAGCGGCGGTACCAGCAGCTACATCGGAGACACTTGGGCAACGACACTGAGTACTCCCAGCACTAACTGCACCGCCGCCGCCTGCAAGCCCAACGAGCTCGCCGCCTACGATCTTTGGGCTTGGCGCACGCTGGTACGTAGCAGCTTGCCCGCAGGCGACGGCGTCGTCTTCCTCACCCAAGGCGAGAACGGCGCCGCTGGCAACCAACGCCAGCTCGGCGTCATGCTCCGCTGGCGCGAAAACGAGCGTGCTGATGCCGACACAACCTACAAGGACAACATAGACGCTAGTAAAACCAAAAGCGGCAGCGGCTTCATCAGCGGCACGGGCAAAACCAGCCTCGACAACGGCTGTAACACAGCGGGCTTCACCTGCCACCTGCAATACATTCCCATCAGCGCCCGCTGCGCCCCTGACTTCTGGGCAGGCCAGACTTGGCACTTCTGTGCAGGTGCCTGACACGCACGCGCCCCACACCACCTGTAAGGCACCCGGCATGACACACCTCATCCGCCACACCCTCCACCGCCAGCAACGCCAACGTGGCATCACCCTCATTGAGCTGCTGGTCGGCCTCGTCATCGGCCTGCTCACCATCGCCGTCGCCATGGGCGCTCTCTTGATCTCGCGCGGTGTCAGTGGCACCGTCAGCGACGCCAGCGAAATCCAGCAGCAGGGAGCCTATGCCATGCGCGTCATCGGACAGCAAATGCGCCAGGCTGGCTCCTTACGCCTAGATCTTTTCCCGGCTGCCGCTCAAGCTGCTGCTGCCAGCAATGCCTTCGACCACTTGCTGCCGGTGGCACTGGAAGCACGCGCAGATCCAGTCTCTGGTGAAACCACAGGCTGGACTCCATCCACCGATACCATCGGATTCCTGAACGACGGCCCTATCGTTGGCTTTGCCAACGACAACACAGAAATCCTCACAACCGGCACTAGCGCAGCCCCGAGGGGTTCGCAAATCGCCAACTGCCTGGGCAACCAGCCAAACGGCACAGTCACACGCAGCAACTTCCGCCTGAACGGCACGGAACTCCAATGCGGCGACGGTACCGCTGCCGGATTCCAGTCCATCGTGCGCAATGTCGCCGCCTTCCAGGTGCGCTACCTAATGCAAGATATCGCTACAACCCCTGGCATCCCCCAAATCAAGTACGCAGCATCCAGTGCCGACGTCGAAGCGGCAGCACCCAACAGCTGGTCCAAGGTACAAGCCGTCGAAATTTGCCTGGAGCTATTCGGTAACGAATCCATTGACATGCCCACGGGTAGCACCTACACGGGCTGCACCGGCACAGTTACCTATAGCACCCTCGCCGCCCCACGCGCCCAACGCATGCATTTGACCTTCCGCAACATTTTCCAATTGCGCGGCCAGGGCCAGACCGGCGCTGTGCTCTAACCATACGACGGGAACAACCACCATGCTGCAACGCATGCCTCCTTCTTCGCGCCCCCCGTACCGCCAGCGCGGCATCGCCCTCTTCGTCGTCCTCGTGTTCGTAATGCTCTCCATGCTATTGGCGCTGTGGGCCTCGCGCACCTCACTGTTCAATGAAATGGTGGTGGGCAACGACGCCGACTACCAGCGCGCAGCCGAAGCAGCCCAAGCCCTGCTGCAAGACGCCGAACTAGACATACGCGGCGAACGCGCCGACGGCACGGTTTGCACCGGCACGGCTCCCGTCTGCCGCCAAGGAGTCAACATAGCCAAAATTCCCGTAGAAGCCAAAGATATCGCCAGCTTACTCGCTGATCTCGAAGCCGTCAGTGCTGGCCCCCGCTGCAAGAATGGACTATGCCTCAAACGCACCGGCAACCAGGATTTCTGGAACGAAAGCGCAGCCAATCTAACCGCCATGCAAGGCGTGGGCACTCGCTACGGCACCTACACTGGCGCTAAGGTGGGTGACGATAACGCGCCTGCCAATCCGATCCTGCGCAACACCACAGCAGGACAAGGCGGCTGGTACTGGATTGAAGTGCTGCCCTATACCCCCGACGCGGCCAACGCAAACCTCATCGCGGGCAGCGGCGCCAACTACTTGGCGATTAACGTGCAGCCCAACGTGATCTACCGCATCACTGCAATGGCTCAGGGCCGCAAGGACAGCACACGGGCGGTCTTGCAGCAAACCTACGTGCGCCACAGGCTCAAAGACTAAATGCTATTAAAAATATAGCAGCTTGCGCTTGATAAAAAACTTGCAGGTCAATTTCGTTCAAATTCAAACCGGAGATTTGTCATGCTTTTCCGTACCCCCTCCCGCTTCAGAAAAACTCTACTCGCTTCACTGATCGGCACGGCGCTGGCACCGCACAGCGCGCTGGCGCTAGACTTTGCCCAAGCGCCGCCAGGTACGGTGGAGCCGTATGTAGCGCCCAACGTTATCCTGTCACTGGACAACTCAGGCAGTATGGGCACCATGGACATGATGAACGGCACCAAGTCCCGCAGACAAGTGCTTAAAGAAGCGTTGAAGGCCGTATTCAACGACACCACCCTCCTACCAGATCGAAAAATCCGGCTGGCCTGGCAAGCCTTGGGGCCATTCACTGTGTCCGGCCTCAATATAGAACCCTTGGGCACTGCGATCGCTGCCTCCTCAACAGTCCATAACAGGATGCGTGTGTTGGATACGTCCCACCGCACCAACTTCATCAAGTACGTGGACGCATTCACGGGCGACATGTGGACTCCCACCCACTTCCTGGTGAAGCGTGCCGACGATTACATGCGCGCGCCCCTGAACCTGAACGGCCCCTGGGCTGACACGCCTGGAGAGACTCTGGCCAGCGCAACCAACGACAACAAGCCACTGGGCTGCCGACGCAACTATCACATCATGCTGACAGACGGTCAGTGGAACGGCTACTACTACGGCCCCCAGGCCACCTATTACGATGCCAGCTCACCCTATAAGGAAGTCAACAATAACAATACCTCTTACCCAGCAGAAGACATCAACACGGACCCAATCAATTACGACAACCAGGACTCCAATACATTCAAGGCGTATGGCCGGGCGGCAGGCAGCTCCACCGCCACAGGCACCAACGCCATCGCAAACGTCCTCGGCAACGACCCCAGCGTTGCCCCAAAGGACTATCCAGGCTTTGTGCTGCCCGACGGCACTCTCTACAGCCGTGCCAATTCGAATACTTGGTTGTACCGCGACATCGACTACCTGACATACAGCGATATGCACGAAGGTTATCTGCCGTGCAAAAAATACAAGCTTGTTTCAGGAAAAAGGGAATGTGACGACCTCAAGTCAGGTGGAGGTCGCAGGGGCGGACTCATCAGCAGCCTGTCAGACTGGACATTCAAGAGCTGGGCATCGCCCCTACAGCCTGCATCCAACCTAAGCGGACAGGTCTCGCCCTTACCCGATTATGAAAAGGCGCCGCCAACGGAAACCTTCGAAAACAAAATAACGAAGAAAACCGCAACGCTCCAAAAATACTGGAACCCGCGCTACAACCCCGCCACTTGGCCGCACATGGTGACGTTCACCATTGGCTTCAGCAAAGATGCTATTCCTACAGACCAATACAGGCCCATCGGAAAAACAGCAGACGTGGCGTTCAACATCGGCGTCTACTGGAACACCACCACGCGCAAAAACGAAATCGGCTGGCGCAAGGATGAACTGCTCTGGGAGCAAAACGGCCCCTACGTCGCCGACTCATCGAATCCTGACACTAATAACGGCAATAACGGCACACTGATTACCCCGTCCAGCACCCTACCCTACGGCTACGACGGCAGCTTTGCCGACTATGCGGCTGGCCGAGCGCAGTGGTATGCCGTCAAAGGCGGCGAGGCGAACCAAGATATGTGGCACGCCGCCATCAACGGCCGGGGCCAGTTCTACGCTGTGGAAAAGGGCGAAGACCTGAAAAAGGCGTTCGAACAAATCGTGCGAACTATCAATGCCGAAACCGAACCCGACCGTGGCTCCACTGCCACCAGCGGCAGCAACGCATCTCAGAACGACGTGGGCATTTTCACGGCCAACTATGTGCCTAAGGAGGGTTGGCGGGGCTCGGTCTCGTCAGAAGTGTTCAAGAGTTCGGATGGCACGACTGAGCAAGCATGGGACGGCGAGACCACGGCCGACAAACTGGATGATCTAACCGACATTTCCACCCGCTTGGTGCTGACCTGGAACGACACTATTCGCGCAGGGCAGACGACGCCAGTGGGTGGCGCTCCCTTCAAATGGACAGCTGATAACGCCAACTTCAGTCCCGACCAGAAAACCCTACTCACCCGAACCGGTACGGACGGCGGCCCTACCGGCACTGTGGGTGCCAATGGCGACAACCGCGTGAAATTTCTGCGCGGCGCGCGCGGACTGGAATGCCCAGCCAGCGGATGTACCCCCGAAAAGCCCTTCCGCCAGCGCTGGAGCAGCCAGGGCAGCATCGTCAATTCAGAGGTGTGGTACGTGGGCGCCCCCGTGAGCAACTATGCACTAAACGGGTACCCCGCCTTTACACGTACCTGGAGCAAGCGCAAACCCATGCTATATGTTGGCGGTAACGACGGCATGCTGCATGGCTTTACCGCTGAGGATGGCACGGAGCGCATCGCCTACGTACCGCGCGGTGTAATGCGCGATTTATCCAAGCTCACCAACCCTAGTTTTAACAATAACCATCAGTACTTCGTTGATGGCTCGCCCATGACAGGCGATGTGTTCGACAGCGCTTGGAAGACATTGTTGATAGGCACACTGGGCGCGGGCGGTCGGGGCTATTTCGTACTGGACGTGACCAACCCTGGCAAGACGGATAGCACAAGCAGCAGCAATTTCACCGAAACCAATGCAAACAGCCTGGTAGTGATGGACAAGACGCAGCCCCCCAGTACGACCACCGTAGGCAACGACGATGTGGACGACCTGGGCCACATCTTCGCCAAGCCAGTGATGGACGATGCCAATCTTCAGCGCACCACGCAAATCGTACGCATGAACAACAACCGTTGGGCTGCGGTGATGGGCAACGGCTACAACAGCGCCAACGGACGGGCTGTGCTGCTGATTCAGTACCTGGACGGCGCGAAGGAATTACTACGCATCCCTACCCTGACGACAGACACGAACAATGGTCTCTCAGCCCCCCGCCTGGTGGATATCAGCGGCGATGGACGGCCGGATGTAGTGTATGCAGGCGACCTCAAGGGCAACCTCTGGAAGTTTCTCATCAACACCGAAGATCCCAGCCAATGGGGCTTGGCAATGTGGGAAGGCAAAGCCGCAGGAACGCCGCTATTCACAGCCAATCGCGGCACAGGGCATTCGGCCAACACGAACAGTTCTACGCGACAGTCCATCACCGCAGTACCCTCGGTGCGAGTGAACGACCGCACCAAGAAAATCACCGATGGTGACCTTGAGAAAACCGTTTTTGTGGGCGGCATGATGGTGGCCTTCGGCACCGGTCGCAACATAACCAAGCTAGACCAGGCGGAACAACAGCAGCAGACGCTGTACTCTGTGCTTGACAACACACGCTACGAACGGGAAATGACTGGCACTGCACCCAACGAAAAGCCGACAGGTCGCGTGAAGGTGTGTGCTACTACCGGCGGCGCCTGCGGCAAACTGGTAAAAACCAGCGCCGATTTACCTCAGGCCGTGGCACAAAGCGACTTGGTGCAAAGCACAATCCCCGACGCAGCCGCGCAAACACGCGATGGCAGGCAGTTCTGGAAGGTAAATGCGACCACCCTGAATTGGAGTGAAAAGAAGGGCTGGTTTCTGGACTTCCCCGAGACCCGCGAACGTCTGCTCAAACCCATGCAGTTCTACGATGGCAGCAACCTGCTTGCGGTGAGCACACAAATTCCTGCCAAGGGTTCGCGCCTGGATCCTGCTGTCGAGAGCTGCGAAGGCGGTGCTGTTGACAAAGAACGTCAGTTCGTGACATTCATCAACATCATGGATGGCCAAGCACCTCGGGTACCAATCATTGACGGAGTGAGTGACCTCGCCCGCTACAGCATGCCGCCAGGCGCCCTGACGATGATTGTGAAAGACAACCGCATCCACATGCGAGGCAGGCAGCCAAAGCCGGGCGGAACAGGCACAGACCTGGTCGAGGAAAAGATGCGCCGCATGCCGGAAATGTCCCTGCGCCCGAACTGGCGCCAATTAAAGTAACTCTTCGGAGTACTTTTAATAGCTGTTTGTGCATACTCCCGATCGATTTCGTGGCAATTTGTACCGGAACCAGCGTCAGTCCAGCGCAACCAACTATGCTTTTTGAATAGGTTTGATGATGAAACACCAGCACCAAGGTTTCACCCTGATTGAGCTGATGATCGTGGTGGCCATCGTCGGCATCTTGTCGGCCATTGCCTACCCCAGCTACACCGAGTACATCGCGCGCGGCCACCGGGCTGAGGCGCGGGCGGGGCTGCTGCAAGCGCAGCAGTGGCTGGAACGGGCGGCCACGGCCACCGGCACTTATCCACTCGCAGCGGCTTTTCCTGCCAACCTCAAAAAGGTAGCCAACGATAGGTATGACATTTCTATCGCTTCTACCGATGGGGCAACCTATACGCTTACAGCTACTCCCAAGGGCGCACAAGCTGGTGATAAGTGCGGTCACTACACCATCAACCACGCGGGCTTGCGCGGCGCCAAGGGTGTAACCACCGGCGC
>RRZU010427542.1_pt1 | contig 10011 bp, 10 predicted proteins | sample 2165561 | NCBI WGS metagenome assembly RRZU01 (sample SAMN10456909, study PRJNA506462) | wastewater metagenome | isolation source: wastewater sludge | place: USA: Moscow, Idaho
TAAAACTAAAACATTATGATGATATAAGTGAAGTAAAACTTGAAAATGCCTACATTTTAGCGAATGAAATATTTGATGCATTTGCTTGTGATTTAGTCTATACAAATAGTGAAAATGTTTTACAACAAGCATTTATAAATAATCACAAAATAGAGTTTGTTGATTGTAAAGATAATGAAATAATTGAGCACTGCAAAAAATATAGTATCACAAAAGGTGAAGTTTCACTTTCATATAAAGAATTTGTAAATACTATTTGTGAAAATATAAATAGATTTGAATTTCTAACTTTTGATTATGGAGATAGATATCCAAGAAATGATTTTTCAACAAGAGTTTATGAGAAACATGATGTTTATCCAATCTTTGAAGAGAATTTGGATTTGGAAAAACTTTATAAAAAGTCTGATATTACTTATGATGTTCATTTTAATTATTTAGTTGATTGTTTTAAAGAAAATAATATTGAAAATATAAAATTTAATACTCAACTAAAATCTTTAGTAGAGTTTGGGATTATTGAATTATTAGAGATTTTAAAAGCAAATGTCGATGAAAAAACATATCTAAGAGAGACTCAAAAAGTAAAAGTTTTACTAGAACCAACTGGTATGGGTGATAGATTTAAAACTCTGAATATCAGGAAATAAGTAAACTGTTTGTATAATCAAACTTTATAAAAAATATAAAAAGGTATAAATTATGACACTAATTGTAAATGGTGAAACAAGAGAGTTTGACAACTCATCAACACTACAAGATATTATTACAAATTTACAAATTGAAAACAAAGTAATGGCAGCTGCTGTTAACATGAATATTGTTAAAAAAGAGGATTGGAGTAATTTTATTCCAAAAGAAGATGATAAAATCGAATTACTGCAATTTGTTGGTGGTGGTTGATTTATGAGTAAAGATAAAGGAGATATTGCAGAAAAAAAAGCAGTATCTTTTTTAGAAAATCTAAATTTCAAGATTATAGAAACAAATTTCTACGCAAAAAAACTAGGGGAAATTGATATTATTGCTTTGAAAAATGAAATCTATCATTTCATTGAAGTAAAATCAGCAACTGATTATGAAACAGCAATAAATAATATAACTTCATCAAAACTTTCAAAACTAAAACGAAGCCTAAATTACTACATTCAAACTAAAGATATTTCAAATGCTTATTGTATGGATGCGATTGTTATAACTGAAAATTCTATTGATTTTATTGAAAATATTACTTTGTAATAAAGAATATAAAGTTTTTAAAATATTTCTTTAGTATAATAACAGCAAGGGGTGAAGGTCGCAAAAAAACACCCCTTACTGTTATTATAACTTGTATTTAAAACTTAGTAGAATAAAATTCTAACAATACTTAGTAGCAATAAACTAGCAATCAATAAAAATTTCAAAATTTAATATTCTCTTAGTAGTTTTTAGGTATCATATATAAATACTTACGGAGAATTTTTTGTATTCAAAAGAACTATCATCTATAAAAAAATCAAATCGTTTTAGAACAAGAGATATATTTGATGAAACTCTAATTGACCTTGCTTCAAATGATTATTTAGGACTTTCTACAAATAAAACACTTCTTCAAAATGCTTATGAAAGATTATTAAAATCAAATTCTCACTCCCCAAAAGCTTCAATGTTAGTAAATGGGTATAGCCAAATCCACGAAGCCTTTGAAAAAAAACTTTGTGAAGTAAACAATTTTGAGGCTGGAATTACAGTTGGTTCTGGTTTTTTAGCAAATATTTCTTTAATAGAAGCACTGGTTAGAAAAAATGATACACTTTTTATTGATGAAGAGTACCATGCAAGTGGAATACTTGCAACTAAACTTTTAAAACCTGAACAAGTAGTTATTTTTAATCATAATGATTTTATAGATTTAGAAGAAAAAATAAAAAAGAATCAAAGAACAGGAAGAATTATTATTGCAATTGAAGGTGTTTATTCTATGGGTGGAGATTTAGCTCCTATAGAAATTTTTAAACTTGCTGATAATTACAAAGCTCTTTTGATTGTAGATGAAGCACATAGTTCAGGAGTAATTGGAGACAATCTTTTAGGTATTTATGACTATTATAAAATTAAACCAAATAAATTTCATATAAAAATGGGTACGTTAGGAAAGGCGTATGGTTCTTATGGAGCATATATTCTTGCTTCAAAAGAGATTATAGAGTTTTTGACAAATAGAGCAAAACCTATTATTTATTCTACAGCTCCTTCTTTATTTGATACGGCTTTAGCTTTAGAGTCTTTAAATTTTATAATAAACAATAAAAAAGAGTTAAAAACAAAAATTGAAAAAAATTTATACATTATTCAAGAGCGATTAGGAATTGATTCTAAAAGTTTAATCATTCCAATTGATATTGGAGACAATAAAAAAGTAAAAGAGATTCAAGAAATTTTAAAAAATAAAGGTTATTTAGTCGGTGCAATTAGACAACCTACAGTAAAAAGTGCAATTATTAGATTAATTGCAAAAATTGATATTGATGAAAATGAATTAATCAATGTATCTAACTTATTAAAGGATTTGAAAAATGCTAATTAATGATTTAATAAAAGGGAACCAAAAATTTAGAGAAGCAAAATTTCCTAAATACAAACAAGGTTTAATACAATCAGTTGAAGAGGGACAAAAACCTGAGGTTCTTTTTATTGGATGTAGCGATAGTAGAGTTACACCTGATTTGATGCTTGGTACAAAACCTGGTGATATGTTTATTTTAAGAAATGTTGGAAATTTTATTCCACCATACAATCCTGATAATGACTACCATGGAAGTTCAGCTGTTATTGAATATGCAGTTTGTATTTTAGGGGTAAAACATATTATTGTTTGTGGACATTCTCATTGTGGAGCTTGTAAAAGTTTATACCATGATTTAGGTGATTCTCCTGATTTAATTAATATTAAAAAATGGTTAGACCTTGGAAAAAGAGCAAAAGAATACACTCTTTTAGCAATTCAAGATAAATCAGACCCTGAAAAATTATACAGAGCAACGGAGAGAATTTCTATTGTTCATCAAATGGAAAATCTTTTAACTTTTCCTTATGTTGAAAGAAAAGTTAAAAATGGTGAACTACAAATCCATGGTTGGTACCATAGAATTGAAGATGGATCTATCGAGTATTATGATGGTGAAGAGTGTACTTTTAAAGAATTAATAGAGGATTAATTTATGGAAAATGAAATAAGAAGATTACCAAAAAAAACAGTTATTATAATTGGTTTAATGGTAATAATCGCCTTATCAATTTTTTTAGTTTTAAAAAATTTGAAAGAACAAAAATTGACTGAAGTTCTTACAACAATTGGGCATAAAAATATCAAAGATATGAGTGTGATAAATAAACTTAGTGTTGAAGATACGCAAACTAGATATAAAAGTACAGTTTATAAAGTTATGTTTTTTGATAATGATTTAAATAAAACTTGTATTGGTTTTATTCATAAAGAAAAAAATCAACACTACACAAAAGATTTTGATTGTAAATAGGAAAATTATGAGTATTATAGAAAAATTAGAAAATAATCAAAGATTAAATTATGAAGATGCAATAAAATTATATGATTTGGATTTATTCACTTTAGCTTCTTATGCAAATAAAATTAGAGAAGAAAGACATGGTAAAAAAACTTACTTCAATATAAATAGACACATTAATCCAACAAATATTTGTAAAGATGTTTGTCAATTTTGTGCATATAGTGCAAGTAGAAAAAATCCACATCAATATACAATGACACATGAAGATATACTTGAAGTTGTAAAAAATTCTTCAAAAAATAATATCAAAGAAGTTCATATTGTATCTGCTCACAATCCTCACACGGGATTACAATGGTATATGGATGTTTTTAAAAAAATTAAAGAAAATTTTCCATCTATTCATGTAAAAGCATTAACTGCTGCTGAAATCCATTTTTTAAGTTCAGAGTATAATCTAACGTATCAAGAGATTATTGATATGATGATTAACCATGGAATTGATTCAATGCCAGGTGGTGGTGCAGAAATTTTTGATGAAAAAGTTAGAAAAAGAATTTGTGGTGGGAAAGTTACTTCTGAACAATGGCTAGAGATTCATAAACTTTGGCATACTGCAGGAAGAAAAAGTAATGCAACAATGCTTTTTGGACACGTAGAAGATAGAAATCATCGAATTGATCATATGTTAAGACTTAGAGATTTACAAGATTTAACGGGTGGATTTAATGCCTTTATTCCTTTGGTTTACCAAACTGAAAATAACTATCTAAAAGTAAAAGAAGCATTAACAGGTCAAGAGATTCTAAAGACTTATGCGATTGCTAGAATTTTACTTGATAATATCCCAAATATTAAAGCTTACTGGGCAACTTCAACAGTAAAATTAGCTTTAATTGCCCAAGAATTTGGTGCAAATGATGTTGATGGAACTATTGAAAAAGAGTCAATACAAAGTGCAGCAGGAGCATCTAGTGCAAATGGTATTGCACAATTAGAATTTGTTGAATTGATTAAAAATTCTGGATTTGTTCCAGTAGAAAGAGATTCAATATATAATGAATTAAAAACTTGGTAAGCCAAGTTTTTAATTATTTACTACTTTAACTGATTAAAATCTAAATTAAACTCTACTTCAATTCCAGCAGCTGTTTTTACCATATGAATTGGATAGTTAATATTAATTGAATATAGCTCACTATTTAAAGAATGAATTAAATTAAAAAACTCTTTTGGTTCTTTAACCAAAATATTAATTGCAAATTTAAATACAGTTAATCCACCTTCAGAACTAGAAACAAATTTTATTATCGTATTTTCTGGCATTAAAATTTTTAATTGTTCTGTAACTCTTTCTATATTCATTAATTCATCTGTAATATACTCTTTTTCAAACTTTTTGTATGTTACGTTAAATAAATCAATTGCTGTTTTAGAGATAATCGAAACTTCAGTTTCAGTTTTTTTCTCAGGAGTTAAAACTTGAGATTGTGTTGATTTATATAAGATATCTAAAGTCTCTTTAAACGACTTCGTAATACTTGGATCATTTAATAAAATTGCTCTCATCTCTAAATTAACTGAATCAATTTTAAACTCTTTTAATATTACATCATTAGGAATAATAGAAAATAAAGATTTTATCCTTTGTTCTATTTTATCATTTATATAAACATGGTCAGGAATAATATATTCACTTGTAGCTTGTTTAGTTGCAGTAGATACAGCTTCAACTTTTGGTTCTTCATATTCCTCTTCTGAACTCATAAATACAAAGAAATTATAAACAGCCACTGCAAAAATTATTGCAAAAATAGTTGCATAAAGAGCTTTGAAATCTCTTTTTTTCTTCTTCTTTCTAGGTTCAACAAAACTTCTTTGAAGATGTTTATCTCTTGATAATTCAAAAATTTCTTCATCTAAATTAATCGGATGATAATTTATTTCCATCATCAATTCTTTTGATAAAAGCTCAATATCTTCATCTGTCATTTGCTTTAAGATGTAAAGCATTGTAATTTTTTCTACAAATACATTACTTTTTTTAGCATAAAAATCATTAAGTGTTTTTTGTATTATCTCATTTAATTCTAAATAATACATTTCATCAAAAAGTCTTTGTGCATCCAAATCATCATCATAAAAATGAGTCTTTTTAACCGATTCAAATGTAGGTAAATCAACTATTTCATCATAAACAATAATTCCTGTGTGATTTAAAACTAAAATAAATGCTTTTTCATTAAATAGGAAAATTAGAAGTTCATTTTTACAAACTGTTTTTTCGATATGCGTATTCATCACATGAAATGCTGAATATACATAATCAATCCCAGTTTTTGCAAAATAGTTTTTTGTTTCAAATAGAGTATTTTTAAGTACTGCAATATCAAATTCATGATTAAATCTAGCAATTTCACAATCAGTTAATTTAGAAGATAATGCTTTTGGTACTAATTTCGTGGTATCACTTATCAATAAAGTTGAGATGAATGTTGTTTCAACACTATTTTGTAAAGTATTTATTTTTTGAACTACTTCAGAAGATAGAACATCATTATCCACTAAAAATACTGAATTATCCATACTGATAATTTCTTCATTATTTAACTTTTTTGAATCAAGTTTTAACTGAGTATCATATTTTAAGGCATTGATATATAAAGACTCTTTAGTAAACATTTATCCCTCTTACTTAAATTAAGACATTGAGTGTATCAACATTTTTTCTTTGATAAATTCCCTTGCTTGTTCGAATTCCATATTTTTTATATCAAAAGGTTCACTGATATAAAAATCAATCCTACCAAAAGGCTTTGGTAAAATAAATTTATCCCAAGATTTAAATTGCCAATATTTTGTTGGCACAGTATTAAAACATACAACATTAGAATCACTTTTCTGTGCTAATGCAATTACTCCATCAGCAACACTATACCTAGGACCTCTTGGTCCATCTGGTGTTATTGCTATATCATTTCCAGACTTTAACTCTTTTAATGCAGTAATTAAAACTTTTGCAGCACCTTTAGAAGAAGAACCTCTTACGGCTCCTATTTTAAAATTTGAAACTAATTTTGTAATAATCTCACCATCTTTATTGTGACTTATCATTGCTTTTACTGTACCATTTTTTCTAAAAGCAAAATAGTTGTATGGTTGAGACATTAAATCACCATGCCACATACAAATAATTAAAGGTTTACCGTCATCCTTTGGATGATGATAAACCTTTTTATTAGTAAAATAAATAATTCTAACTAAATAATACAACAAATGAGGAAGTATATTTAATTTAAAATACTTAAGCATTAAAGTACCACTTCACCTTTTAAAGATGTTCTTGAAGCTTCCGTGATTTTAACATCTACAAATTTACCTAAAAGTTCATCACTTCCTTTTGTAAATACTTGTAAATAGTTATCTGTAAATCCACAAACTTCTCCGTTTGGTTTTAAACTCTCAACTAAAACATTTAAAGTTTTTCCAACATAAGTTAACATATTTTCTTCTAAATGTCTTTTATGAAGTTCAATTAACTCAATAAGTCTTGCACTTCCAATTTCATCGTCAATCTCTAAATCTTTCATATTTAAAGCTTCAGTTCCCGGTCTTGGAGAATATTTAAAGTTAAAAATTTGATCAAATTTAACTTGATTTACTACATCTAAAGTATCTAAGAAATCTTCATGTGTTTCACCAGGGAAAGCAACAATAATATCAGTTGTAATTCTTAAATCAGGTACTAATTCTCTCATTTTAGAAGCTCGATTTAAGAACCACTCTTTTGTATAACCTCTTTTCATGGCTCTTAAAACTTCAGTTGAACCACTTTGTAAAGGCATATGAATACATTTAGAGATTTTTGGATTTTTTGCGAACTCTTCAATAAATTCATCATCCATGTGTAAAGGGTGTGGAGAAGTAAATCTAATTCTTTCTAATCCTTCAACTTTTGAAACATCTTGTAAAAGTTTTGTAAATGTATATTTCTCTCTACCATCAGAAAATCTTCTTCCGTAAGAGTTAACATTTTGACCTAAAAGCATAACTTCAACGGCACCTTGCTCAACAGATTTTTTAACTTGGTCAACAATCATTTCAGGTGGAATAGAAATCTCTTCACCTCTTGTGCTAGGCACTATACAATAAGTACATTTTTTATCACAACCAACAGAAATATTTACACTAGCTCTGTATTTGTTTGTTTTTGCAGTTGCAAATTCATAAGTTGACTCATCATTTTCAATTGATACTTCTACTGCACCTTTAACATCAACAACATCTTTGATTTTAGAAATATTTCTAGCACCAACAACAAAATCTACATAAGGTGCTCTTTTAATAATATCGTGTCCTAAATGAGAAGCAGTACATCCACAAACACCAATTTTAGCACCATCTTTTTTCTTTTTGTTGAATTGCCCTATTTCAGAAAAAAGTTTAGAAACTGGTTTTTCTCTAACAGAACATGTATTAATAATAATTAAATCTGCATCTTCAATTTTATCAGTTGCAGTATAGCCTTTATGTTTTTCAAGTTCAGCTTGAATATGTTGGCTATCAGTGTCATTCATTTGACACCCTAAAGTTTGTATAAATAATTTTTTATTCGAACTCATATCTTATTTCACTTTAAAATATTAAAGTGCATGAACCTCATACATATACTCATCATCAGCTAAACCATATTTTATTTCTCTAAAATATACGTTATAACCATCACCTTCTAATGCATCAACTAATGCCATCATATCTTTATGAGAGTTGTCTTTATCAAAATAAAAAATCTTTTGATTATTTTTCTTTAACTCTTCTTTAATTTTATCTAATTGCACTTTTTTTGGTTTTTCATTTAACTCATTTCTTGCAAATAATAATTCCATAATATTAAGCCTTTATACTTTTTTAATAATCGTACATTCTATCTCAAAATTACTTTAATTTCTATAAAAGACTATTTTAGGTATACTGTCCAACTATACTACATTGAAAATCAAACTTATCATTTCAATGTCAACAAACAAAAGGTTATTAATGGATAAAATAATAGATATTTTAGATTCAATCGCTTATGAAAAAGGTCTTAAAATTGAAGACGTTGAAAATGCATTAAAAGAAGCATTAATTAAAACTGCACAAAAAATGGTAGATCCTACATTACTTTTTGATGCAAACATTGACAGAGTTAACAAAAGACTTGAATTATTTCAGAAAATTGAAGTTGTAGATGAAGAGGATGAAAGATTACTTGCCAACGCAGTTAATAAATACGGTGAACCAGTAAACTATGAAAACTATATTACATTAGAAGAAGCAAAAGAAGTTGATGCTGATTTAGAAATCGGTGATTTTATGAATTACGATTTAGAGTTCGAAAATATGGGAAGAAATGCAGCAACAATTCTGCATATTAATTTTGAATATAGATTACAAAGATTTATTGAAGAAAATATTGTTAGTAAATATAAAGACAAAATTGGTAAAACTGTATCTGGATCAGTAACTAGAATTGATAAACAAGATAATACTTATATTGAAATTGGTGAAGTAAAAGGTATTTTACAAAGAAAAAATAGAATTAAGGGTGAAACTTTCAAAGTTGGTGATACTTTAAAAGCTGTTGTAAAAGGTGTAAATATTGATAAATCGAATGGTTTATTAGTTGATTTATCAAGAACATCACCAAAATTCTTAGAAAATCTTTTAACACTTGAAGTACCTGAATTAAAAGATAAAAAAGTAACTATTGAATCAAGTGCTAGAATTCCAGGAACTAGATCAAAAATTGCATTATCTACAATTGATGGACAAATTGACCCAATTGGTGCTGTTGTAGGGGTAAAAGGTGTAAGAATTGGTGCTGTTTCAAAACAATTACACGGTGAAAATATTGACTGTGTAGAGTTTTCAACAATTCCTGAAATGTTTATTTCAAGAGCATTATCACCAGCTATGGTAAATAGCGTAAAAATTGAAAAAGCTCCATTAAATGGTGAAAAAGGTAAAGCAATAGTTACTATTCCAAGTGATCAAAAATCAAAAGCGATTGGAAAAGCTGGTTTAAATATCAGATTAGCTTCTATGCTTACAAAATATGAAATTGAATTAGTTGAAGTTGCTTCTATAAATTCAACTCCATCTTTAAATGGTGAAAATAATACTTCGGTTACAACTGAAGAAAAATCTACAGACACAGCATCGTTAGAAGCTTTATTTAAATAAAATGAATAAGTTATATATTTATGATTCAGTAAAAAAAGAAGAAGTAGAATTTAACCCTATCGTAGAAGGTAAGGTTAAAATCTACGTTTGTGGACCAACTGTTTATGATGATTCACATTTAGGACATGCAAGAAGTGCAATTGCATTTGATTTACTTCATAGAGTTTTAAAAACAGATGGTTATGAAGTTACAATGACAAAAAATTTCACTGATATTGATGATAAAATCATCAAAAAAATGTATGATACAAATAGAACTCTAGAAGATATAACA
>RRZU012612399.1_pt1 | contig 10011 bp, 9 predicted proteins | sample 2165561 | NCBI WGS metagenome assembly RRZU01 (sample SAMN10456909, study PRJNA506462) | wastewater metagenome | isolation source: wastewater sludge | place: USA: Moscow, Idaho
CGAACTCGCCCTGGCTGGAAACGCTGCGGCGATCGTGACTCATAATGTCCGCGATATCCAACACGGCGAACTGCGCTTTCCCCATCTCCGAATCATCACGCCCAAACAATGCCTGGAGGAATGGCCATGAGCACCCTAACCATCCGTTTGCCCGACAACACAGCCCAACGTTTGAAGGATTTGGCGCGAAGCCGAGGTCTGAGCATGAACAAATTGGTCGAGGAATTAAGCGCCCAGGCCTTGGCCAGTTGGGATACCGAAAACAAATTTCGGGCACTGGCGGCCACGGGCAATCTCGACAAGGCGTTGGCGGTTCTTGACCGACTCGATGCACTGGATAGGGCTGCGCCTAGCTCATCGGATAAACGAGAGAACACCCATGCATAAACACATCTGGCTCTGGATCGGCGGCGTGGTCGGGGTGCTGACCATGGGCGCGCTGCGCTTTTTGGGCAAATCGACCAACATCTTCGGCCTGCTTGCGGGCATGGCCGTGGTTATCGCCATTCTGTCGTATTGCGTCATCCGCTATGTGAACCGGAAGTGGTGAGCCCGGCATAGACTTCGGCCCTGGCCCTGGCAGCCGCGTCGAGCACGCCGACGCGGCTGTCCACGAAATCATACACCTTGGGCCGGGATTTCCCCGCTCCCGGCCGCAGCACCCGCCCCAGATACTGGATCAACCGCCCGCTGAACTTGACCGGCGTGACCAGAAAGAGCGTGGTCAGATTGCTGGCGTCAAAACCCTCGCCGATGAGCTGACCCGTGGCAAAAACCGCGCGCACCTGTCCGGCCTGAATCCGCTCCACCAAACGCCTGCGCTCTGACGCGGGCGTCTCGCCGGTCAGTTCCACCCCGTCGAGTCCGTACCGCTCCAACAGCATCTCCCGGAGCACCCGGCAATGGACCCTGCGGTCGGACAGGATCAGACTCACGCCCTGCCCTGTGCGGATTTCCCGGGCCACCTCATCAATGATCAGCGCGTTGCGGGCCGCGTCCTCGGTCAGGTCGGCGATGATCTGGCCGTATTCCTCGGATGCGTCGCGATCGGACGTGAAGCTGGTCTCGCGAACATGGATTTCCGGGCGCAGGATGGCTCCGCTGTCCATCAAGGCCTCGCCGTCGATGCGGGCGTGCATCGCGCCCAGATGCCAAAAGATAAGACTCGTCAGGCCGTCGCGCCGAAACGGGGTGGCCGAGAGGCCCAAAGAATAGGCGCAATCGAAGGCGGTTACGGCTTCGGTGAAGGTCCGGCTCGGGGCGCGGTGGCATTCGTCGACGATGAGATGGCCGATGCGTTTCTTCAGGTCCTTGGCCCGGCTGTACACGGACTGCACCGTGGCCACGGTCACGGCCTCGCCGACCTTGTCCCGGCCGCCGCCGATCATGCCCACGGACGCGGCCGGAATATCCAAGAACTGCTCGATGCGCTCCACCCACTGCATGGCCAGGTCGCGGGTATGAACGATGATCAGGGCTGGCTGGCGGCGTTGGGCGACGAGGTACAGGCCGCACACGGTCTTGCCCGCCCCGGTCGGCGCACACAGGGTTCCGAAGCGGCGGCGCAGCATGCTGGTGCAGGCGTCAAACTGGTACGGACGCAGTTCGCCGGCGAAGCGGAAATCCACCTCCGGCAACAGGCGTCGATCATCCTCGTACTCCACCGCTTCCCCAAACCCGGCGCAAATCCGGGCCAGCGGTTCGCCGTAACCACGCGGAACGATGAGTCCGCCATTGGTGCGGGTGGAATAAAATTTCAGATGGCAGGAAACCTTGTAGTTGGTCCGGCCCATCTTCAGATTCTCCAGCCATTTGGGATTTTCCAGGGTCAGGTCGGCCATGACCTGGAGTTTGATGGGCTCGGGGATGTCGGACAAAAAGAGCTTATGGGCGATTCGACAGTGCATCAGCCTTCCTGCGCCAGACAGCGGACAAAATCGGCGGGCAGGCGGGCGACCTTGCGCGTGTCATAGTCGAAGCAGACCATACCAGTCTTGACCCTGGCGATTTCCTCGCCATCATCCAGGCGGCTGAACCAAAAAATCAGATCGAAACTGGAGCGGCGCACGTCGGCCGCGCCCAGGGCTATCTGTAGTTCATCGCCCATAAAGGCCTCGCGGTGGTAGGTCAGGACCGCGTCGGCCATGATCAGCCCTACCCCGCCAACATTCTTCTCGGACAGGCCCAGTTCGGCCAGCCAGCGCACCCGCGCTTCGTGCGCAAAGGCCAAGACCCGATCGTTGCCCAGGTGGCCGCCGTAGTTGATGTCTCCGACGCGCACGGTCAGGTGGGTCCGGAACAGCCAGTATTCGGGAAGGTCGATGTGTACGCGCATGGGTCACCTTGTCAGGAATTCAGATCCGCCAGACTCTCGCCCTGGCCGATGACGGCCAGGACATCGCCACGCTGCAAGGGCCGGTCGGCGCGCGGCACGAAGATGAAATTCTTCTCACCCACCGTCTTCACGGCCACAACCTGGATGCCAAAGGAGTTGGTCAGGTTGAGTTCGCGCAGGGTCTTGGCGGCCCAGCGTTCGACCACCAGCTCTTTCAGGATGACGTTATGCCCCAGAGGGAGATAATCGATCAGGCCCGGCACGGCCAGCTTGGCGGCCAACTGATCGGCGGCGTAGCGTTCCGGAAAGATGACCTCGTCGGCCCCGACCTTGCGCAGCACCTTTTCGTGATCCCGGCTGATAGCCTTGACCGTGACCCGGCGGCAGCCCAGCTCCTTCAGAAACAGCGTGATGAGGACGCTCGCCTCCATGGATTTCCCCGTGCTGACGATGACCTCGCCGAAATCGCTAAAGTGCAGCTGCTTGAGGGCCACCTTGTCCGTGGCCTCGGCCAGATAGGACTGGGTCAGGAACTCGGATGCGGCCTTGACCTTGTCCGGATCGCTGTCCACCCCGACCACAATCTGGCCGTGACTCCGCAGGGATTGCCCCAGGCTCATGCCGAACTTGCCCAGACCAATGATGCCGAATTCCCGTTTTTCCATGGTTCCTCCTACCCGATGAGCATGCTTTTTTCCGCACGCGTAAAATGCTCCCTGGTCTGCCAGGCCTGAAGCATGGTCAGAAAGACGACAGGCCCCAGCCGGCCCACGAACATGAGCAGCATGATGACCAGTTTGCCCGGCGTGGACAAATGCGGGGTCAGTCCAGTGCTCAGGCCCACTGTGCCGAAAGCCGACGACGCCTCGAAAAACAGCTCGATGAACTTGCCCCGGACCATCTGGTGCGACACATTGGCCCCCTCGGTGATGGTCAGCACAAAAACCGAGCCCAAAATGAGAACAAAGGCCATGATGGACAGAGTCATGGCCTTGTTGATGGTCGAAAAATCCACGCCATATCCGTCAACCACCACCTGCTCCCGCCCCTTGATCTGGGCCGCGCCAAAGGACAACAGCACGCGCAGAGTCGTGGTTTTGATGCCGCCGGCGCAGGAGGCGGGCGATCCGCCGATGACCATGAGCAGGATCATGACGAACAGCGCCGTGTCGGTCATGGCCCCGATGTCCATGGAGTTGAAGCCGGCCGTGCGGGCCGTGACCGACTGGAACAGAGCCTGGAGCAGGGTCACGAAGACATGGGTCCCGTTCTGTTGGAATTCCGTCCAGAAAAAAATCACCCAGCCGACTACGATGAGCCAGAAACTGGTTCGGATGACCACGGCGCTCTGCCAGCTCAGGCGCGCGTCGCTCCGCCGCCGCAGCCGGGCGCGCAGGTATGCGGGCACCTCGACCAGGACATAAAACCCGATGCCGCCCAGGATAATGAGGGCCATGAACACGAGATTGATGGGCACGTTACCGGCAAAACCCATCAAACTATCCGGGTACAGGGCGAAACCCGCGTTGCAGAAGGCGGAAATGGAATGAAAAAACGCGCTGAACCAGCCGATTTCGCCCAGGCTGAACACGTGCAGAGCCACGGCTCCGGCCGATTCGACGCACAGGCAGACCAGGACCATCTGCTTCAGGAAATGCCCCAGGTGAAAGCCGGGATCACTGAGCAGGGATTGGCCCACGGCGATGCGGTCGGTCATGGAAATCCGCCGCCGCCATAAATAGAAGACCAGGCTGGAGTAGGTCATGACGCCCAGGCCGCCGATCTGGATGAGCACGGCCAGGACGATCTGGCCGACGGTCGAATAGGTCGTGCCGGTGTCGACCACGGCCAGTCCGGTGACGCAGGTGGCGGATACCGAGGTAAACATGGCGTCGAGCAGGGACACCGGTTCGCCGCGCAGACTCATGGGCAGATGGAGCAGGAGCCCGCCCCCGAAAATGACCGCCGCGAAAAAATAGACCGGCAAAAACGCGGGCGAGACGAACCTGGCCAGATTGGTGCTCTTGATGTTCATGGATCTTCCTTCATTCCAGGGCGGCGGCCAGCAGGGCGCGGGTGTAGTCCTCGGCAGGGGCGGTGAAAATGCCTTCCGTGTCCCCCTGCTCCACGACACGGCCGTCCTTCATGATCAGCACCCGGTGGCACAGGGCCCGGACCAGAGCCAGATCGTGAGTGATGAACAGATAGGTCAGGCCGAACCGGGCGCGCAGATCGCGCAACAATTCCACGATCTGAAACTGCACGGTGCGGTCCAGAGCCGAGGTTGGCTCGTCCAGAACCACAAATTTGGGACGCAGGATCAAGGCCCGGGCGATGCTGATGCGCTGGCGCTGACCGCCGGAAAATTCGTGCGGGTACCGATGCATGGCGTCGGGGTCAAGCTCCACCGCGGCCAGGATCTCGCTAATGCGCGCCTCACGCTCCAGGCCACGGGCCAGACCGTGGGCGTCCAGACCCTCGGCCACGATCTGGCCCACGGTCATGCGCGGGCTGAGGCTGCCGTAAGGATCCTGGAACACGATCTGAAAATCCCGGCGCAAGGGGCGCAACTCGCCCTCGCGCAGACGCGAGAGAGACTTCCCGTCAAAAACAATATCGCATTCACTCCGCAGCAAACGCAGCAGGGCCAGCCCCAGGGTGGTCTTGCCCGATCCGCTCTCCCCGACCACGCCCAGGGACTCGCCCCGGCGGATGGTCAGCTCCGCGTCGGTCACGGCTTTGATATGGCTTTTGGGACGGCCAAAAAGAGTTGTCCCCACCGGAAACCAGACCCGCACCCCGCGCGCTTCAAGCAGGGTTTCGGCCGTTTCGGGCAGGGGCTCGGGCCTGCCCGCCGGTGCGCTGGCCAGAAGCGTGCGCGTGTAGGGATGGCTTGGGCTTTCGAAAATCCGCTCGCGCGGCCCGCTTTCGACAATTTCGCCGCCGCGCATGACATGAACCTCGTCGGCCATGTGCCGGACCACGCCCAGGTCGTGGGAAATGAGCAAAATGGCCATGTTCAAGCGAGTCTGCAATTCCTTCAAGAGGGCCAGGACCTGGGCCTGGATGGTCACGTCCAGGGCCGTGGTCGGCTCGTCGGCGATCAGCAGTGAGGGATCGTTGGCCAGGGCCATGGCGATCATGACCCGCTGTCGCTGGCCGCCGGAAAGCTGGTGCGGAAAACTGGCCAGACGTGTTTCCGGCTCTGGGATGCCAACCAAGTCCAGCAACTCCAGGACACGTTGCCGGGGATTCACGCCGGGCCGGTGCAGGGATACGCTCTCGGCGATCTGGCGGCCGATGGGATGGAGCGGATTGAGGGAGGTCATGGGTTCCTGAAAGATCATGCCCACCCGGCCCCCGCGCACCTCGCGCAATTCTCCCTCGGACACGGCACCCAGGTTTTTGCCTTCGAAGAAAATATCGCCGCGCACCTCGGCCTGGGTCGGCAAAAGACGCAGCACGGACAGGGCGGTCACGGACTTGCCGGACCCGCTCTCCCCGACCAGGGCGCAGGTCTGTCCGCGCCGCACGGTCAGACTCACTCCGCGCACGGCCGAAACGCATCGGCCCTCGACGCGGAAATCCACTGCCAGGTTCTCGATACGGAGCAATGCGTCAGTTGCCGTGGCGGGGATCAAAGGCATCGCGCACTCCTTCTCCGATAAAGACCAACAGGCTCAAAAGCAGCCCCAGCACCACGAACGCCGACAGACCAAGCCAGGGTGCCTGAAGGTTGTTCTTGCCCTGGGCCAGCAGCTCGCCCAGGGACGGCGAACCCGGAGGCAGGCCGAAACCCAGGAAATCAAGGGACGTCAATGTGGTAATGGACCCGCTGACGATGAAGGGCATGAAGGTGATGGTCGCGATCATGGCATTGGGCAGGATGTGCCGGAACATGATGACCCGGTCCGGCAGGCCCAGGGCCTTGGCCGCGCGCACGTATTCCAGATTGCGGCCGCGCAGAAACTCGGCCCGGACCACGTCCACCAGACTCATCCAGGAAAAAAACAAGGTCACACCCAAAAGCCACCAAAAGCCCGGCGTGACCAGGGACGCTAAGATGATGAGGATGAACAGCCCCGGCATGCCGGACCAGATTTCCAGCAACCGCTGTCCGGCCAGGTCGATCACGCCGCCATGATATCCCTGCACCGCCCCGACCAGAACGCCGAGGACCGAACTGGCCAAAGTCAGGGTCAGACCGAAGAGGACGGACAGACGCACTCCGTAGATCATCCGGGCCAGCACGTCCCGGCCCTGATCGTCGGTGCCAAGCCAGTTTTCATGCGAGGGCGGAGCCGGGGCCGGCACGGGAAGGTCGTAGTTGATGGTTCGGTAGCTGTAACGGATGGGCGGCCAGAGCATCCAGCCCTTGGCCCGGATCAGATCCTGGACATACGGATCGCGGTAGGCGGCCTCGGTTTCGAAATCGCCGCCGAACACGGTTTCCGGATAGGCTTTCACAACCGGGGCGTAGAACGCGCCGTCGAAATACACCAGAAGTGGTCGGTCGTTGGCGATGAATTCCGCGCCCAGGCTGGACAGGAACAGGAAAAGAAACACCCACAAGGACCAGAAGGCGCGCCGATTGGAACGGAAGGCGCGCATACGACGGCGGACAATGGGATTCACGACTCCCTCCGGCCGCTGAAATCGATGCGCGGGTCGACCAGCATGTAGGTCAGGTCGGAAATCAGTTTGGTCACCAGACCGATCAGGGTGAAGATATAGAGGGAACCGAACATGACCGGATAATCGCGACCGATGGTCGCCTCAAAGCCCAAGAGACCCAGGCCGTCCAGGGAAAAGATGACCTCGATCAAGAGCGACCCGGTGAAAAACATGGAGATGAAGGCCGCCGGAAACCCGGCGATGATAAGCAGCATGGCATTGCGGAAAACATGACGATACAGGACACGGCCTTCGCTCAATCCCTTGGCCCTGGCCGTGAGCACGTACTGTTTGCCGATCTCGTCCAAAAAGGAGTTTTTGGTCAGCATGGTCAACGTGGCGAATCCGCCGATAACCATGGCCGAGACCGGCAACACCAGATGCCAGAAATAGTCCGTGATCTTGCGCCACATCGAAAACTCGGCCCACCCCGGCGAGGTCAGGCCGCGCAGGGGGAACCAATTGAAATAGCCGCCACCGGCAAAAAGCACCACGAGCAGAATGGCGAAAAGAAAGACCGGAATGGCGTTGCCGACGATCATGACCGTGCTCGTCCAGACATCGAAGCGCGAGCCATGGCGCACGGCCTTGGCGACGCCGAGCGGTATGGAAAGCGTGTAGATGATGAGGGTGCTCCACAGACCCAGGGACAGGGAGACCGGAATTTTTTCGGCAATGAGTTCCGTGACCTTCTTGCTGCGAAAAAAACTCTCGCCCAGCTCGAAGGTGGCATAGCTTTTGAGCATGGCGAGGTAACGCTCCCAGATGGGCTTGTCGAAACCGTACATACGCTCAATGCGGGCCACCAACTGCGGGTCCAGCCCCTGTGCCCCGCGATAGACGGAAGAACTCGATGCTTCCGAACGGGCGGCATCCGCCCCCGGTCCGCTGACACGAGCCGAAGCGGCCACGTCCAGGCCCTGCAAACGGGCGATCATCTGCTCCACCGGCCCGCCGGGCGCGACTTGCACGATGAAGAAATTGAGCGTCAGGATGCCCAGAATGGTGGGCACGATCAGGGCCAACCGCCGCAGAATGTAGACGAACATTATTTGAGCCCCAGCCCTCGCCGTTTGGCCGCCAAGCCCTGCTCCTTGGCTGGATCGACCCACCAGGACTGGGTATCCAGGCCATACTCCGCCGTTTTTTCCGGCCGTCCGAACTTGTCCCAATAGGCCACCCGCCAGGATGTGACGTGCCAATGCGGGATGACATACCAGCCCCACAACAGTGCCCGGTCCAGGGCCTTGCAGCGCAGGATGAGGCTTGGCCGATCCGGCGCGGCGATGACCAGATCGACCAGGGCGTCGATGGCCGGATTCTTGATGCCGCAGTAGTTTCGCGATCCCGGCGTATCGGCCGAGGCCGAGTGCCAGAAGGAGCGCTGCTCGTTGCCCGGCGACAGAGACTGGCCGAAGCTGCCGACGATCATGTCGTAATCAAAGGTATTGAGTCGCTCCAGATACTGGGAGGTGTCGACCATGCGCACCTTCATGCCGATGCCCAACCGAGTCAGATTGCGCTGAAACGGCAGAACCACTCGCTCGAAATCCGGCTGAACCAGGAGCATCTCGAATTCGAAGGGCTGGCCGTCCTTGGTCAGCTTGCCATTTTCCACCTTCCATCCGGCCTGGCGCAACAGATCGGCGGCCACGCGCAGATTGTCGCGGATATTGCCGGAGCCGTCACTCACGGGCAGGGCAAAGGCCTGGGCCGTGACCTCCGCCGGTAGCCCCAGGGGTTCGAGCAACGCCTGTTCCTCGGGCGAGGGCAGGCCGGACGATGCCATGTCGGAATTGGAGAAAAAGCTCGTGGAGCGCCTGTACTGGGAATAAAAGAGATTTTTGTTACTCCACTCGAAGTCAAAGGCAAAGTTCAGGGCCTGACGCACCAGAGGATCGGCGAAGAGCGCGCGCCGCGTATTGAAGATAAAGCCCTGCATGCCCTGGGACAGCTTGTGCGGGATGTTTTCGGTATGGATCAGGCCGTTGTCCACGGCCGGGCCGGTGTAGCCCGTGGCCCATTGCTTGGAATTGAACTCCTGGCGAAAGTCATATTCCCCGGCCTTGAAGGCTTCCAGAGTCACGGTCAGGTCACGGTAATAATCATAGGTAATGGTGTCGAAATTGTGGCGGCCTTTATTCACGGACAGGTCACGACCCCAGTAGTTCGGATCGCGCTCCAAGGTCAGGCGCTGGCCCGCCTTGAATTCCTTGATCCGGTATGGGCCGCTGCCCAGAGGAATGTCCAGGCTTGAGGCCGCGAAATCCCGGTCCTTCCAAAAGGCCTCGGGCAAAACCGGAAGCTGGCCGAGAATAAGCGGTAGTTCCCGACTGGCGTCGGGCTTGAAGAAAAAGGTCACCGCGCGCGGCTCCTTGATTTCCACGCGGTCCACGTCGGCGTAGTACTGGGCGTAGAGCGGGCTGCCCTTCTCGATCAACGTGCGGAAAGTAAACGCCACGTCCGAAGCCAAAATGGGGCTACCGTCGTGGAATCGGGCCGACTCGCGCAGATGGAAGGTGATGGCGGACCGGTCCGGGGCCAGTTCCATGGTCTCGGCCACCAGGCCGTATTCGGTGAAGGGCTCGTCCAGGGCCTGCTCGGTCAGAGTGTCGAATAAAAGACCCAGACCGTCGGCGGAATTGCCTTTCACGATATAGGGATTGAAGCTGTCGAAAGTGCCGGTGGCGGCCAGGCGGATGTGCCCGCCCTTGGGCGCGTCGGGCCGGGCGTAGTCGAAATGGGTAAAGCCGGGAGCGTACCGGGGTTCTCCGTTCATGGCCAGGGCATGGCTTCCGCCTGCCCAGACAGGTTGGGCAATACCCAAAAGAAAAACAAAAAGAAGAAGATGCTTCATGCTGAACCTGCCTTGGAACGATTTAGGGCTGTTGTAGCCGCCCCGACCAAGAGCGTCAAACCAGCCCACGAACCGGGACTGAACCGAGGTTGTCGAAAATCGATTTTCCGCGTCCGGCGTATTGACGCTCCGCCTCTTTCGGCCC
>RRZU010572140.1_pt1 | contig 10010 bp, 6 predicted proteins | sample 2165561 | NCBI WGS metagenome assembly RRZU01 (sample SAMN10456909, study PRJNA506462) | wastewater metagenome | isolation source: wastewater sludge | place: USA: Moscow, Idaho
AGAAGATTTCTTGAAAGATTATCCTGGCGCTGTTGTGTTGGTTTCGCACGACCGTCAATTTTTGGATAATGTAACCAATCGTACCATCGAAATTGCGAATCGTCATATCTCAGATTTCAAGGCGAATTATACGCGTTATTTGGAATTGCGTGAAGATCGTCGTGAGAAATTAGAGCAAGCGCAGAAAAATCAGGAACAAATGATTAAGCACACGGAAGATTTGATTTCCAAATTCCGTGCAAAAGCGAACAAAGCTTCGATGGCGCAATCATTAATCAAAAAATTAGATAAAATAGAACGCATCGAAATTGAAAATGATGATGTGACGAAGATGAATATCCGTTTTGTGGACGCTGTTCAGCCAGGTAAAATTATTTTCGAATTAGATGATGTTGGAGTTGCTTTTGGCGATCATCAAGTTTTTGATCATGTTTCGTTTTATGTAAATCGTGGAGAGAAAGTAGCGTTTGTTGGTCAAAATGGTCAAGGAAAAACGACTTTATCACGTGCGATTATCAACGAACAAGAGCATTCAGGTAAAATAAAACATGGACATAATGTAGAAATCGGATATTTTGCTCAAAATCAAGCACATGTTTTGAATGATAAATTAACGGTTTTAGAAGAAGCGGAAAATTCTGCAACAGAAGAAACTCGTAAACATGTTCGCGATTATTTAGGAGCATTTATGTTTGGTGGCGATGCGGTAGAGAAAAAAGTTTCGGTTCTTTCGGGAGGTGAGCGAAATCGTTTAGCGTTGTGTAAATTGTTGTTGCGTCCATTCAATGTATTAATCATGGATGAGCCGACGAATCACTTGGATATTGTATCAAAAGAATTGTTGAAAAAAGCTTTACAAAAATATTCTGGAACATTGATTTTAGTTTCTCACGACCGTGAATTTTTAGAAGATTTAGTGGATAAAGTTTTCGATTTTCGTAATGGTCAAGTAAAAGAATATCTTTCTGGAATTGATGATTATTTAGCACAAATTAAAGCGGGAAGTTTCCGCGAAGTAGAAAAAGGAAATGGTTTGGCTGCACCAAAAGAAGAGAAGCCGATTGAGGTTAAAATAGAACAAGCGAAACGAGTTTTATCTTTTGAGGAAGAAAAAGAGCAAAAACGCCTTAAAAATAGATTGTCAAGAATCGAAACAGAGATTTCTGATTTAGAGACGAAGATTGCAGATTTAGAAAATAAATTGCATTCAGGTTCGCAAACGCAACAAGAATTGGATAAATACTCGAATTTGAAAAATGATTTAGATAAAAAAATGTTAGAGTGGGAGGAGGTTTCTGAACAAATTATCTAAGGAAAGAAATAGAATAAAAAGTGCTACAATTTGTAGCACTTTTTTTGTACATTATATTTTTAGAATAACACAAAATGCATAAACAATCTTTTGCTGCAATTATATCAGAACAACCAAAAACATTAATTCTTGGCTCTTTACCTGGTGATTTATCGTTAGAAATCAATCAATATTATGGGCATCCACGTAATCGATTTTGGAAAATGATGTTTGAGATTTTTGAGACAGAATTTTCAGAAGATTATGAAATAAGAAAACAACTTATTTTACAAAATAAGTTAGCGCTTTGGGATGTTGCACATTCTGCAGAACGAAAAGGAAGCATGGATGTGGATATGAAAAATGTTTCGCCAAATCAGATTGATGAATTGTTGAATGAATATCCTACAATCGAGAAAATAATTTTCAATGGAAAGAAAGCAGAGCAATTATTTTGGAAATATTTTGATAAAAAAACATCCATAGAGTATATTTCTTTGCCAAGTACAAGTCCAGCAAATGCTCAATTTTCTTACGAACGATTGCTTGAAATCTGGAAAAATGCAATTATTTAAGATGAATTTTCTATGTTCAAAATAATTTAATCGAAGAAAAGTAAAATTATTTTAGTGCTTAAAAATATTATGATGAGAAACTTAGCTTTTGATGTAAAATAATTATGAAAAAAATGTTTCCTAAAAGTTTTGTAATTCAAAAAGCTGTTCTATATTTGCACTCACAATCGCGGGAATAGCTCAATTGGTAGAGCGTCAGCCTTCCAAGCTGAATGTTGCGAGTTCGAGTCTCGTTTCCCGCTCAACTTCTTTCTTAGAAGTGGATGCCTTGGTGGTGGAATTGGTAGACACGCAGGACTTAAAATCCTGTGTCCATTAGGACGTGCGGGTTCAAGTCCCGCCTGAGGTACAACAAAGCTCAAGAATTTATTTTCTTGGGCTTTTTTTGTTTTATATTTATAGTTAAATTTAAAATTTTTAATATGAATAAAAGTATTTTAATCTTATTAGTACTTATTTTTAATTTTGGATGTACATCAAATAATCATAAGAATTATTTTGAATTTGATAATATAGAATATTATAGATTAGATTCTAACTATATCGAACTATCTAAAAATATAAAAGTAATTGAAGATAAGGATTCTTTAAAAATAGAAAATTTTGAATTCAATATTATTCATGGATATAAACCTAATGGTATATCTGATAAAAATTTTCAAGAAAAGTTGTTGCAAATAGGATATTTTAAAAAAACTATAGAACCAAAATATTACAATGAAATCAATTCTATTTTTAGTGAAAAGAAAGTTGTTGATTCATATTCTATGGGATGTATACCTTGGTTTAGAGATATTTTAATTTTTAAAAATAAAGGAAATATATCAGGTATTGCTAAGATATGTTTTGAATGTAGGCAAAGTATTATTCGTGGTACTATTAAAAATGTAGAAGATTTTGGGCAAGATGGAGATTTTGAAAAACTTAGTAAAATATTAATCGAAAAAAATGAATAAAAAACCACCTAAATAACTTTAGATGGTTTTTGAAATTATAAGTTGTAATAAATTACTTATTCATAGAGATTAAAAACTCTTCGTTAGAGCGCGTATGTTTGATACGATCGTGTAAGAATTCCATCGCTTCTACAGGATTCATATCCGATAAATGGTTGCGAAGAACCCACATTAATTGTTGTGTTTTGTCGTCTAATAACAAATCATCTTTACGCGTAGAAGAACTTACCAAATCAATCGCTGGGAAAATACGTTTATTCGAAATCTTACGATCCAATTGTAATTCCATGTTTCCTGTTCCTTTAAATTCCTCAAAAATAACTTCATCCATTTTAGAACCTGTATCAATCAATGCAGTTGCAATAATTGTTAAAGAACCTCCATTTTCGATATTACGAGCTGCTCCAAAGAAACGTTTTGGTTTGTGCAACGCATTTGCATCAACACCACCCGACAATACTTTACCAGAAGCTGGCGAAACAGTATTATAAGCACGTGCCAAACGTGTAATAGAATCTAAAAGAATCACCACATCATGTCCGCATTCTACCATACGTTTTGCTTTCTCTAAAACGATATTCGCAACTTTCACATGGCGATTTGCTTCCTCATCAAACGTCGACGCAATAACTTCTCCGTTTACCGAACGCTTCATATCTGTTACCTCTTCCGGACGTTCATCGATTAATAAAACAATCAAATAAACTTCTGGATGATTTTGTGCAATTCCATTCGCAATATCTTTCAATAACGTTGTTTTACCCGTTTTTGGTGGCGCCACAATCATACCACGTTGACCTTTACCTATTGGTGTAAATAAGTCAATCACGCGATTTGATAAAGATTTAGAATTACTTAAATTGAATTTCTCGTTAGGGAAAAGAGGAGTTAAATGCTCAAAAGCGATACGATCACGTACATAATCTGGCGTACGACCGTTGATTTCTTTGATTTTGATTAAAGGAAAATATTTTTCACCTTCTTTTGGAGGGCGAACTTCTCCTGTAATTGTATCTCCCGTTTTTAATCCAAATAATCTAATTTGAGATTGCGAAACATACACATCATCAGGTGAAGATAAATAGTTGAAATCCGATGAACGAAGAAAACCATAGTTATTATCTGGTAAAATCTCTAAAACACCTTCAGTTTCAATAATTCCATCAAATTCATAATTCGCAGCGCGATATTTATTTTTTTGATTTTGATTGTTGTGGTGATTATTTTGTTGAGATTGATCGTTTTGATTACGATTATCAGATTGATTACTTTTCTTCTGATTCTGATTATTTTGGTTATTCTTTTTCAGATCTTGGCTTTTGTTCGCACGTTCCTGAAATTTATTAACGCGAGGATTAGTTTCTTCTTTTTTTTCTGTAGAAGTATTTTCAACTTTTTCAGTTTTTACTTCTTCTACAACAGCCTCTTTTTGTTGAACTTCTCCTTCCGAATTCTGAACTCGTTTGCGTTTCGGTTTCTTTTCTTCTGTAGGTAGATTTTCAGCTTTATCTTTTTTGGCAGGTTTTGTATCTGCTTTAGCTTCAACTTTTTCCTCAACCTTTGGTTGGTTGTTGATAAAACCTAAAACAGCGTCTAACAATTCGCCTTTTTTTAATTTCTTATACCCATCGATTTTCAGTTGCTCTGCAACTTGTTGTAAATCTGGTAATTTGAATGATTTTAATTCTTCGATATCAAACATAATCCTATAATGAAGGTATTAATGTGTTTATATTTTTTTATTCAATAAAGTAATTGGGAATCATAACAATAGAATTGTTATAAAGCGTATAAATTTGAGATTTATTAATGCAATAGTACGAATAATTATAAAAACTCAAAAAGTTTTTTTACATTTGTATTCGAAATTTAAGAAATGATTCAAAGAAAGCAAAGTATATATTTATTCTTAAGTGGAATAATTTCGAGTATATTCGCCATGAATTTTGATAAGCTGTTTGATATTCCATTAAATTGGTTACAAAATCCGGAGAAAGGAGATTACATTTTTTCGTTAGCCTTTTTCTCATCAGCTTTAATTTCATTTTTAACCATTATGTTTTTCAAAAAACGTAAGTTACAAATTAGCTTAGGATGGTTAAACATTATTTTGAATGTTTTATTAATTGGTTCTTTTGTATATTGTCTATTAACATTACCTGGAGAAGGAAATTCTGAGAAAGGTATTTGGGCATTAGTTCCTTTAGCTTCGATTGTGCTTCTGTCAATTGCCAATCGTTTGATTAAGAAGGATGATGATCTTGTAAAATCAGTAGACCGTTTCAGATAGACCAAAAACTTTTTATATTATGAGTGTCTAAAAGCAGTTTCAAGCAATTGAAACTGCTTTTTTCGTTTCATTAAATTTATACTTAAAATCACCACATAGATATATAGCTTTTTTAGTCCATAAATAATATTAGATGTACGAATCGTTTTTATCGAAGATAAAGAACGATTAATTTCTAATCTAACTTATCTATTTCTATGTATCTATGCGCTTAAAATAAGTTTAAACAACATTACTAAAATCTTCTATTCATATAATTTGTATAATTACGCTGATTTTTTCGAATTATCATTCCAAGAATTATTCGAATGTTAAATAAAAATTAATTTTAGATTGATTTTTAAATTATTTTAACCAAAACATAGGGGTGTGAGATTTATTTATGGTTAAATTTTAATTAGACCCCTAAAAAAAAAGGGGGTATTTTTATTTTGTTTTTAATTTTTATTTATTTTTGTACCATAAAACAACACAAATTATTTTTTTATGACATCATTTCGTTTTGAAGCTTTAAAAGCCGCAAGCAATCGCAAACCGGTAGCTGTTCCTGAAATAGGTAAAAAATCAGAAATTTTTGGAAGCAATGTTTTCAATGATAAAGCAATGCGTCAACATTTAACTTCAGAAGCATATAAAGCCGTTCGTTCTGCAATGGATTATGGTACAAAAATCGACCGTAAAATGGCAGATTTTGTTGCTTTAGGAATGAAAGAATGGGCGATGAGCAAAGGTGTAACACACTATACACACTGGTTTCAGCCATTAACGGGAACAACAGCAGAGAAACATGATGCATTTTTCGAAACTTCATTTGACGGAAGTGATCCTGTAGAAAAATTCAGTGGATCATTATTAGTTCAACAAGAACCAGACGCGTCTTCATTTCCAAATGGAGGAATTCGTAATACATTCGAAGCGCGTGGATATACAGCTTGGGATCCAACTTCTCCAGCATTTATTTTCGGAACAACATTATGTATTCCGACAGTATTTGTTTCATATACAGGAGAAGCTTTAGATAACAAAGCGCCTTTATTAAGAGCACTTTTATCAATTGATGAATCAGCTACAGAAGTGGCGAAGTTTTTCGATAAAAACGTGAAGAAAGTAACGCCGACTTTAGGCTGGGAACAAGAATATTTCTTGATTGATGATGCTTTAGCGGCTTCTCGTCCAGATATTTTACAAACTGGTAGAACGTTGTTAGGACATGTTTCGGCAAAAGGTCAACAATTAGAAGATCATTATTTTGGTTCGATTCCTACGCGTGTTTTAAATTATATGCGCGATTTGGAGAATGAATGTATGTTGTTGGGAATTCCTGTAAAAACTCGTCACAATGAAGTTGCTCCAAATCAATTTGAGTTAGCGCCAATTTTTGAAGAAACGAATTTAGCAGTTGATCACAATTCATTGTTAATGGATGTGATGCAAAAAGTAGGTGAGCGTCATCATTTTAAAGTATTATTTCACGAAAAACCATTCAAAGGAGTTAACGGATCAGGAAAACACAATAACTGGTCGTTGGCAACAGATACTGGAGTAAATTTATTAGCACCAGGAAAAACACCAAACAGCAATTTACAGTTTTTAACGTTCTTTATTAATACCATCAAAGCGGTTTCAATTTACGAGGAATTGTTACGTGCTTCTATCGCTTCGGCTTCTAATGACCATCGTTTAGGTGCGAATGAAGCGCCACCAGCAATTATTTCGATCTTTATTGGTCAACAATTGACAAAAGTATTGGAAGAATTAGAAGGTGTTTCGACAGGGAAATTATCTCCTGAAGAAAAAACTGATTTAAAATTAAACGTTGTAGGTAAAATTCCAGATGTTTTATTAGACAATACAGATAGAAACAGAACTTCTCCATTTGCTTTTACAGGAAATAAATTCGAGTTCCGCGCTGTAGGATCGACTGCAAACTGTGCAAATGCAATGACAACGTTGAATGCAATTGTAGCAAAACAATTGATCGATTTCAAAAAAGAAGTTGATGCGTTGATTGAAACAGGTTTGAAAAAAGACGAAGCAATTTTCAATGTTTTACGTGAATATATTAAAGAAACAAAGAATATATTATTCGAAGGTGACGGATACAGCAAAGAATGGGAAGAAGAAGCGGCTCGTAGAGGATTGTCAAATCACAAGACAACTCCATCTGCTTTAAAAGCAAAAGTTTCTCAAAAATCGTTGGATTTATTTTCTGAACTTAATGTAATGAACAACACAGAAGTTGAAGCGCGTTACGAAATCGAATTAGAAGATTACATCAAAAAAATTCAGATTGAAGGTCGTGTTTTAGGTGATATTGTGAGAAATCATATTATTCCGACAGCTTTCAAATATCAAAACATATTGATCAAAAACATTAAAGGATTCAAAGATATTTTTGGAGATGATTATGAAGAATATGCAGGCGAGCAATTAATCATTTTGAAGAAAATTTCGATGCATGTAAACGAATTAAATGCAAAATTGCACTTAATGATGGATGCACGTAAAGAAGCAAATGTGGTTGAATCTTTAGAAGAAAGAGCACATGCTTATTGTGATAAAGTAAAACCATATTATGACGAAATTCGTTACCACGCTGATAAGTTAGAATTAATGGTCGACAACGAATTCTGGGTTTTAACAAAATACAGAGAATTATTATTTACGAGATAATATTTTTAACAAAAAAACACAAAACCGATGATTTATCATCGGTTTTTTTATTCCAATAATTTATAAAGTAATTATTTTGAATAATTATAAAAAATACTTTTTAACACTATAATTTTGTTGTTTAAAGATATTTTTTTTAAGTTTATTAAATATTAACATTTAAAATGAATTACTTATGAAAAAAATTTTATTTTCTTTATTAACGATTGCAGCAGTTTCTGCAAATGCACAAATTTCAACTATTTTTGAAGATTCTTTTGAGACTTATACTGATTTTTCTGTAGGAGGTATAACTTCTACTGTAAATACAGGTAAAATAGGTGATTGGTCGTTAGTTGATGGAGATAAGTCAACAACATATGGTTTCAATGGCATTACTTTTGCTAATTCGGGAAAACAAATGGCTTATATTGTGTTTAATTCAACTAAAACTACTCCGGTTATAACTCCTTCAGCAGGAAGTGATTGGACTGCTAGGACGGGAGAAAAAGCTATGGTTAGTTTTGCCGCTACAAAACCTAAAAATAATGATTGGCTAATCTCTCCTAAAATTAAATTAGCTGTTTCTGATAACGTTCTTAAGTTTTATGCAAAAGCAGGAGATGAAGAATATGGAATGGAAGAATTTAATGTATTAATTTCGACTACTGATACAAATACAACAAGTTTTACTAAATTAAAAAGTGAAGTAATTGATTATGATATTGAATATGCTGAATATTCATATGATTTATCAGCTTACAATGGCAAGGAAATTTATGTAGCTATTCAATGTGTTTCAAATGATCAATTTGGATTTATTCTTGATGATTTTAGTGTTTCAGGTAATTCATCATTAGCTACTTCTGACATTAATACAAAACAAGTTACTAACGTTTATCCTAATCCAGTTGAAGATTCTTTTAAAATTGATTTAGGTACAACTTTAAATAAAGCGAACGTTACAATTGAATTATATGATATGGTTGGTAAAAAAGTACAATCATTTGATTATGCAGATTCTTACAACATTTCTTCTTTACCAAAAGGAGTATATGTTTTAAAAATTAACGATGGAACAACTAAAGTTGTAAAAAAGATTATTAAAAAATAATTATATAACAACTAATAAATCACAAAACCGATGAGAAATCATCGGTTTTTTTTATTCAAATTTTCTGAATCCCTTGAGTTATTGTATCTTTGCAATCCAATAAAAGTATATGGCAGATTTAGGTCTATTAGATAAATTAAGAGCAATCAAACAACGTTTCGATGAGGTGGCAGATTTAATCATCCAACCAGATATCGTAACAGATCAAACTCGTTATGCGAAATTAAACAAAGAATATTCTGATTTGAAAGACTTTGTTGAAATGCAAAAACAATACGAAAACTTAATCAATGTAATTGAGGAAGCAGACGAAATTATTCAAGATGGTTCTGATGCAGAAATGGTTGAGTTAGCTAAAATAGAAAAAGACGAAGCAATCAATGCGATTCCACCTTTAGAGGAAGAAATCAAAATGATGTTGATTCCAAAAGATCCAGAAGATGAGAAAAACATCATTGTCGAGTTACGTTCTGGTACAGGAGGAGATGAAGCAGCGATTTTCGTAGAAGACATTTACCGCATGTATTCGATGTATTTCAAAGAAAAAGGATGGAAACACGAAGTCTTAAATACTTCTGAAGCATCTGGAAAAGGATACAAAGAGTTGGTGATGCAAGTAGAAGGAAATGCAGTGTATGGAACGATGAAATACGAATCGGGTGTTCACCGTGTACAACGTGTTCCTGAAACAGAATCGCAAGGGCGTGTGCATACATCGGCGATTACGGTTGCGGTTTTACCAGAAGCAGAGGAGGTTGATGTAGTGATTAATCCAGCAGATTTGGAGTATCAAACAGCACGTTCGTCTGGTGCGGGAGGGCAAAATGTAAATAAAGTTGAAACAAAAGTTCAATTAACGCACAAACCTTCTGGAATTGTAATTGTTTGTCAAGAAGCGCGTTCTCAACACAAGAACCGTGAAAAAGCCTTACAATTATTACGTACAAAATTGTATGAAATTGAGTTTGAGAAAAAACATTCAGAACGTTCTGCTCAGCGTAAATCGTTAGTTTCTACTGGTGACCGTTCGGCTAAAATTCGTACATACAACTATCCGCAAGGACGTGTAACAGATCACCGTATCAATAAATCAATTTATAATTTGGATAACTTTATGAATGGAGATATTCAA
>RRZU010666382.1_pt1 | contig 10010 bp, 13 predicted proteins | sample 2165561 | NCBI WGS metagenome assembly RRZU01 (sample SAMN10456909, study PRJNA506462) | wastewater metagenome | isolation source: wastewater sludge | place: USA: Moscow, Idaho
AAGGACTGCTGCAACGTCTGCGATAAGTGCCATACGGATTGGTTTTTCGAGGTAGCAAAAACGATGCGTTTTGTGGTTATCCGTAGATTTGCGTTTTGCTCGCTCCGTCGTAGAATACGGCCTCCGCGGCGCGACAATCGCCAAAGTCCGAGGCGCCGATAATGATTACAATGTTTCGGACTGTATTCCTGCAGATAGCGGTTACAGTGGTGGTGACAGTCGTAGCGGGAATTTTGATGGGAGCAAGGGGGGCTGTGTCAGCGGCAATGGGTGGCGCAGTGTATGTCCTTCCCAACCTGTTTTTTGCGGTGCATCTAAGTCTCTTGAAGTTCCGCCCGCGGGCGTCGTTTACGGCTGCTTTCCTGCTGGGTGAATTCGTCAAGCTGGTGATGGCTTTTACGTTACTGGCTGGAGTCGTCAGGTTCTACACCGATCTGCACTGGCCGTCCATGCTGGTCGGATTGGTGCTTGCAACGCAGGTATTGTTTTTGCCTTTTGGGAATAAGGGTTGACATGGCATCTGGTAGCGAAGCCGTATCGGGCGCACCCAATCCGGGTGAATACGTTATGCATCATCTGGGGAACCTGACAAATACAGGCCACCCCCAGACGACAATGATCGACTTTTCGCTCATTAACCTCGACACACTGTTCTTTTCCGTCATCACCGGGGTTCTCGGATTGTTTTTCATGTGGCGCATATCGTCGCGCGCCTCGGCCGGTGTCCCCGGTCGCGCCCAGGCTTTTCTGGAGATACTCGTCGAGTTGGTTCTGGTCCAGACAAAAACTGTCGTTCATAACGAACACTCCCGGAGGACCGTAGCTCCCCTGGCGCTGACCGTGTTCATCTGGGTGTTCCTGATGAATTCGATGGACTTCCTGCCCGTGGATCTGTTACCCATGATCTGGCAGAAAATAAGCGGCAACGAGCATGCCTATCTGCGCGTGGTGCCTACCGCAGACTTGAACGGCACCCTCGGTCTGTCGGTAGGCGTTTTGTTGTGCTGTTTCTGGTACAGCATAAAAATCAAAGGGCTTGGCGGTTGGATGCACGAACTGATTACCGCGCCATTCGGCAATAGTCCGCTGCTGTACCTGCCGAATCTCATGATGCAACTGGTTGAGTTCATGGCGAAAACGATCTCGCACGGTATGCGGCTATTCGGAAACATGTACGCCGGGGAACTCATTTTTCTTCTTATCGCGCTGATGGGGTTGGCTTCTCCGGCGATGTCCGTGACGGGCGGCGTCATGCTCTGGCTCGGGCATGTATTCACCGGCGCTCTCTGGGCTATCTTCCATATTCTCATTGTCGGCTTGCAAGCTTTTATCTTCATGATGCTAACGCTGGTTTACATTGGCCAGGCGCATGACAGTCACTAAGTAGTTATTACGTTGGTTTTCGTGTTTTTTTCTGTTTTTTTTAAGGAGTGATCATGGAATTAGTCTATGCAAACGTGGCCATCGCTTGCGCGATCATCATCGGTCTTGGTGCGGTCGGGGCCTGTCTGGGGATCAGCTGGATGGGTGGAAAGTATCTCGAGTCGTGCGCTCGCCAACCCGAACTGATGAACGATCTGCAGGGCAAGATGTTTATTCTCGCGGGCATGATCGACGCGGCGTTCATTATCGGAACCGGTATCTCGGCCTGGTTTGCCATCTCGACGTTCCTCAAGTAATACGTCTCCGTCGGGAATCCTGACCAATCAATGGAAAGGGAATCAATGTGTATTTGAACGCGACACTATTCGCCCAAATCGCAGTCTTCATCATCCTTGTGCTCTTCACAATGAAGTTCGTGTGGCCGCCGATCGTCAAGGCACTCGACGAGCGGGCTGCAAAGATTTCCGAGGGGCTGGCTGCTGCGGAGCGTGGGAAGCAGACGCTGGACCTGGCGGCCAAGCGTTCTGCGGATACTCTCCGCGAAGGCAAGGACAAGGTTGCGGAAATCATCGCGGACGCTGAGCGGCGCGCGGAACGCATTATCGAAGAGGCCAAGCGTCAGGGGCAAACCGAAGCCGAAAAAGTCGTGGCCGCTGCGCACGTGGAGATCGAGCAGGAAGCTGCACGACTCCGCGAATCGTTGCGCCAGCACGTTGCTGACCTGGCGGTGGCTGGAGCCGAGAAGATTCTCCGCCGCGAGGTCGATACCAAGGCGCATGCCGAAATACTGGCGGCGATCAAACAGGACCTGTAGCCACCATGTCTGAATCAGCCACCGTAGCGCGTCCCTATGCCCAGGCATTGTTTCGTCTGGCCAAGGAGGGGAGTTCGTTGCCAGCCTGGTCCGATCGCCTGCAACGTCTTGTGTCGTTGGCCTGCGATCCCGAGATGGGAAAGGTCATCGACAACCCGAAATTTTCGACTCGACAGCTAGCAGAATTGTTCGTCTCTCTTTCGGGCGAAGCGAATAACCGGGAACTGAGTGCTTTCATATCCTTGCTGGCCGAGAACGAGCGCTTCGATATCCTTGCCGAGATTCAGGCAGGTTTCGAGCAACTCAGAAGTGCCGATGAGGGAGTCAAGGATGCGCTGATTGCCAGTGCATTTCCAATTGAGGAGCCTCAACTCGCGTCACTGATGCAGCAGCTTGAAGCTCATTTCGGCTGCCGCTTGCAGCCACAGGTTGTTATTGACGCTTCGCTGATCGGCGGAGTGCGTGTTGCAGTGGGCGATCGGACACTCGATGCTTCCGTGCGCGGAAAACTTGACGCGATGGCAGCGGCGCTTAAGAACTAGGAGAAATAAATGCAGTTGAATCCTTCCGAGATCAGCGAACTGATCAAGAGCAAGATTCAGAGTCTGGATGTTGGCGCCGAGACCCGTACGCAGGGGACGGTCGTTTCGTTGACCGACGGCATTTGCCGCGTCCATGGCCTGGCCGATGTGATGCAAGGGGAAATGCTCGAGTTTCCCGGCGGTTCGTACGGCATGGCGCTCAACCTCGAACGCGATTCCGTGGGCGCTGTCGTCCTCGGCGAGTATGAGCACATCAGTGAAGGTGACACGGTCAAGACAACCGGCCGCATCCTCGAAGTTCCAGTCGGCCCGGAGCTTCTTGGCCGAGTAGTGAACTCGCTTGGTCAACCCATTGACGGAAAAGGTCCGGTCAATGCCAAACTGACCGACAAGATCGAGAAGGTGGCTCCAGGGGTCATCTGGCGTAAATCGGTTTCGCAGCCGGTACAGACTGGTCTCAAGTCGATCGATTCGATGGTGCCGATCGGGCGGGGTCAGCGTGAGCTGATCATTGGTGACCGGCAGACCGGGAAGACAGCCGTTGCGGTCGATACGATCATCAACCAAAAGGGCAAGGATCTCGTCTGCATCTACGTCGCGGTCGGGCAAAAGGCCTCGACGGTGGTCAACGTCGTGCGCAAGCTGGAAGAGCACGGTGCCATGCAATACACCATCGTCGTCGCGGCGACGGCGGCGGAGTCGGCAGCTCTTCAGTTTATCGCTCCTTATGCGGGCTGCACGATGGGCGAGTACTTCCGCGATCGCGGACAGGACGCCCTGATCATCTATGACGATCTGACCAAGCAGGCCTGGGCGTATCGCCAGGTGTCGTTGCTGCTGCGTCGTCCTCCGGGGCGCGAAGCCTATCCGGGCGACGTTTTCTATTTGCACTCTCGCCTGCTGGAACGTGCGGCTCGTGTTAACGAGGAGTATGTTGAGCGTTTCACTAACGGCGAAGTCAAGGGCAAAACCGGTTCGCTGACGGCCTTGCCGGTGATCGAAACGCAGGCGGGCGACGTGTCGGCGTTCGTTCCGACCAACGTTATCTCGATCACAGACGGGCAGATCTTTCTGGATACCGATCTTTTCAACTCCGGCGTGCGCCCGGCCATCGACGCGGGTATTTCGGTGTCGCGGGTCGGCGGTGCGGCACAGACCAAGATCATCAAGAAGCTCGGCGGCGGCGTGCGTCTGGCGCTCGCGCAGTTCCGCGAACTCGCGGCATTCGCCCAGTTTGCCTCCGATCTCGACGAAGCGACCCGCAAGCAGCTCGACCGCGGCCGCCTGGTTACCGAACTGATGAAGCAGCCGCAGTATGCGCCGATGACGGTCGCCGAGATGTCGATCACCCTGCTGGCTGTCAACAACGGTTATTTCGACGATGTTGACGTCAAGAAGGCTCTGAGCGTCGAACGGCAGATGCATAGCTTCGTCAAGCAGAAGTACGCCAGCCTCGTTGAGAAGATCGAGGCGACCAAGGAACTTGATGCCGACGCCGAAAAGGCGCTTTCCAAGGCGATCGAGGAGTTCAAGGCCACGCTGGCCTGATCGTCGAGGAGAATATTGCCATGGCAAGCGGCAAGGAGATTCGTAACAAGATCAAGAGCGTCGAGAGTACGCGCAAGATCACCAAGGCGATGGAGATGGTCGCCGCGTCGAAGATGCGCAAGGCGCAGGATCGCATGCGTGCGGCCCGACCCTACAGCGAGAAGATCCGCCGCGTGGCGGGCAACCTTTCGCACGCGCTGACCGACTACAGCCATCCTTTCCTTGAGCAACGTGAGAACGTCAAGGCGATCGGGCTGATTGCGGTGACGTCTGACAAGGGCTTGTGCGGCGGTTTGAATACCAACCTTCTGCGACTCACCTTGGGTCGAATGAAAGAATGGGACGCGCAAGGCAAGAAGCTCAAGGTCACGGCCATCGGCAACAAGGGGTTCGGTTTTATGATGCGCGCCGGTGCCGACGTGGTTTCCCATGTGGTTGGCATGGGCGATACTCCCCGTCTGGAAAAACTGGTCGGCCCGATCAAGGTGCAGATCGATGCTTACATCAATGGCGACATCGATGTTCTGTATGTTGCCTACACCCGTTTCATCAACACGATGAAACAGGAGCCGGTGATTGAGCAACTTCTGCCTTTGTCAGGGGACCTGGCGGGTGGTCGCGAGCGCGACGTGAACTGGGATTACATCTACGAACCGGATACCAAGTCGGTCATCGATGATCTCCTGCTACGTTATATCGAGGCGATCACCTACCAGTCCGTCGCTGAAAACCTTGCTTCGGAGCAAAGCGCGAGAATGGTCGCCATGAAGTCGGCTTCGGACAATGCCAAGAACGTGATCGGCGAACTGCGTCTGGCCTACAACAAGGCACGGCAGGCGGCGATCACCAAGGAACTTTCGGAAATTGTCAGCGGCGCAGCGGCTGTCTGACCGCGCGAACCAAGTTAATCGATTGAGGATACGACGATGAGTCAAGGAAACATTGTTCAGTGTATCGGCGCTGTGGTGGATATCGAGTTTCCGCGCGATGCCATTCCCAAGGTCTACGATGCGCTGTTGCTGGACAAGGCGGAAGAACACGCCGGCTGTGAGGCTGACCTGATGTTCGAGGTGCAACAACAGCTGGGCGACGGCGTCGTGCGGACGATTGCCATGGGTTCCTCCGACGGATTACGCCGCGGCATGAAGGTCAACAACACCAATGCGCCGATTTCCGTACCGGTTGGCGACGCGACGATTGGCCGCATCATGAACGTCCTGGGACGTCCGATCGACGAAGCCGGTCCGATTGCGACGGAAGAGCGCCGGGCGATTCACCAGCCGGCGCCGAAGTTCGACGAACTCTCGCCGTCGGTCGATCTGCTCGAAACCGGCATCAAGGTGATCGATCTGGTCTGTCCGTTTGCCAAGGGCGGCAAGGTCGGCCTGTTCGGCGGCGCTGGCGTCGGCAAGACGGTCAACATGATGGAGTTGATCAACAACATCGCCAAGCAGCACTCCGGTCTGTCCGTGTTCGCTGGTGTGGGCGAGCGGACACGCGAGGGGAATGACTTCTACCACGAGATGAAGGACTCCAACGTTCTCGACAAGGTCGCGATGGTCTTCGGCCAGATGAACGAACCGCCGGGCAACCGTCTGCGCGTGGCGCTGACCGGCCTGACCATGGCCGAGCGTTTCCGCGATGATGGCCGCGACATCCTGTTCTTCGTCGACAACATCTACCGTTACACACTGGCCGGTACCGAAGTCTCAGCACTGCTCGGCCGGATGCCCTCCGCGGTGGGCTACCAGCCGACGCTGGCCGAAGAAATGGGCCGTCTGCAGGAGCGCATCACCTCCACCAAGGTCGGTTCGATCACCTCGATCCAGGCGGTGTATGTGCCAGCCGATGACTTGACCGACCCGTCGCCGGCGACCACCTTCCTGCACCTTGACTCGACCGTCGTGCTATCGCGTGACATCGCCTCGCTGGGGATCTACCCGGCTGTCGATCCGCTCGATTCGACGTCGCGCCAGCTTGACCCGCAGGTCGTCGGGGAAGAGCATTACAAGGTCGCCCGCGCGGTGCAGATGACGCTACAGCGCTACAAGGAACTGCGCGACATCATCGCCATTCTGGGTATGGACGAACTGTCGCCGGAAGACAAGCTGACGGTCTATCGTGCGCGCAAGATCCAGCGTTTCCTGTCGCAACCCTTCCATGTGGCCGAAGTGTTTACCAATTCGCCGGGCAAGTACGTGCCGCTCAAGGACACCATCAAGGGCTTCAAGATGATTGTCGATGGTGAGTGCGACAGCATCCCCGAGCAGGCTTTCTACATGGTTGGCAGCATCGAGGAAGCGCTCGAGAAGGCCAAGACTCTTTAAGCTGTATCCGCGGCACGCGTCGTGAGACGCGTCCGAGCGGGAAAGGAAACCATGCCATACAGAGTTCATGTAGACGTTGTCAGCGCCGAAGAACAAATCTTCTCCGGCGAAGTCGAGTTAGCCGTGTTTCCGGGGGAAAACGGCGAACTGGGTATTTTGCCTCGCCATGCGCCATTGCTCACCCGGGTTCGCCCCGGCGCGGTTCGGCTGAAACTACCGGATCGCGAGGAGTTCGAGATGGTATACGTCTCCGGTGGCATCCTCGAGGTTCAGCCCACCCTGATCACCCTGCTGGCTGATACGGCGATCCGGGCGAAGGATCTCGATGAGGCGGAAGCAATCAAGGCTCGACAGCACGCCGAGGAAGTATTGAAGAACCGCTCGGCGGATGTCAGCTACGCAAGTGCCGAAGCAGAACTGGCGCAAGCCCTGGCGCAATTGCAGGCGATCAAACGCTTGCGCAAGCCGCACTGATTTTCGGACGTTAGGAAGAAAAAAAGCTGGCGCGGTTGGCCAGCTTTTGTTTTGCGTGGAGCCAAGCCGGATAAAACTACCTCCCTGATTGAGGTCGGCGCGAGTTCTCCAGTGTGGCGATGCGTTGCTCTATACGGGACAGCGTTCCGGCGAGTTCTCCAACTTCCCGGCAAAACCTATCGATGTCGCGATGAGCGGCAATTGCAGGGCGCTCTTCAGTGAAATACTCCACCGCGTTGATCGCTGCGTTCCTTGTGGCTTGTCGTTGCCAATTGGCTAACTGTTTGCCTGTGCGTACCAGGCGATGAGCCGCGATGTCTCCCACTACCTTGGACAGGTCGCCTTCGATGTCCCAGCGCAGGTGACGGAACACGAAGCCGATGCAGTCGGCCAAGCCGGCGGAACCGGTGATTTGAGCCGACGCCAGCAGTGCTGCCGGATTGTCCGCGGCGCGGAGCAGTTGTAGGGGAGATAGTCCGGGTAGCGAGAGGGTCACCGTAGCGGGCGTATCGTCGACCTTTCCCCGGAAAACCCCCTCCGCGGAGATTTCAAAAAAACAGTGCAACAAGGGGAGTTCCAGGCGTACTGTCTGTCCGCAAAAAGGCATAAGACGGTGGCGCGCCCATTCTTCTCCGTCAAGCAGATGGTTCAGTCCGGCTAGGAGGGATTCCTGCAACATGGGGATGATGCCTTGGTTGGACGTTTCAGTTGAGCGGCTGATTGCCCTGAACAACCCAGCCTCTACTTCCGTTGGCCAGCTGCTTTTCGTTGCCGCGCAGCAGAAGCTTCATTGAATACGCTCTCAGAATTTGAATCCGCGATGCAGCGCGACCACGCCCAGCGTCAGGTTGAAATACTCGACCTTCTCGAAGCCAGCCTGCTCCATCAGCAATTTCAGCGCGTCCTGGTCGGGGTGTACTCGGATCGATTCGGCGAGATAACGATAACTGGCTTCGTCCTTGGTGACCAGTTCGCCGACGCGCGGAATGATCTTGAACGAATAAAAGTCGTAAAGCGGCGCCAACGGCTTCCAGACATGGGAAAACTCAAGCACCAGCAGGCGCCCGCCAGGGCGCAGGACGCGGTACATCTCGGCGAGCGCACGATCCTTGTGCGTCATGTTGCGCAGCCCGAACGCCACGGACACACAGTCGAAATAATCGTCCGGGAAAGGAAGCTTTTCGGCATCGCATTGCGCGACGGGAAGCAGGAACCCTTTGTCCGCGAGTCGATCCCGACCATTGGTGAGCATCGAATTGTTGATGTCGGTCAGCCACACTTGTCCCGACTTTCCGACTCTGCGGGAGAACGCCAGCGAGAGATCGCCGGTGCCGCCCGCCACGTCGAGGACGCGCGAGCCTTCCCGTACGCCGCTGCGGTCGATGGTAAAGGCCTTCCACAACCGATGCAGTCCTCCCGACATCAGGTCGTTCATCAGGTCGTAACGTTGGGCGACTGAGTCGAAAACGCCGGCCACACGCCTGGCCTTCTCGGCTTCCGCCACCTGTTCGTAGCCGAAATGTGTCTGGTTTTGCGTAGTCATGGAGATTTCTGGAAAAGGGGAGGGATCAGCGCTTGATTCCGCAAGAGGGGGCGGGTGCTTCCGGGGCTGCGGGGCATTCTGCCGGATCGCGGCTGGCACCGGCTTCCTTAAGCTTGTCGAGATAAGCCTGCCAGAGTTCGTCGCGGTGGCTACCCAGGCCGTGCAGGATGTCCCAGGAGTAGAGGCCGCTCTCGTGACCGTCCGAAAACACGGGGCGAATTGCGTAATTGCCGACCGGTTCGATGCTCAGGATGTCGATGTCGCGTTTGCCGATCTGCAGCTTCTCCTGCCCGATACCGTGTCCACGAACTTCGGCCGACGGCGAGAAGACACGCAAAAACTCGAAGCTGAGCTCGAAACGATCGCCGTTGTCGAAGCTGAGTTCGAGTATTCGCGACTTCTGATGCAGCTTGATTTCGGTGGGGATGGGAGTGTCGGGACGCAGGCCGGCCATGGATTGCCTTCGTGAAAAATCGAGGCGTTATCATAGCGCAAGTCGGGTGGGCTACGTTTTCCCGCGCGCTCATGCCCTCCTCGCAGATCGCAAATCCACGCTAATTGGCGCCTTGTCGGCAGCGCGTTTTGTCATCAAACTGTAACCCTTCCTTAATAAACTGGGAGCGTAAAAATTTCCGAGAGCCATGCTGCAATGCCCGCGACGATCCTAGTTGTTGAAGACGAACCCGCTATCCAGGAACTGATTTCCGCGACCCTTCAGCATGCCGGGCATCGCGTGATGCGCGCCTATTCCGCTGAAGAAGCCGTCCCGCTGGTGAACGGGACCTTGCCCGACGTGGTGTTGCTCGACTGGATGCTGCCCGGCATGAACGGCATCCAGTTTGCGCGGCGGTTGCGCGGCGAAGACCGGACGCGTGAATTGCCGATCATCATGCTGACGGCCCGCGGAGAGGAGCAGGACAAGGTCGCCGGTCTTGATTCGGGTGCCGACGATTACCTGACCAAGCCTTTTTCCCCCCGCGAGTTGGTGGCGCGCATCAAAGCCGTGTTGCGGCGGCGCGCGCCGCAGATGACCGAAGACTGCGTGGAGGTGGACGGCCTGCGTGTCGATCCCGTCACGCACCGGGTCACTGGCAATGGCAGCCAACTGGATCTCGGGCCGACGGAGTTCCGTTTGCTGCACTTTTTCATGACCCACCAGGAGCGCGTGTTCAATCGCACCATGCTGCTCGATCAGGTCTGGGGCGATCATGTGTTCGTCGAGGAGCGCACCGTCGACGTCCATATCCGCCGCCTGCGCGCCGTGCTGGAGGCGACCGGGCACGACCGGCTGATCCAGACGGTACGTGGCAGCGGTTATCGCTTTTCGTCCTTGCCCGGCTGAACGACGCCTGCCCGCCGACTCCATGAAATCACTCTGG
>RRZU011573624.1_pt1 | contig 10009 bp, 9 predicted proteins | sample 2165561 | NCBI WGS metagenome assembly RRZU01 (sample SAMN10456909, study PRJNA506462) | wastewater metagenome | isolation source: wastewater sludge | place: USA: Moscow, Idaho
GAATCCGGTACACCAGAACAGCTTTTTCTGGCAAAAGGGCAATATTACGAATTATACCGTTCTCAATTTAAAGAAATTCTTGCAGTTTAATTTAGATCGTCTGCTGCTTTTGCTTATATTACATTTTTTTACTGTAATATCTTATGATGAGCAGCAGACCTTTTTTTACCCGAATACTGCTCTTTTTACCAATAAATTCATTACTGACGCCAATTGGATCATCATAGTTCAAAACAACATCGTTTAGTGGGTATTTCAGACCTTCCAGTGTTACACCCTGTGCAGTTTCACCAAGGCAGAAAATAGAAACCGTTCCCTGCGTTTCTTCTTTAAATTTCATAACTGAATCTTTCAGAACACATGCTTCAAAATCCATCCCATACAGCAATGCTTCGCATCCATGATTGGCGAGAAACGTTAAACACTGAATATTGGCAAATATATGATCGATTCTATCTCCTGTACCACCAAAAATATGAAATTTATTATAGCCCAATTTCATTCCATGCTTGATAGCGGCCAGAATGTCCGTTTCATCTTTCTCGCATGGCAGTCTGCATATTTCAAACTGATTCATTGGAAGCATTTCCTCACTGATTCCTGCCTCCAGAAGCGAATCAAAGTCACCGATCAATACATCTGGCGTTTTATGCATTCTGATCAGATTCACATAACCCCCGTCCGCTGCTATAATAAATATTTTTTTAAATTCGGATAATTTCTCTGCGTTCACATCACCCGCACCAATAATAACACACTCTTTCATTTCTTCATTTCCTTCCATTTTCGCCTTAACTGTAAAATAAATAACAGCTGCCTAGCATATTCATAGTCTACACGTTTTTTTATAAAATGAACAGCATAGAATCGCTTTTTGATACTATTCCATTTCTGTTATTCTTCGATTCATATTCATATCTCAGTAAATATACCCGTATATTTCATCATATATGTCACTAAATTATTTTATATTATTGTGAAAAACAGATTGTAAATCTTTTGGAATATGATATAATATGGATGTTTGATAAATAAATAACAAACTATTAGGAGGAAATTTAGAATGAGCAGATTTACATTACCTAGAGATCTCTATTATGGAGCAGATTCTCTCGCAGAATTAAAGAACCTGAAAGGAAAAAAAGCAATCCTTGTATTAGGTGGCGGATCCATGAAAAAATTCGGATTTGTTGATAAAGCACTTAACTATTTAAAAGAAGCTGGGATTGAAACCATATTATTTGAAAATGTTGAGCCAGATCCATCTGTTGAAACGGTTATGAAAGGTGCAGAAATGATGCGCGAATTCGAACCTGACTGGATCATTTCCATGGGCGGTGGATCACCAATTGACGCTGCTAAAGCAATGTGGGCTTTTTATGAATATCCAGAAGTTACTTTTGAAGATTTATGTATTCCTTTTAACTTCCCTACATTAAGAACAAAAGCAAAATTCTGTGCAATCCCATCTACATCTGGAACTGCAACTGAAGTAACTGCTTTTTCTGTTATTACTGATTATGCAAAGGGTATCAAATATCCACTTGCTGACTTTAACATTACACCTGACGTTGCTATTGTTGATCCAGCACTTGCTGAAACAATGCCAAAGAGCCTGACAGCATATACCGGTATGGATGCACTGACACATGCTGTTGAAGCTTATGTTTCAACATTGAACAGTGTATTTACAGATCCTCTTGCTATCAAAGCAATTCAGATCGTAAATTCCGACCTGATTAAATCCTATGACGGTGACATGAACAGCCGCGAAGTTATGCACTATGGCCAGTGTCTGGCTGGTATGGCATTCTCTAATGCATTACTTGGAATCGTACATTCTATGGCTCATAAGACTGGTGCTGCTTTCTCAACAGGTCATATTACACATGGTCTTGCCAATGCAATGTATCTTCCATACGTTATAAAATATAATGCAAAAGTTGAAACAGTTGCTGTTCGATATGCTGAAATAGCAAATTCAATCGGAATCACAGGAACTGTTAAAGAATGTGTTGATGGTCTTTGCAAGAAAATTGTTGAAATGAATAACTATATGGGAATTCCTAATACTTTAAAAGATTTTGGAATTATCGAATCTGAATTCAAAGAAAAAATTGCAGCAATCTCAGAAAACGCAGTAAATGATGCTTGTACAGGATCCAATCCAAGATCAATCGATCCTGCTGCTATGGAAAAATTATTTACTTGCATTTATTATGGTACAGAAGTAGAATTTTAAACATACGAATCAATTAAATTGAATCATGATCAAAACGCCGCATTCCTTTACTGATTTGTAAGAGGGTTGCGGCGTTATCATGTTAAGGTGGCAAACGATATGAAATCAAGCACAAAATCAAATACTTCTACTCCAATTTCAATAAGATATCATTTTCTTGATGTTATCCGTGCAATCACGCTGATCAATATGATCGCCTACCATGCACTGTATGATCTGGTCTATCTATATCATATATCAATCCCCTTCTATACTGGAAAAGCTGGCTATCTCTGGCAGCAGTCCATCTGCTGGACATTTATTTTTCTGTCAGGAATTAGTTTTCATTTTGGTCGTCATCCCATAAAGAGAGCTTGTGTCCTGACTTTATCTGGCATGGTCATTACGCTTATCACATTGTTCTTTATGCCTGAACTTCCTGTATATATGGGTATTCTTTCTTTTATGGGAATGGCATGGTTCATCATGATCCTCGTTCAGCCTTTATTAAAAAAGCTTGACCCTTTTCATGGTTTTCTTCTTTCTTCAGTGCTATTTATTGTATTTCGTGATATAAATCAGGGAATACTTGGGTTTGAATCGATACATATACTGACGTTACCAGACTGGCTATACAAGTCACACATTGGTTTTATCTTTGGATTTCCGACCGATTCTTTTATTTCTGGTGATTATTTCAGTCTTATTCCATGGATCTTCTTATACTTATCAGGATACTTTTTCTGAAAATTGATTCAGAAAAAAGAAGCTGTATTAACCTTCCTTCAAAAAGGAAATATTCCATTCTTCAATCAGATCGGTAAACATACACTTCCTGTCTATTTAATTCACCAGCCTCTTCTATTGCTGTTGTTTGAGTTCCTTTTCTAAAAAAAAATCAGGTCATGGCACAATGCCATGACTTGATTTTTCTGTAAATCTTAATATTCAACTACTTTGAAATCTTTGTAATTAACGATCTTGCCAAAATCTGGTTTTAAAGCTGCTCCACCAACAAGTCCGCCATCGATATCTTTCTGTGTGAACAATTCAGCTGCACTTGTAGCTGATACAGAACCGCCGTACTGAATACGAACAACTTCTGCTGTGTCATCACCATAAAGCTCTGCGATACATTCTCTGATCGCTGCACATACTTCCTGAGCCTGTTCTGTTGTAGCAACTTTACCTGTTCCAATTGCCCAGATTGGTTCGTATGCAATAACGGCCTTTTTAGCCTGCTCTTCCGTTACATTTAAGAATGCTATTTTAATCTGCTGTCTGATAAAATCAATTGTAACACCCTGTTCTCTCTGTGTTAATGATTCTCCACAGCAAACGATTGGTGTAATACCATGTTCAAATGCTTTCAGTACTTTTTTATTAACTGTTTCATCTGTTTCAGCAAAATATTCTCTTCTTTCTGAATGTCCAATGATAACATATTTTACACCAACATCAGTAAGCATTGATGGAGAGATTTCTCCAGTGTAAGCACCGCTTTCTTCATAGTACATATTTTCTGCACCAATCTGAATATTGCTTCCTTTTGCAGCTTCAAGAGCTGGAATGATATCAATTGCTGGTACACAGAAAACAACGTCTACTGCATCAGTTGCAACGAGTGGTTTTAATGTGTTGATCAGTTCTACTGCCTGGCTTGGAGTCATATTCATTTTCCAGTTGCCGGCTACAATTGTCTTTCTTGCCATAATATTATCTCCTTCATTCCTGTTGATCAGGATTATTTATCATTAGCTGCAACGACACCTGGAAGCTCTTTACCTTCTAAAAACTCAAGAGAAGCTCCGCCACCAGTTGAAATATGAGTCATTTGATCACCAAATCCAAGCTGATTTACAGCTGCTGCAGAATCACCGCCACCGATGATCGTAGTTGCGTCTGTTTCAGCAAGTGCTTTTGCTACAGCGATTGTTCCTTTTGCAAGAACAGGGTTTTCAAACACACCCATTGGTCCGTTCCAAACAACAGTTTTTGCAGTTTTTACTGCTTCAGCAAACAGGTTTGCTGATTCTGTTCCAATATCAAGACCCATCATATCTGCTGGGATCTGATCACATGCAACATTTTCTACTTCTATTTCAGCATCAATAGGGCTTGGGAAAGAAGCCGCAATTTTTGTATCTACAGGAAGAAGTAGTGTTTTTCCTAATTTTTCAGCTTTATCAACCATCTCTCTACAGTATTCAAGTTTTTCATTGTCTACAAGAGATGATCCAACTTCCATACCTTTTGCTTTTAAGAATGTATATGCCATACCACCACCAATGATCAGGGTATCGCATTTATCAAGCAGATTGGAAATAACGTTTAATTTATCCGCTACTTTTGCTCCACCAAGAATTGCAACGAATGGTCTTACAGGTGTATTTACTGCATTACCAAGGAAGTCGATTTCTTTCTGCATCAGGTAACCAACGACTGCTGTGTCTACAAGCTGTGCAACACCAACATTTGAGCAGTGTGCTCTGTGCGCTGTTCCAAATGCATCATTTACAAATACATCACAGAGAGAAGCAAGATCCTGGCTGAATGCTTCACCATTTTTTGTTTCTTCAATTCTGTAACGTGTGTTTTCAAGTAGAACAACATCTCCATCATTCATTGCTGCAACTGCTGCTTTCGCATTTGGACCTACTACTTCAGCATCAGCAGCGAACTTTACTTCCTGTCCAAGAAGTTCAGCTAATTTCACTGCAACAGGTGCAAGTGATAATTCTGGTTTTGGCTCACCCTTTGGTTTACCAAGGTGGGAACAAAGAATTACTTTGCCGCCATCAGCGATCAATTTTTTAATTGTAGGAAGTGCAGCTGTCAGACGGTTCACATCTGTGATCACGCCTTCTTTTAATGGTACATTGAAATCGCATCTGCAAAGAACGCGTTTTCCTTTTACATTGATATCATCAACTGATTTTTTGTTTAACATTTTGGATACCCTCCATAAAATTTAGTAATGATTTTCATCATTAAAAAGAGTCCGATCCTATGGACCGGACCCATTTTGGATCTTGATGTTACGAACTAAATACAGATTATGCTAATTCAGCAAAGTATTTAATTGTACGAACCATCTGGCTTGTGTATGAATTTTCATTGTCATACCATGATACAACCTGAACCTGTGTTGTTCCATTGTCAAGTTTGGAAACCATAGTCTGTGTTGCATCAAATAATGAACCATATCTGATTCCGATTACGTCTGAAGATACGAGTTCTTCTTCTGTGTATCCGAAAGATTCTGTAGCTGCTGCTTTCATAGCTGCATTGATCTGATCTTTTGTAACTTCACCTTCAACAACTGCTACTAAAATAGTAGTAGATCCTGTAGGAGTTGGTACACGCTGAGCAGAACCAATTAATTTTCCACTTAATTCTGGAATAACAAGTCCAATTGCTTTTGCTGCTCCTGTTGAGTTAGGAACGATATTGCAAGCTGCTGCACGAGCTCTTCTTAAATCTCCCTTTGGATGTGGTCCGTCAAGAGTCATCTGATCTCCTGTGTAAGCATGAACTGTTGTCATGATACCGGATTTGATTGTTGCAAGATCGTTAAGAGCTTTTGCCATAGGTGCAAGGCAGTTTGTTGTACAAGAAGCTGCTGAAATTACAGTATCTTCTGCTTTTAATACGTCGTGGTTTACATTGAAAACAACTGTTGGAAGATCATCTCCTGCTGGTGCAGAGATAACTACTTTTTTAGCGCCTGCTGTGATGTGTGCAGATGCAGATGCTTTTGATGTGAAGAAACCTGTACATTCAAGTACAACGTCTACGCCAAGTTCTCCCCAAGGAAGATCTTTAGGGTCTCTCTGAGCATAGATTTTGATTTCTTTTCCTGCTACAGTGATGGAATCTGCTCCAGCGGTAACCTGATCGCCTAAAGCATATCTACCCTGAGCTGAGTCATATTTTAATAAATGTGCAAGCATAGTTGGATTTGTTAAATCGTTGATTGCAACTACTTCATATCCTTCTGCCCCAAACATCTGTCTGAAAGCAAGACGTCCGATACGTCCAAAACCATTAATTGCTACTTTAACTGCCATGTCTAATTCCTCCTAGAATGATTAATATAATTTTTGATGTAACCATAATTACCTTATGATTGTCAAATTTTTATCAGCACGTATATTCTACACAATCCGAACAATAAATTCAAGATGTAAATTGAAAAATCTTGAATATTATTATTATGATGTCTGTACCTGACTTTTTTATAAGGTTTTTTTTGCTTTTTCAGACTAAATCATATAAAATATTACTGTAACTGTCAATGTGTTCTTACATTATGAAAGGATGAAATGAAATGGCAATAAAAGCTGATTATCATTTACACTCCAGTTTTTCCGGAGATTCCACCGCTTCCATGGAGGATATGATCAAAACCGGTATTGAAAAAGGTCTGACGCACCTTTGTTTTACAGAACACCACGATGTCGATTTCCCCTATCAAGAAGGACAAAAAGCTATTTTTTCCTTGAATCCGGATGCATTTTTGTATGATCTGATCCGTTACAAAGAAAAATACGATGGAAAGATCAAACTTTTTTACGGTGTGGAGCTTGGACTCCAGAAACATGTAAAAAAGGAAATTCTTCAATTTGTACATGAAAATGATTTTGATTTCATTATTGGATCTACTCATATATGTCATGGCAAAGATCCCTATTTCGACTCCTATTACGAAGGTCGTAATGAAAAAGAGGCTTTTGATGAATATTTTCTCACTACACTTGATAATATAAAATCTTTTGATTATTTTGATGTCTGTGGGCATCTTGATTATATTGCACGCTATGCGAACGAAAGAGGATTCCGCTATACCTATTCTGCCTATTCCGACCTGATCGATGAGATCCTTCTTCTTCTGATCGAAAAAGAAAAGGGAATCGAATTAAATACCGGTGGTTATCGCTCTTCTCTGATGCTTCCAAATCCAACAAAAGAAATCCTGATCCGTTACCGTGAACTTGGTGGAGACCGGATCACGATTGGTTCCGATGCACATAAAGCTGCTCAGGTAGGAGATTATTTTGCTGAAGCTGCTTCTTTATTAAAAGAAATAGGCTACAAATATTATTGTATTTACGAAAAACATATCCCTGAATACAAGCCATTATAAAAACAGAGGCGGTTACCGAATGGTTCCGCCTCCAAATACGTATCCGTTTTCATAAAATACAACTGCCTGTCCGGGTGTGACTGCTCTGACAGGTTTATCAAAAACACAATCCAGAGAACCATCTTCATTTTTTCGAATCGTACAGTATTCGCCTTTATGACCATATCTGATCTTGGCCAGTAAATGTTTTGATTCTATAAGGTCGTCTTCCAGCATATAGTTTACATGATCACAGATCAGTCTGTACGAAAAAACATCTTCACTTTTTCCGATCACGACTTCATTTGTATCAGGTCGGATCTTTGTTACAAATACAGGATATCCCAGAGCAAGATTCAATCCCTTACGCTGTCCTACCGTGTAATGTGTAATTCCAAGATGTCTCCCAATCACAAGTCCATCTTCCGTCACAAAATTACCCGCTCCAGGCACTCTTTCACCAGCTTCATTTTGTATAAATGCAGCATAATCATGGTCCGGAATAAAACAAATTTCCTGACTATCTGCTTTATGAGCAACAGGAAGTTTGTTTTCAATGGCAATTTTTCTGATTTCATCTTTTGTGTAATCACCAACAGGCATTAAGGTTCTTGAAAGCTGATCCTGTGTTAAATTATATAACGCATAGGTCTGATCTTTCTCAGCTGTTTTAGACATTTTAAGTGAAAATCGACCATTTGGAGCCTTTTCGATTCTTGCATAATGCCCCGTTGCGATAAAATCTGCACCAATTTCAAGGCTTCTCTGTAAGAGTGATTCCCATTTTACATACCTGTTACATGCAATACACGGATTAGGCGTTTTCCCTTCTAAATAAGCATTTACAAAATAGTCAATGACATTTGTTTTGAATTCTTGTTTGAAATTCATGACATAGTAAGGAATATCAAGTGCCTGTGCCACTCTTCTGGCATCATCCACAGCCGTCAGACCACAGCAACCGCCTTCCTGCTCTATCTGTTCTGTTTCTTCATCCTGCCAGATTTGCATGGTAACACCAATCACATCATAGCCCTGTTCTTTTAAAAGACAGGCCGCAACTGATGAGTCAACACCGCCCGAAAGACCAAGAACCACTTTGTCGTCTCCAAGTTGTTGTTTCAAATCGGCAACAGTACTTTCAATGAAAGAAGCAGGGCTCCAGTCTTGCTTGCATCCGCAAACATCTACAACGAAGTTGCGAAGAATCTGTGTACCATCAGTTGTATGGAATACTTCAGGGTGGAACTGTACGCCCCATATTTGTTCACCTTCAACCTGATAAGCTGCGATAGCAACCTCATTTGTTGAAGCGATAGTTTTAAAATTATCAGGAATTGCAGTGATAGTATCGCCATGACTCATCCATACCTGTGAGTTCTTTTCTACTCCTTTAAACAATACGTTGTCTTTGCAGAAAGAACCAAGATTAGCACGTCCGTATTCACGAGTAGCAGCCGGTTCAACTTTACCACCGTTAGTATAAGCGATAAATTGTGCACCATAACAGATTCCTAAAATAGGATATTTTCCTCGGATTTCGCTTAGATCGATTTTGAAAGCCGCATCATCGTATACAGAGAAAGGGCTTCCGGAAAGAATAACTCCCTTAACAGATTCATCGTTTTTTGGGAATTTGTTGTAAGGTAGAATCTCGCAATACGTGTCCAGCTCACGAACCCTGCGACCAATAAGTTGGGTGGTCTGTGAACCGAAATCAAGAATGATAATCTTTTCTTGCATAATATAATAATGTATAGTTTGGAATTTTATGCATGCAAAAATACACATTATTCGCCAATAAATAAAAACCATTCACCAATAATTTGAAATCTACCGCCAATAAATTAAATTCCATCACCAATAATTATCTTTACTGGAATGGGTTTACATTCTTTTTATTTCCTAAAATTGGGGGCGTATTTTTTTATAATTGAACACAGTAAGTCCTGAGAAATAACTATTTTTGTGAAACTTTTATAAATTTGCTTGAAGTGAATAATGTTATGCTAAGTCCATTTTTTCTTTTAATATTGAGTTTAGTTATAGTTTTTTCTTTTGCTATATTATTTCTTGTCTGTAGAAAATTTTTTCAAAAAAAACAGTTTGAAAAAGAAGAGATTATATTGCCGTTGGAAACTGAAGAAACTCTAGCTCCATCTCCCTCTTTTGCTGATATTGAAGAACTGGATTCTGTAGATAAAGGATCTTCAAAAAAAGAACATGTAAAGCGTAACGAAGAAAAGTATAAATTTGCTAAGTTGAGTAACGAAGAATGTAAGCATATTTATAATAATCTCACCAGATATATGATAAAGAATAAGCCATATATTAATCCTAATTTAAAGATTTCTGATTTAGCACATGCAATAAATAGCTCTTCTCATTCACTCTCTTATGTATTTAATCAATATCTGAATCAGAATTATTCTGATTTTGTGAATGAATATCGTGTTGCTGAGTTTAAAGCTTTGGCCAATGATTCAAAGAATTCAAGATGCTCACTAACTGTATTATATGAGAAAAGTGGATTTAGTTCGCGTGCTTCGTTCTTTCGGTTGTTCAAGAAGCTAACAGGAATAACTCCGAATGAATATATCCAGCAAATGAAATCTTCAAATTAATACGATTATCTGAGTGATTTAATATATTTGCCGGGCTTA
>RRZU012782200.1_pt1 | contig 10008 bp, 14 predicted proteins | sample 2165561 | NCBI WGS metagenome assembly RRZU01 (sample SAMN10456909, study PRJNA506462) | wastewater metagenome | isolation source: wastewater sludge | place: USA: Moscow, Idaho
CTCAGCTTTGATAGATCGTCTGTTACATCGATGCGAAATTATTGAAACAGGAAATGAGTCTTATCGGTTTAAAAACCGCTCTTAAAGTGGTGCACTTTTAGGTGCCCATAGTGGTGCACTTTTAAGTGACCATTGACAGATGCTGGAGGATTTGAGCGAGGCCGGCTATTTGGCCGTGCCAGATGCCGCATCAGCGACGCAGCCCGAATAATCGCCGCCGCGCCCAGTGTCTACGACACTGCGGCGGCAGAAGAGCTGCAGTATTTTGTGCTGGTGGATGATTGCCTTGCCCAATGCGCCGCCGAATTTGGCGGCGGACGCCAGGCATACCATGATTTGACCTTGCTGGATTTGCTGCGCTGGACCAGCCGCGCCATCCAGCGCGAGCGCCAGCGCATCGAGCTGGCTGTTGCCACAAGGAGGCTGTTTTGAGCGACCGCAATTTGGTAATGCGCATTTTGCTGCAAGCGCAAGACAAAGCCAGCGCCGCGCTCGACCGCGTGCGCCAATCCGGCAGCGGGCTGGCAGCGGAGCTGGTCAAAAACCAGCGGGCGGTGCGGGCGCTGGAAAGCGATCTGCGCAAAGCAGACCGCTGGGCCGATTATCAGCAAAAAATCAAAGCGGCGGAAAAAGAAACCCGCAGCCATGCCGCCGCCATCAATAAGCTGGCCGCCGAAATAAGCGCCACCGGCAAGCCCACGCAAAAGCAAATCCGCGACATGGCGCAGCTGGAAAAAGCCAGCCAGCGCGCCGCGGCGCAAGAAACCAAACTCAAAGACGAATCCGCAAAGCTGGGGCGCGAGCTGAAAAAGGCCGGTTTTGACACCACCAATTTTGCCCGTGCGCAAATCGATGCCAAGGCCAAAATCGGCCACACAACAGCTCAAATCAACAGCCAAACCGCAGCACTGGAACGCGCCAGCCGTGCGCAAAAATCCTACGATAAAGTAAAAAATCTTTCAGGCAGCCTGAACAACGCTGCTGTTAAAACCGGCGTGGCCGGTGCCGCCATTACTGGCGGCGTGGGCGTTACCCTGCGCGCCAGCATGAGCGAAGAAGATGCAATGCTGGATATTGTTAAGCAAGTGGGCGAGCTGAAAAACGCCGACAACAGCTTAAACCACGGCAACATCGCCAAAATGCGCACCGAAGTGCAAGCTTTATCGCGTGAGCTGCCCTTGTCTACGATTGAGATTATGCAGCTCTATGCCGCCGGCGCGCGCATGGACGTGCCGCGCCAAGAATTGGAGGGCTATGTACGCACCGCCGCCCAAGCGGCCACCGCGTTTGACGCTGCAGATGTGGCCGGGCTGGCTGAAAACTTGGGCAAAATCAACAAAAACTTTAAGTTGAGTGCAGAGCAAGGGCAGGTGCTGGCCGATGTGATTAACTACCTAGACGACAACAGCATCGCCAAAGGCGAGGGGATTATCGGCTTTTTAAACCGCGTGTCCGGCATTGCCGGCATCGCCAAGATATCCGAGAAAAACATGGCGGCGCTGGGCAGCACATTGATGACCATGGGTGCGGCCGAAGAAGAGGCCGGCACAGCCGTATCTGCTATTTTTACCCGCTTAGCCAGCGCGCCGGATAAAGCGCCGGTGCGCGATGCGCTAAAGGCCATCGGCATGGATGCCAAGGCCGTGCAGCAAGGCATGGCCTTGGATGCGCAAGCCACGATTATGACTATTGTGGATGCCGTAAAAGCCTTGCCGGAGGCCGAGCAAATCAGCGTGTTGGGCGAAATGGTAGGCACCGAGCACGTTAAAACCATGGCCAAAATGGTGAGCGGAACAGAGGAGTGGCGGCGGCAAATCGAGCTGGCCAACAGCAGCGAGGCGCTGGGCAGCATGGGGCGAGAATTTGAAACCCGCATGTTGGCCACCTCATCAAAATGGGCGGTGTTTAAAAACCAGCTTTTTAACGCCGGTGCCACCGGCGGCGGTGCGCTGCACAGCGGCTTAAACAGCCTGCTCGACAAAGGCACCGAAGTGCTGGCGATGTTTAACCGCTGGATGGCTGCCAACCCCAAAACCGCCGCTGCCGTTATGAAAACCGTGGCCGTGGTGGGCGTGGCTTTGCTGGCGTTTTCGGCGGTGGCGGCGGCAATTGCGGCGGTGATCGTACCGATGGCGGCGCTTAAATTATCGTGGGCCACGCTGGGCATCGGCACCGGGCCGCTGGCCAAGGGCTTGAGTTTGCTCTCAAGCGGCTTTGGCGGCTTAAGCAAAGCGCTGGGCGTATTGCGCGCAGCGGCGCTGGCGCATCCGGTGCTGGCGCTGATTATCGGCATCGGCACGGCGCTGTATTTGCTTTGGCGGCATTGGGATACCGTAAAAGCCGCGCTGATTAAAGGCTGGGATTGGCTAAACGGCGTATTTGAGCGCAACCCGATTTTAAATTTTATCTTTCCGTTTATCGGCTTAGCGCGGCTGATTATCAACAATTGGGATTTAATCGGCCCGTTTTTCAGCCGCATGTGGGGGCGTTTGAAAGGCCTGTTTTCTGATAACCCGGCGCTGTATGCCCTGCCGTTTGTCGGCTGGGCAATGTGGCTGATTAATAACTGGGATAAGGTGGGCGACTTTTTTTCCGGGCTGTGGGTGCGGCTGAAGGGCTATTTTAGCGGCGGCATTGGCGGCCTGTCGGCGCAAATTCTCAACTGGTCACCGATGGGGCTGTTTTACAGAGTTTTTGCGGCGGTGCTCAATTGGTTTGGCATAAGCTTGCCCGCCACGCTTTCACAGCTAGGCTCAAACATGGTGCAAAAGCTGATAGACGGCATTAAATCGCAACTGCCTGGCTTGCAATCGGTGTGGCGTGGCGTGGCGCGCGTGTTTGATGGCGCATCTGCTCGCACCCAAGGCGCAGGCGCTGCCGTGCCGGGGCGCGGCTTTTCGGTGGGTGGCTACACCGGCAGCGGCGCCGGAAACGCCGGCGCGCTGGCGGGCAAGGTGCCGGGGCGCGGCTTTTCGGTGGGCGGCTACACCGGCAGCGGCGGCATCAACGAGCCGGCCGGAATTGTGCACAAAGGCGAGGTGGTGTTTTCGCAGCGCGACGTTAAAAAAATGGGCGGCTGGCAGCTGGTGGAGCGCCTGCGCCAAGGCGGGCGCGCTATGCTTGGCCGCTTGGGCTTTTCAGGCAGCCTGAAGCAGCAGGCCGGGGCCTTGTTTGACAAAGCCGTGGCCACGGTTAAAAACCCGCTGGCCGAAGGCGGATTATTAAACCGCACATTAAGCGCCCTGCTGCCGCAAGACGACGGCAGCGGCAATATGGCCTTTGCCCTGCCCGGTGCCATCAGCGCGCCCGAGGCCATGCGCCAAGCCGCCACCGGGCAGGCGCAGGCCGTGGCTGCCGGTAGCCGCACCATGGCCACCGGTGGCAACAGCTATTACATCACCGTAACCGTGCCGCCGGGCAGCAACGGCCAGCAAATCGGCCAAAGCGTGGCCGCGGCGCTTAGCCAGCGCGAGGCCGAGCAGCAGCGCCGCGCCCGCAGCCGCTACACCGACAAGGATTAACATCATGGCACTGGCCGCCTTGGGGCTGTTTGTATTTGTCACACCCACCATCCCATTTAACGAGTTTGCCGAAAGCCACAAGTGGCGCCACCCGGCACAAACCACCGTGGGCAGCCGCAACCCGCCAACGCAGTACACCGGCAAAGACAACGACACCATCACCATCACCGCCGAGCTGCGCCCGGAAGTCACCGGCGGTGATTTAAGCATTGAGATACTCAAAAAAATGGCCGATACCGGCCAGCCGTGGCCGCTGATTAAAGGCACCGGCAAATTTTTGGGCAGCTATGTGATTGAGAGCATCGACAACAAACAAAGCCACTTAATGCACGACAGCAAAGCCAAAAGCATCAGCTTTACCCTCACGTTAAAAAAAGTGGCCGACCAGCCGTTTGGCTTGGCCGGTGAAGCTTTGGGGCTGGCTGTTGGCATGGTGCGTACCGCCATTGGGGTGTAAATATGCTGGCCAAAATCGAATCCGCCGCCACCAGGTTGTTTGACACTATCACCGCCAGCGGCGGCCATCACCTCACCCCTGTGGCCGTGCTGCAAATCAACGGCCAGCCCTTCGGTACGCTCACCATGAGCCGCATTATCAGCGTGCAGCTGGCCGACAATCGCGGCTTTGAAGCCGACGAGCTCACCATCGAGCTGGCCGACCACGACGGGCGCGTGGCCATTCCGCCGCAAAACAGCCTAATCCGCTGCTGGCTGGGCTATAAAGAGACGGGCGTGGTGGACAAGGGCGTGTACAAAATGAGCGAGTTTACGCACTCCGGCAGCCCTGATAAGCTAAGCCTTACCGCCCGCGCCGCCGATTTGGCCGACACGTTGGCGCAACAAGAAGACAAAAGCTGGCACAAAACCACCGTGCACGCCATTGTCGATGCCATCGCCAAAAAACACGGCTACCCCGCTAAAATCAGCGATAGCTACAAAGCAGCTGCAATTGCGCATATCGACCAAACCGGCGAGAGCGATGCCAGCTTTTTAACCCGCCTAGCGCAAGACCATGACGCCATCGCCACCATTAAAAACGGCACCCTGCTGTTTATGCCGCAAGGCCAAGCGCAAACCGCCGGCGGCCAGCCCATGCCGCCGCTGCACATTACCCGCCAAAGCGGCGACAGCCATAGCTTTACATTTAGCAGTACCGATGCTTACAACGCCGTGCGCGCCTACTACACCGCACCCAAAACCGGCAAAAAGACCGAAGTGCTGATAAACGCCGAAAATGTAGTGCCGGTGCAGAGCACCCAAAAAACCAAACGCAGCAAAAGCCGCAGCGTTAAAACCACCCAAGCCATTAGCGCCGAGGGCTTAAAAATCAAAACCCTGCGCCATCTGTATGCCAGCAAAACCACCGCCGAAAACGGCGCACGCGCCGCATACAAGCGCATCAAACGCGGTGCCGCCGAGTTTAAAATCAACCTCGCCCAAGGCCGCCCGGACGTAAACCCGGAAACCCCGGTAACGGTGGCAGGCTTCAAGGTCGAGATTGACGCCGAAAAATGGCTGATTAAACGCATCACCCACACGCTAAACGATGGCGGCTACACCGCCGCGCTGGAGCTGGAGGCGCTGCTGGATTTAGACAAAAGCGCCGCCGAAGCCGAAAAAGCCCCGGCTGCATAATGGCCGCCATTGCCACAGCCGCTGCCGAAAGGCGGCGGTTTTGCGTATAAATATAAGATAATTTAAAAATAATACTTGAATATATAAGATTATTATCTTATAATAAACCTAAGTTAATAAGAAAAGGGGTGAATATGGTGCAGATTGAGTGGGAACCAAAGGCCGCTCGGCAGCTGGCAAAAATCGACCGCAGATATATTAAGGCGATAATTGCAAAAGTAAACGAGCTGGGAAACTGGCCGCAGCAGCACGCCGATATTGTTAAGATGCAGGATACAAGCAACAAATACCGGCTAAGAGTAGGTGATTACAGGGTTTTGTTTGAGGTGGTAGACGGTATACCGAAAATAATCAAAATCCAACAAGTTTTAAGACGCAGCACCCGCACCTACAAACACTAACCAACAGCAGGGCGAAAGCCCTGCCGAAAGGTAAATAAATGAATATCCAATACATTAACGATGAGCACGGCAAAGCCCTTTATGCGCTGGTGCCGATTGCCGAATTTGAGCGCCTTACCGCCGATGATGAAGCATACTGGGAGGATATCCCGGTAGACGGCGACGATTTGGAAGGCGTAACCGTGCCGCACGAAGTGGTGGCGCTGATGTATGATAAAGACATCAGCATCGCCGCCGCTTGGCGTATCTATCGCGGCCTAAGCCAAACCGAGGCGGCGGAAAAAGCCGGCGTTACCCAATCCGCTTTGTCGCAAATGGAAAAAAAAGGCAGCCGCCTGCAAGAGAAAACCCGCGAACTGCTGGCCGCTGTGTACGGATGCGATCCGGCACAATTGGCGGTATAAACAAAAGCCCCGCAGTGCGGGGCTTTTGTTTGGGCTGCTTACTGGATAATACAGTCATCAAGCATCGGTGTGCCGGCTACTTCGCTGTTGCCGGTGCAAACCAATTCGATTTTTTGGCCTTTTTTCAAGTCTGCTGCTTTTTCAAACTCGCTTTTGGCTAAGTGCGCCTGCGGTTGGTTAAACATATCCATTTCTCCGCCGGCCTTTAAAACCAAATAGGGCTTGTCGCCGAAACCGGCCTCGATTGATGACACGGTGGCGGCAATGTCCAGTTTTTTGCCTTTGTATTTCATATTGGCACCTACTTCATTTTCTTTGTAGGCTTTAAGCAATTCGTTGGCGCTGATTTTTATGGCTTGTTCGGCGGCGGGCTGGTCCGCTGGCTGTGGCGCTTCTGCAGATGCTTCTTGGCCGCTGGTGGCGGTATTGTTGTTTTCAGTGGTGGTGTTTTTTGTGCCTTCGCCGCTGCCGAATATGGCCCCAAGTAAAATAAAGGCAGCAAAAACAATTGCAAACCATTTGATAAATTTTTTCATGACAATGTTCTCCCTTTGGTGTTGCGCATTGCGCGGAAAGGCTGCCTGAAACCTTCAGGCAGCATGATTATTTGGTTTAAAACACCCGCCCGATTTTGGTGTGGCAGGCGCCTACAATGGCAAAATCCTCGCCCAAATCCGCCGGGCTGATGTGCTCTGGCTGGTAGAGCGGATTATCACTGCTGATGCGCAGCGAGCCATCGGCCAGCCATTGCAGCCGCTTGATGCGCAACGCATTGCCCAGCCGCAGCACAAACACACCATCGGCGTGGGTGGTGGCATGGTTTACCAGCACCATATCACCCGGCATTAGCCCGGGGGTCATGCTGTCCCCGGCGATTGGCAGGCAGGCCAAGTTTTTGGCGTGCAGCCCCTCGCTGCGCACCCATGCGGCATCAAACGGCACTTGCTGTATCACGCGCTCGCCGTAAACATCTGCACCATTGCCCGCGCTAACTGCGACATCGTACAGCGGCACAAACACCACGGCGGGCGTATTGTCGCGCTGCGATTCCAGCAGCGCCCAGGCGCGTTGCGTTACGTTGCCGCTCTCTTTATCGCCTTTACCCAAAATCAGCCAGTCCAACGATACGCCGGTGCGCTCGGCAATTTTAATGCACTGTTCAAGCGGCACGGAGTTACGGCGGTTATAGCCAGGTATAACGGATGTGCTCACCTCAAGTGCGCGGGCGAGTTCACTATCGGTTTTAACTCCTAGTGCAGATTTAGCCCTATCGACTGAGTTCATGTAAATTTTAGAATTTAAATAGTTTTAAAATCAATAAGATTGCGTCAAAGGTGTATATTAAGCTAATTTTAGGCTTGTAAATTACGCCTATGGTTAGTAATATCCGTTCACCACAACAAAGTATCACTAACCAAAGGACACCATTATGCTTAAACGCCCAAAACTGGCCGCGCTGATTATCGGCAGCCGCCTGTTGTTGCAGGGGCAAAGCTATGCAAAGGCTTTTGCCGCTACCCGCCGCTATGCGGAATGCGGCGATTTTGCCGCCCGCGAGCTATACAACTGGCTGTACAAATATGCTAGGTGTTTGCAATCAAATCAAACAGCAGCGCATAAGGTGCAGGGGTTTTGCGGTGGTCTTGCCAGCCTAAATCCCTAAGCCCCAGCTCATCGTAAAAAAAATCCAAAATTTTGAAATGGCTATCATGGTTAAAGCCGATTTGCCGGTAAACCGCGCCGTTATGCCGAATGCCCAGCAGGGCATCGGGCAGCTCGAAATAATCGGGATGCTTTTGCATAAAACGGTTGAGCGCATCGTCAAAATCCGGGCGCTCGTCGGTTAAGTATTTGCTTTGTGCCATCAGAACCAGTTTTTTGAGCTTTAAAAACGAATATCAACTAGAAAGGAATATTAACATGCCCCCCGAAAAAAGCAAGCCGTATAACACTTATACCCGTTATCTGCATACCAGCCGCCCCGTGGTTATCAAGTTTAAAGTTGGGCTGTTGGCTGATATTGATGCCGCCGCGGCCGCCGCCGGTGTGCCGCGTGCCGAGTTTATCCGCTCTGCCGCCCATCGGGCTGCCGAGCAGGTAAATGCCGAAGCCGTGCGGGCATCTTAACCTTGCTGCGCATATGCAAAAACCATAGCAGCAAAAACAATTACATGGGTGAGGTGTGGCGGTGAATCCAATTGATAAATCAATCCAAACCATGGCGCAGTCGGTTACTGGCGGCGTGGCGGCGATGGCGCAGCATTTGGGCTACCCCAGCAAAGCGGCGTTTGATAACCGGCTCTATCGGGTAAAGGGGCAGCGCTTTTGCATTGATGATGCGCTGGCCATGCAAACCATTGCCGGGCGCAGCGATTTTGCCCAGGCGGTGGCCGCCGAAAGCGGCGGTGTGTTTGTGGCGCTGCCGGGCGTGGACTACGCCGAGGAGGACATTCAGGCAGCATTTATGAGTTTGTCGGAAACCGTGGGCGCGCTGGTTACGGAATGGCGCGATGCCACCGAAGATGGCGAGCTAAACCCGGCGGAAGAGCGGCGGCTACGCGCCATCAAGCAGCGCTTGTGCGGCCAGGCGGCGGCAATTATCGAGCTGACGCGCCGCTATTACACGCTGGGCGGGGAGTAGTCGCTATGCCGGTATCCAACCGCAACCAGCACGACCCCGATCGCTTCCGAGTGCATATGGTTTGCCCGGTGTGCGGCAGCCGTTGCTTGATCCGCACCAGCGCGCACCAGACGGTGCTAAGCCGCATGAGCTATTTGCGCTGCACCAATGCGGTGTGCGGCTGGTCTGGTGTTGCGGTTACCGAGATTGTGCGCAGCATCAGCCCGCCATCGCGCTTTTACGATGATGCCAATGCGCCGCCGATGGTAGACGGCCAATATGCCGAGGCGGTATCTGCCGATTTGCTGGCCGAATCCCAACAATCTTTATTGTAAACAGGCTGCCTGAAAACAGGCCGCCGGGGATTTTTGCGCTTTTTATTTGGGGGTTGTTTTTTAAAAATGAATAAAAATCAACAGGATAATAAAAACGTGCGCGTTAAAAGCCCGCAGGTTAAGGCGCAGTGGCTGGGGATTAAAAGGGCGATTATCGCAGCGCGCGAGCTGCCGCATAACCTTGCCCTTGCCCCGCCGCGCTATGCGCCGCCGCCGGAATTAAGCCCGGCGCAGCTGCAGGCGCAGCTGGTTACACCGGCGCAGAGCGAGGCGCTGGCAAAAATGCAGGCGGCCTGCGTGCAGGCGGCGGCGCTGGTGCAGGATGTCAACACCATGGCGGTGGTGTTTGAGCTGGATATGCCGCGCATTTACGCGCCGGAGTTGGCCGAGCGGCTGATGGAGATTGATGTGCGCATTAAGCAGGCGGCCACGGCAGCGCGGCGCCTGGGGGTTACGCCGGTGGTGGCACAGGCGCGGTTGATGCCGTTATCGCCGGTAAGCAAACAACATTTAGACATTTAGGGGATGGCCATGAGCATGAGTTTGTATGAGGTTAGGGCAGCGATTAATGCGCTGGTGTTTAAAGAGTATGCGCGGATAGATCAACTGGCGGCAGATTGCCAAGCGGTAGCGCCCAGTGTGGTGGGTATGTTGGCAGAAATTGGCGCAGTGGCGCCGGTTGAGTTTAAGCAGCATGTACTTGGGTGGCCGTCGCTGACAGCGTATTTTGACGATGCCGGGCAAGAGCTGGCAATTGTGCAGGCGGTGGAGACTTGGGCGGACAAGTCGGATTTTGAGCTGATTTGGAAAGACTGCAGCAGTGCTGCGAGGCTTACCCATTTTGCCAGTTTGCGCGGGCGTGATGATTGCCGAGGGCAGTATTTGGGGGTTGCGGTAATGCCGGCGCGGGAGGTATGCGGCCATGGTATTTGACCGACAAAATTGCGCAGGTGCGGCGGTGGCTGCCGCAATGGCGATTGCTTTGTTATTCGGTACGGCGGCCACGGTGCCGCCGGTGGCGGAAATGCCGCCCATGCCGCCTGCAGATACTGCGCTGCTGCTGGCGCAACAAGATGCGGCGGCGCGTGCGGC